>ULMG01001465.1_pt1 | contig 11585 bp, 10 predicted proteins | sample 1951601 | NCBI WGS metagenome assembly ULMG01 (sample SAMEA4835545, study PRJEB28245) | human gut metagenome | biome: gut microbiome; material: fecal sample | place: Denmark | collected 2008
GATTCTGAAGATATACATAGAATCCCTGTGCGTCGGCGGGCTCACGTTTTTGTACGGCAGCGACGGAATTCCGATAAGCTATTGCAGGGCAAAGAAGCTGATATATATAACCACCGCCGGCGGCTATATCGGAGACAGCGACTTCGGATTCGAATATGTAAAGACCGTAACGAAGTCGTTTTTCGGCATTGAAAAGTTCAGCTTTTTCAGCGCGGAGGGGCTCGATATTCTCGGCAACGACCCCGACGCCATACTCAAAGAGACACGCGAAAAAATAGAGCGCGAGCTTTGACAAATAAAAAATGTCCCCCGGAGAGCAGTGTTATGCGCTCCGGGGGATTTCCGTTTTTATTTATGCCCGATAGGTTTCCATAAAGCTGTTTATGTCGCTCTCGCAGGAGCGCATGGCGAGTATCGTCTGCTCGAAGAGCCTGTCGAGCTCCCAGCCGAGCCTCTCCGCGCCCGTGCGGATAATGTCGCGCGAGCAGCCCGCGGCGAACTTTTTGTCCTTGAACTTCTTTTTGAGGCTCGAGACCTCCATATCCATGACGCTCTTTGACGGGCGCATCAGCGCCGCCGACCAGATAAGCCCCGTCAGCTCGTCCGCCGCAAAGAGCACCTTCTCCATCTCGTGAACCGGCTCGATGTCAACGCAGATACCGCAGCCGTGGGAGCAGACGGAATATATCATGTCATCGCCGACTCCGCCCGCCTTGAGCAGCTCGGGCGCCTTTTTGCAGTGCTCCTCGGGATAGAGCTCAAAGTCTATATCGTGCAGGAGTCCGACTATAGCCCAGTATTCCTCCTCGTCCGCATAGCCGAGCTCTTTCGCGTACCAACGCATAACGCCCTCGACGGTCAGCGCATGGCGGATGTGAAAGGGGTCTTTGTTGTATTTTTTCAGAAGCTCAAACGCCTCGTCTCTCGTGATGTTGCTTTTTCTCATTTTAACCGTCTCCTTGCCTTGCTTATTTACGGAGTATTATACTGCCGATTTACTATGTTTTCAATCATAAATTCTTTTTTGTGGCAAGATTTTCGAGGGCGCTCTGATTTATGAAAAACAGCAGGTCGACAAGCGCGTTTTCGTCTATGCTGTAGTCCGAGCGCATCCACTGGATTATAACGCCCGTGCTGCCGTTTAAGATGTAGGAGTAGATATACTGCTCCTGCTCCTTAGGAAATGCAATATCAAGGTTCTCTATGAATTGAATTATCGACTGCTGCATGAATTTCGAGCGAAACTCCGGGTCGCCCGCGTCGATGAGCAGGGTACGAAACGGCTTGTCGTTTTCTTTGATATAAATCAAAAACGAGAGCAGATATCTGTGCGCGCCGATATCATTTTCCGCGCCTATCTTTTGGAGGTGCTCCCGCGTTGCGTCGAGCAGCTCCGCCTCCACCTCCTCGAGCAGCTCCTTCGGCTCGGAGTAGTGGGCATAAAACGTCGAGCGGTTGAGGTCGGCGCGCTCGCAAAGCTCCCTTACGGAAATTTTAGTCACCGAGCCCTTTTCGCTCAAAAGATCCATCAGAGCGTTTTTGAGCAAAATTTTTGAAAGTCTTGTGCGCTGATTATTTTTTGTGTTCATATTTTATCCCGTCACTTTCGGTGAATTTTGTCGGTTTCATAGCCGTTATTAACAAAACTGATGATTGTTAATCCAACATCATGTAGCTATAATAATAGTGTAATATGAAATCTCCCAAATGTCAAGGCGACTTTCGTCTCCGGACACTTCTGTTACCCGCGGGAAACGGCGCGCCCCGAAAACCTTCAGACGGAAACTCGGGCGCGCCCGGACCGCAGAATAATCTGCACACAAACATTTTTACACAGCCCTTTTAACTTTTTTGCCGCGCCGACCCTGCGGGGTCGGTCTCCGGCGCGGCATATCTCCGCATTCGAACGGGAGAAACCGCAAAAAAGCGTATAAGCCGCAGGACGGCTGAAAATATTTTCAAATTTATGAGACAAAAGGATAAAGGAGTTCTTAGAAATGTCAAAAGCAAAAATCTTCGAAAAGCGGGCGCTCGATTCGCGCCTGACCTCGCCCGAGGTAACGGCGAAGGAAAAGTGGCTGGGCTATCTGTTAGGCCCGTCCGGTGCACTGCTGCTGAACGCCGTGCTCGCTACATATCTGAACGTCTACTACACGGACGTTTTGAACCTGACCACCGTTTGGGGCGGCGCGTTCCTCGCGGTGTTCCCGATAGTGTCGAAGATAATCGACGCCATAACGAATATAGTTATGGGCTATATCATCGACCGCACGCACACAAAGCAGGGCAAGGCGCGTCCGTGGCTGCTGCTCTCTGCGCCGCTCGTCGCCGTGACGGGCATACTGCTCTTCACCGTGCCCACGGGCAATCAGACGGTGCAGGTGATATGGGTCATGCTCTCATATAACCTCTTCTATTCGTTCGCCTATACGATATATAACATGAGCCACAACCTCATGGTTCCGCTCTCGACGAGAAATACCGAGCAGCGCGGAGTTCTCTCGGTTTTCAATCAGGTTTCGACCATTATGATGAGCGGCATAATCGTCGCGCTCATCTTCCCCATGCTCATTATGCCCCAGCTCGGCGTTGACAGGTCGAAGTGGATAACAACGATGAGCATCCTCTCGTGCATAGCCCTGCCGCTGACGCTCATGGAGTATTACTTCACAAAGGAGCGCATAACCCTCGAGGGCGGCGAGCAGGAGAAACCGAGCGTTGCGATGAAAACCCAGCTAAAGGCGATATTCAGCGACAAATATATGCTGATAACCTTTATATATTTTCTTATCTATACTGTCGGCTCTACTATCAAGAACATCTCGCTCGTCTATTTCTCGAACTATGTCCTCGGTACATATAACGACGGAAAGACGCAGACCATGCTCTCCGTTATCGGCGGCATACCGATGGGTATCGGCATCTTTGCGGTCTGGCCGCTCGCCAAAAAATTCGGCAAGCGCAATGTTACGGCTATAGGCTTCGTGTTATATGCCGTAGGCTCGGCGATATGCTGGCTGGCGCCGACAAATATGGTGATAGTCCTCATCGGTCAGTTTATAAAGAACATCGGCGGTCTGCCGTGCTCCTATGTGTTCATGGCGCTGTTTGCGGACATACTCGACCATATCGAGTGGAAGCACAATTTCAGGTGCGACGGAATAGCGATGTCGATATATAACACCATTGCCGTGGCGAGCGTCGGAATTTGCACGGGTGTATTCAACCTCATCCTCTCGAAATCCGGCTATGTTGCGCCCTATCTCGACGCGGCGGGCAAGCTCATCGCCGTGCAGTCGGACAGCGTAAAGAGCGCCATAACCTTTACATTTGTAGGACTTGAGACGATAACGGGCGTTGTGCTCGCAATACTTCTGCTGTTCCTGAATGTCGAAAAGAACATAGCCAGGGAGCAGGAGAAAATAAAGCAGAGAAACGAAGAGACGGTAAAAGAGGAGACAGCCGAATAATATGAAGAAGAAACTTCTGATAATTATTCCGATTGCAGCGGTTGTTGCTGCCGCATGGATAGCGTTTTGCGGCTATCAGTGGAGTTGGGGGCCTTTTATGAAGCTTCATGATTTTAAAACCTCGGCTCTCGAAGGAAACGGTGAAAAATATTCGCTCGATAACGCAGCTCCGAATGCCGACAGCCCGATAGAGGGCAAGACGGTGCTTTTCCTCGGCTCGTCCGTGACCTACGGCTCCGCCTCCGGCGGCGTGTCCTTTGCGGACTATATCGGAAAGCGGGACGGCTGCACGGTAATTAAGAGCGCCGTTTCGGGAACGACACTTGTTGAATCGGGAATCAATTCCTATGTGTCGAGGCTTAAAAAGCTCGACGCCGAAAAGGTCGATCTCTTTGTCTGCCAGCTCTCTACAAATGACGCTTCGCAGAAGAAAGAGCTCGGGAAAATAATCGAATCGAAAAATCTCAATGACTTCGATACAAAGACAATAGCCGGAGCAATAGAATATATAATCTGTTACTCAAAAGAGAAATGGAACTGCCCGGTGATTTTTTACACGAACCCGCGTTATGACAGCGAACCATACGGGGAAATGGTGGATATTCTTAAAGAAGCCGAGGCGAAGTGGGGTATATCCGTTATAGATATGTGGAACGACGCCGAGCTTAACGCAGAGTTAAATAAGAATACAGCTTTGTATATGGCGGATAAGATACATCCCACAAAGGCAGGATATCTCGAAATATGGACTCCGTTTATGGAGAAAACCGTTTTCGGGGTTATGAAAGAGGAGGCGAAGTGATACAGTGAAAGCAGTTAATATAAAAACAGAATACCTGAAAAATCCGTTGGGTATTGACATAGAAAATCCTCGTGTTATGTGGAACTGCGAGGGCGGTGTAACTCAAAATGCGTACCAAATCGTCACAGATGATTGGGACAGCGGAAAGATTGAGTCGAGCTCAATGCGTATCGTTGTTCCTGTAAAATTTGAAAAAGGCAAAAGAGTAACCTATAGAATTAAGCTTTGGGACGAAAACGACACCGAGGGTGAATTCAGCGAGGAGAACTTTTTTGAATACGGCATCAAGAATTGGTCGGCAAAGTGGATTACAGGCAACTATGAAGTAGACAAAAAAGGCTATGAAAAGGAGAAAAAACTTGAAAAATCGTTCTTCCTTTCAGGTGTGAATTATCTTGCTACTGCAAACAAGCCCGAACCTGACCGTTTTCCTGTTGACTGCTTCAAAAAGGAGTTCGGTGCAAAAAAAAATGTCGAATCCGCACGACTTTATGCAACTGCCTGTGGTATATATTCGGCATACATAAACGGTGAAAAAGTGTCTATGCCGCTTGCACCGGGTATCACGGACTATCGCAAGCGTGTGCAGTATCAAACATATGATGTAACTAAACTTATTAAAGAAAATAATGTTATAAATATTGACCTTGCAGACGGTTGGTATCGTGGATCATGCGGTGCTTGGGGACTTAAAAATCAATACGGTTGCGAAACAAAAATCCTTGCACAACTTGAAATCAAGTATGCAGACGGAACAAATGACACAATTTCAACAGACCGTTCGTGGCTTTGGTCAAATGACGGTGCAATTTCTTTTGCTGATAACAAAGACGGTGAAATTGTTGACGCAAACAAAAAGCCTACATATTCATCAAGGGCGAAGGAAACATCATACGCAGTTGTTCCGTCAGCTTCAAATAATGTTCCCATTGCTGAAAAAGCAATCTTTAAGGGCAAAATGACAACTGCACCAAGTGGCAAGAAAATCATTGATTTTAAGCAGAACTTGGCAGGTTATGTGTCGTTTAAAATAAATGCCAAACAAGGACAAAAAATAACACTTCGTTTTGGCGAAATGCTTGACGCAAATGGGGAATTAACGCTTAAAAATATTCAATGCACGAATAAAAAGCTAACCACTCCACTTCAAAAAATCGAATACACTTGCAAAGACGGATTGAATGAATACAAAACAAGCTTTGCAATTTTCGGATTTCAATATATGGAGATTGATACAGAGATTGAAGTGTCTGACGATTGCTTTACAGCGATAGCGGTTTATTCCGATATGGAGGAAACAGGATTTTTTGAATCATCAAATGAACTGCTCAACAAATTTGTTACTGCAACAAAATGGTCAACAAAATCCAACAGTACGGATTTACCTACCGATTGCCCTACAAGAGAGCGACACGGTTGGACGGGTGATGCTCAAATTTTCTTTAACACAGCAGCGTATCTGTTTGACTATGCAACCTTCAGCGAAAAATATATTCGTGATGTATTTGATTGGCAACAAAAAGACGGCAAGCTTCCTCAGATTGCGCCTTACGGCGGTGTGGACTTCTTTATGTCATGGATGAACGGCAGTGTAGGCTGGTCTGATGTGGGTATACTTATCCCCTATCGTTTTTGGAAGATTTACAATGACGATTGCCTTATCAAACAATACTACAACGGTATGGTGAAATATGCAAAATTTATGATTTCTCGTTGCGGAAAGTGGACACCGCTAAAGCATAACATTCAGCTTTCAAGCAACAACAAAAAGTATTTTGTCAACTTCGGTCAATCCTACGGTGAGTGGGCAGAGCCTAAGGATGTTTTTCCAAATGATTGGAAAAATACCGTTATGCCAAATCCCGAGGAGTCAACCGCTTACACTTCATATATTCTTTCTCTTATGTGCGAGATTGCAAAATATATGAGTGATAACGCAAATTTACCGTTGTTCAAGGAATATTCTGACGGTTGCAAAAAGGCTTACGGAGAGCTGATAACAAAAAAAGATTATTCGCTTGACACAGACAGACAAGCAAAGCTGGTAAGACCGTTGTTTATGAATTTGCTTGACGAAAACAGTACGGAATTTGCAAAGAAACGACTTGTCAAGGCACTTGATAATTACGGTTGGCGACTTGGCACAGGCTTTTTGTCAACTCCGTTTATTCTGGATGTACTTGCAGACATCAATATTGATTATGCCTATAAACTGCTTGAAAATGAAGAAATGCCCGGCTGGCTGTTTATGCCGAAAAACGGAGCAACTACCATTTGGGAGAGTTGGGAAGGCACAAAGGCACAGGGCGGTATAGCCTCGCTCAACCACTATTCAAAGGGTGCTGTTTGCGAGTGGCTGTTCGGCACGATGTGCGGAATAAATGTTGCCGGAGAAAACCGATTCACTATAGCCCCGCGCCCGGGCGGGCATTTCGAGTTCGCCGAGGCGAGCTACGACAGCGTATACGGAAAAATCTCCGTGCGCTGGGATAAGACGGACGGGGGATATAAATATAAAATATCCGTCCCGTCGAACTGCAAAGCCGATATTATTCTGCCCGACGGAAGAAAACAGACCGTCGGAGCAGGTGAATATGAACTTTAAGGAGGAAAACTTATGAAAAAATCAATAGTCGCCGTTATAGCACTCTTTGCTCTGCTCATGTCAATGCTCTGCGCGTGCAAGAAGGACGACGGCAAAACAGGTACGGACACTACGGGCAACGCTCAGACGAGCGCGGCGGGCGATGTTGTCGATGACACGACCGCTCTTCCCGAGGACAGCACCGCGCAAGAGGGCGAGACAAACGAAACTCAATCGGCCGACCCCGCAAAGCCCGGCGAGACCGCTTCGAATCAGGTAACCGCCGCGCTCTCGAAGAATGCAAAAGACTGGACTAAGGCCGAGATAATCGCCTATTTCAATGCCGGCGCGAACAGAGTAAAATATCAGGCGAAGTCCGTCACCCGCAACTACACCGAGACGAAGAACGACGCCGACAAGACCGAATTGCCCAAGGCGATAGATGCAATAGGCAAGAGCGCGATGAAGATCTTCATGAAGCGCGACGACAAGACGATAGTTCTGACCTCAAAAGAGGATATCAGAAACGTATTCCCCGTCGGCGGCAAGGATTGGGTCAGCAAGCTCACTCCCGCAGATGTCAAGGGCGCAAAGGTCGAGGACAAGGGCGGCGAATATCAGATAACCCTGACCTTCGGCACTGAGGTCAATCCCTCCGGCGAAAAAGGCTATGCCGCAGCGTTCGGCGTGCTCACCGCCGATGTGGTAAACTTCGACTATCCCGGCCTCTCGCTCACCGACCAGAAATTCACCTATTATAACGGAACGATAGTAGCAAGATTCAGCAAGGCTACCGGCAACTTAGTCTATGCCCACTATGATTATCCCGTCATCATCGAGCTCACAGCGCACCTGCTCGGCTCGAACACGAGAGTCAAGGTCGGCATGACGACAATAAACGACTTCAGCGTTAAGTATTAAAACTCCTGTATCCGAAAGCAAAGCGCCCCGCACATTGACCCGTGCGGGGCGCTTTGCCAAGTTGATTTTTTTGCAAATCTCGATGAGCAAGTTTTTAATAGCCGTGCCGCAGTGTTTCACAATCTATCCGAGAACTGCGAGGAAACGGCGTGCAAAGCGCACCGCATAACCCTCTCAAAACATAGTCGCCTATCGTCCCCGGAGCAGGCACGGTTTACTTTTTTGCAGGCGTTTTTGATTTAACGGCACATCCACTTGCGATATGACGCGCTTCGCTCGGCGTGATATTTTTGCTGCGCAAAAGTGATATTATATTCGCCCTGAAGCTTGCGGAGCAAATATAACTCGGCGTATGCCGAATATCACTGCGAAGCAATAAAACTCGCCGCAGGCGAATATAACTGAAAAAACCTCGTTCTTATGAACGAGGTTTTTTCTTGGTGGAGACGAAGAGGATCGAACTCTCGACCTTACGGATGCGAACCGTACGCTCTCCCAGCTGAGCTACGCCCCCATTTGTTTGCTATGTGATTATAAGATTTTTTTTTCGGTTTGTCAAGTGTTACGGAGCTGTTTGGAAAAATTTTTCTTTGCCGCCCCGCTTTTTCATCCGATCGGCTTGCAGATATCTACCCAGCCGTCGGGCTTCGAGTATTTTTCAAGCTCGGCGGGGGTCAGCTCTATCATGCTGTTGCTGCTGCCGCAGGCGGGGAATACCGTCTGAAATCTTTTCAGCGACTCGTCCAGATATATCTTTACTCCCTCGTTCACCGCGAACGGGCATACTCCGCCGACTGCGTGACCGATGAGCTCTGCCGCTTCTTCGTGCGAGAGCATCTTCGCTTTTTTGCCGAAGCGGGCCTTGTATTTTGCGTTGTCTATCTTCATGTCGCCCGCCGCGACTATGAGTATCGGCGCGCCGTCGAGCGAGAAGGATATGGTTTTTGCTATCCTGCCCTCAACGCAGCCGAGCGCCTTAGCCGCGAGCGCGACGGTTGCGCTCGACTCGTCTATCTCCTTTATCCTGTCCGCCATGCCGAGCGTTTTAAAATATTCTCTGACTCTCTCTATAGACATTGTTTTCTCCCAAGTGAAAAAGCCGCAGGGCAAGAGCCGAGCGGCTTCGATTTTTTTTGTCTGATTTTTATTTTTTGCGGCTTTTCTTTCTCTTTACTCCGTCGGTGACGTTGTCATCGGGCTTGCCGAAGGCTGCGATCTTGATTATCATTATGACGAGTATAGCCGCGAGCGCCGAGCAGGCGTAGACCAGCCACATATTTATGACGCTCGCTATAAACTTGCCTAAGAACGGTACGCAGTGCGTGACTACGGCGACTACGGAAGCGCCCGTGGGAAGAGCAGATCCGAACGCGAAGCCGTACTTTCCTCCGAGTTTATACATCGCGACCTCGTCTGCGGATGCGGCAGACGCCCTGCGGGTCAGGCACAGCGAGCCGTCCTTTATGTTTGAGCCCATGATGTCGTCGGTGCATACGGCAAGTCCGCGGTCGAGCAGGAACTTGTCGGGATGAGCCGCCGCAACGCTCAAAAGCGCGGTTAACAGCGACACGACCGCTATTATGATAATTAGGACGACAGAGAATATTCTTGCGCCCTTGAATTTGTCCTTTTTCGGCTTGAAGCTGTCCTGAAGCATTGCGCCGGAGTAGTCTGAGGTGCGCTCAAAGTCGAATTTCGGCTCAACTTTGGCCGCAGTTTCCTCCGAGAGGGTCTGACGCGGTCTGCTCTTGTCTATCGGCGCGCCGAAATATCCGTGAGGATCAGGCTCTCCGTATTCGTTTTCGGTTTTTTGCACGGGCTCGGCTTCGACTTTCTCGGGCTCGGTTTCCGCGGGCTCGGTCTTGACGGGCTCCTCTGCGGGAACCTCGTCCTCTCCCGAGTAGCTGTCCTCGAAGTCATCCCGGGTCGGCTCGAGCTCGGTTGCGGAAATGGAGCTGTCGAGTGCGCTCTCGTAGCTGCGCTCCTCAACGCGCCTTGCCTCCGCTTTCTCCTCGGCATTGTGCGCCGCTCTCATTCTCTCGGCCTCCAGAATTTCCTCCGCAGCTCTTTCCGCTGCGGCGTTGAGCTCGTCCTGCTTGGCCTTTTCCATGCGGGCCTCAAACTCCGCATTGAGTTCTTCTATGGTTTTCGGCATGAATTTATCCATTCTCTGTTCACCCTCCGACTTAAAGCAGTATTATTGTTATCCGGTATCGTTGCAGCTGTTATATTATAAAGTATAATATTTGACGCTCTTAAAGTCAATAAAAAAGGCGAATGTCCGTAGATACCCGCACAAATGCCCGAAAAGACTGGAAAAAATCGGGCGCATAAAGTATAATCAAGGCGGAAAAACACAAAAAGGAGAAATATCATGGGAATGAAAGAAAGAATGTTCACGGGCGAGCTGTATTATCCCAACGAGGAGTCGATATTTGACGAGCAGCTCAAAAAGCTCGATTTGCTTTACGAGTTCAATTCAACGCGCCCCACGGAGCAGAAGAAAAGGCAGGAATTAATGAAAGAGATGTTTGCCGAAATAGGCGAGAACTGCTATCTCGAGCCGCCGTTTCACGCGAATTGGGGCGGGGCGCATATGCATCTGGGCGACAGTGTATACGCTAATTTCAATTTCACCGCCGTGGACGACTCGCATATATACATCGGCTCTTATACGATGATAGGACCCAACGTGACCGTTGCCACAGCGGGGCATCCTATTCTGCCTGAGCTGCGCGAAAAGGCGTATCAGTTCAATATGCCCGTGCATATCGGCAGAAACTGCTGGATAGGTGCGGGAGCTGTGATAATGCCCGGAGTGACGATAGGGGATAACAGCGTTATCGGAGCGGGCAGCGTCGTGACGAAAGACATTCCGGCGAACGTCGTCGCCTACGGAAATCCCTGCCGCGTTGCGAGGGAGATAAGCGAGCACGACCGAGAGTTTTATTATAAAGACAGACGAATTTCGCAGGAGATTTTTGACGAAGTAAAGAAAATGTAAAGTAAACCCGCCAAAGTAAACCCGCCGCAGATATAAGTCTGAGGCGGGTTTTGCTATAGTTTTTACAGTGTTTACGGTTGAATCTTTGCCGTTATTCTCCTTACGGAGAAAATGATGTTTGCTAATGACCAAAGCGGAATTATAACATACAGAAAACGGAACAAGAAGGTTAAAAACGGCAGTAAATCCTGATGAGGAGAAGTGAATACAGGGTGTATTACCCAATCATATTGCATGGTGATTCGCATCAAAATCATCGGTATCGCCGACAAGACAAAGACGGTGAAGAAAGAACGGAATTTACGAATTTGAGCTCTCCTTGAAAGATAGAAGAAGAACAGGCTGACAAAGGCGACCGCCCATATGAAGCGAAACGCGTAAAAGTAAAACATTCCATACTCTGAAATCCTTATGCAGTCATAATAGAAATCGTGCATATGTGTAAAAAAGAAGTTAAATACAGGGCGGAAAAGCTCGCAGACGCAGTATATTATCGCCTGCAGGAACAGCGGCCAAAGAAGCACCTCGAAAATCACGACAAAAGCTTTTTTATTTTTTTTCATCACTTCACATCCTTTCAATTTCCTTGAGGCGGATAAATGACAATACTTCTGCGCTACAATTATATTTTAACAGAAAGAGTAAAAAAGTCAATCGTGTTTTGATTTTTAAAAAAGTTAAAGAATCAATCCCACCTTTGCAGAGCGGGATTGATTCTTTGTTTGTGCTTATTTATATTTCGGTCTTGCTACATATGAGGTGTGGAGCACTTCGTGAGCCTTGTGGCTGCCGGGCTCGCCGAGG
>ULMG01030785.1_pt1 | contig 11576 bp, 6 predicted proteins | sample 1951601 | NCBI WGS metagenome assembly ULMG01 (sample SAMEA4835545, study PRJEB28245) | human gut metagenome | biome: gut microbiome; material: fecal sample | place: Denmark | collected 2008
GCTTTCCTGATGGCGGAATTTGTCGGTATCCCCTATATGGAAGTCGTCAAGGCTGCCATCGTTCCTGCTATTCTCTACTTCATTGGTGTTTTCCTCGGGGTACATTTCGAAGCGAAAAAGAATAACCTGCAGGGCACACCGAGAAGCGAGCTCCCGCCATGGGGCAAGATCCTGAAAGAAGAAGGGCATCTGGCCATTCCGCTGATCGCCATCATCGGTCTTTTGGCTTCCGGCTACACCCCGATGAAAGCGGCGCTTGCCGGTATCTTCATTTCCATCGCTTCTGCCATGCTTCGTGCGAATACCCGCATGAGCATCCCTGATATCATTGACGGTCTCATCAAAGGTGCGCGAGGTGCGCTCGGCGTCCTGATCGCGTGCTCTTCCGCCGGTATGATCATCGGTATCGTCACCAAGACAGGTGTCGGTCTGAAACTGGCTTCGGCTCTTGTCGATATCGCCGCAGGCAACTTCATCCTGCTTCTCTTCTGCACCATGATCACTTCACTGATCCTCGGTATGGGCGTACCGACCACGGCGAACTACGTCATCACTTCGACCATCGCTGCCCCGGCTCTCATCTCCCTCGGTGTGCCGATCCTGGCTGCGCATATGTTCGTTTTCTATTTCGGCATCATCGCCGATATCACCCCGCCGGTTGCGCTGGCTGCTTTCGCAGGCTCTGCGATCTCCGGCGGCGATCCTTTGAAGACTGGCGTCAATGCGTCGAAGCTCGGCATTGCGGCCTTCATTATCCCATATGTCTTCGTTCTTTCCCCTGAAATCCTGGGCATCAATGCGACACTCTTCTCCGTCATGGAAACCACCATTACCGCGCTTATCGGTATGGTCGGCGTCTCGGGTGCCATGATCGGGCAGCTCTATTGCAAGGCGAATATCCTGGAGCGGCTTCTCCTTCTGGCGGGCGGTCTCTGCCTCATCGATCCGACCATCCTGACCGACATCATCGGCATTGCCGTACTGGGCGGCGTCTTCGCTATGCAGTATTTCAGAAGCAAAAAGAGCAAGTAAGTCATGCACGAAGGCCTGTAAAGCTTCACAAGGCAGTAGCAGTTGCCTTATTCGTTTTGATGAACGGGCAGCAAAGGATAGAAACTTTGCTGCCCGTTTTTGCGTGAGAAAATCGGTGAAACACAGATTGGATCGAAGGATACGGCTTTATAAGGTACTTGATCCATCTTTCTTCATGCCTGTTTTAAGCCGTTCAAGTTGGTGCATCTTTTCGCGGCGTATTTTGCTTTTTGCAGTCTGCTGGCAGTATGCATATAATATAGGTAAGAGCATGCACATGAACGCGTTTCTGAGGAGGAGATCATGCATATTTCATCCATGACCATTGATAACTACCGCACCTTCCGCCATGTCGTCTTTCAATTTGACAGACAGGTGAATTATATGGTGGGGGATAACAATATCGGTAAGAGCAATTTTCTTTGCCTCTTGAAATGGATCAGCCATGGGTATGGATTCCGTGAAGGCGATTTCCTTGATGCAGACCATCCCATCGAGATACGGCTGGTGCTTGCCGAAGAGGCGGGAGGGGAGACCGCAGAGCTCTATCTGGTGCAGGCGGTGCAGGAAGTGGTGCCACGTCTCTTTGATCGGGCGAGCGGGCGGCAGCTGCCCTTGGAGTACCTGCGATGCCTTTTTTATATCGATTTTTCCCTGTGTGAGATGCCGCGCAGGATGATGGCTCATGCATCAATGGGAGAGCTGCTTTCTCTTTTGCAGCATTATTTCACGGAGTCCCCGGCGGTTATTTCTGAGGTGGAGACGATGTTTAGAGAGAAGGGCATCGGGATTTCCCTGCCGAAGGAGCATCCATCGCAGGCGGCACTCTCACTGCTTGAGACGCTGTTTGGGGAAAGGGGAGATGGCTCTTCGTACCAGCGTACGGCTTGTCTGATGGCGCGGACGGCGCTTGTCCTGCTGATGCAGATGATGAAGAAAAAGGCAAGCCGCGCCATTTCCTTCGAACACATGGTGACGACGGATGCGAAGGGGCGGCGCTTTTTATCGCTGCTCGTCAGTGTAGATGAGCCGGAACTCCATCTCCACCCTTACCTGCAGCGGGCGATGCTTTCTTTCTGTCATATGATCCTGTCGAATGAGGAGCCGTTTTTTTTGAAGCTGGTGCAGACGCTTCTGGGCGTCGATGGGCTTTCGGGGCAGCTCTTTGTCGTGACGCATTCGACAGATGCGCTGGTGAATGATTACCGGCAGATCATCCGCCTCTACTGGGATGAGAAGAAGCTGGTGCAGGCCGCCTGCGGTGCCTCATTTCATTTTGACAGGGAAATCGAGAAGCACCTCATCATGCATTTTCCGGAGGTGAAGGAAGCGCTCTATGCGAGAGCGGCGGTTCTTGTCGAGGGTGAGACAGAGTATGGTTCCTTTGCTGGATTTGCAAAGACGCTGGGGATCCGCTTCGATCACTATGGCATCTGCCTCATCAATGCGAGGGGCGAGAGCTCGATCTCAAAGATCGCTTCCCTCATCCGCCGCTTCCATGTGCCTGTTGTCTCGCTCTATGATCGCGATGTGATGGGGGAACACAAAAAGAGTGCGGGTGTCTTCTATACGGACTATATCTGCTATGAAATGGATGTCGTGAAGGCATGCCTTTCCCGGAATGGCCGACGTCTTTTAGACGCAGTCATCGCAGATATCACGGAGGGGGGAAATCTTGTGAGTTCAGCGCTTGTCAAAAAAGCAGGCGCAAAGCTCGCCATCCCAAAGGGCTACTATCCGCCAAGGAAATTGTCGAATATCAATCCCAGAGATGAGAAAGCGCTCGAGTTTTATTACTTTGCATGGCTTTATGGGAATAAAGGCGTCATCATCGGGCGCTCGCTCGCCGACCATCTGGGAAAGGATTTCATCCCGCCCGCTTTCGTTCAAGTGATTCTGGCGGCGGTGGGAGCGAGTGAGAGGTAAGGGAAAGTCCTTGGGGCGTGCTGTCCCTTGATGGCGTGCGAAAGAGGGGGAGCGGGTTCTACAGGTTCAGAGGGTTCAGTGGGGGTGGTGCGGCGCATAAAAATATGGAAGCGCCGTGGAGATTTTGAACTAGCGGTTTTCTCGTATCGCCAGCTTAATCCCTAGCCACCAGTCACTAGTCACTCATCCCTGCTTTCAAACTTTACGATATGTGCTTAGGGAAACGCTGATCGGGATGAGCGATCGAATCAGTGCTTTCTTAAACTCCATGCTCTCTTCATAATAAAAATTTAATACCCTTATGCTATTGAAAAAGTGTGAATTACCCTTTATGATTATAGGGATAACTATTTATCATAGAATCCCATTCTATGCGTTGATTCAAGGAGGCCGGCATGAGCACGATTTCACTACAAGGCCGCAGTGTTCTTGGGCTAGCTGATTTCACAGCCGAAGAGATTGAGCGGATCTTAGAAGTAGCAGCACAGATGAAAAAAATTGTGTTATCTGACAATAAGAAAAAAGATTTCCTGAAAGGCAAATCTATCGTAACAGTGTTTTCCGAAGCATCTACCAGAACTCGTAGTTCTTTCGAGCTTGCCGGTAAGTATTTGGGAGCCGACGTGATCAACATTACAAAGAGTGGCAGCTCGATGACGAAGGGTGAAAGTATGCGAGACACATTGCTGACCGTTTCCGCTATGGGAGTGGATGCAGTGGTCATTCGTGATTCTTCTGAAGGGGCTGCTCTTTTTGCGTCCAAGGTCATGAGCCCTAAGGTGAAGGTGCCGGTCGTGCTGAATGCAGGCGATGGCGCCCATGCGCATCCGAGCCAGGCGCTTCTGGAGCTCTTCACCATGAAGGAAGCAGGAAAGAAGATCAAAGGGATGAAGTATGTCATCATCGGTGACGTGCTGCATTCCCGTGTCGCAAGAAGCGATATCATAGGTTTCACAAAGCTGGGAGCCGAAGTGCATCTGGTGGGACCGCGTACACTGGTCCCGAAGGAACTGGAAGCGATGGGCTGCATCGTGGATGATGATCTGGAGACGGCTTTGAAAGATGCGGATGCGATCAATATCCTCCGTATCCAGCTCGAAAGAGCGGCTGGCGGATTCATCCCGACGACCCGCGAATATGCACGCCTTTTCGGTATCAATCAGAAGCGCCTTGCACTTTGCAAGCCGGATGTGGCAGTGATCCATCCGGGCCCGATGAACAGAGGCATTGAAATCGGTTATGATGTAGCCTACGATGAAGCATCCTGGATTCAGGAAGAAGTCAGAAATGGCGTAGCTGTACGTATGGCTTTGGAATATTTGACACTGACGGAGGGGAAAGACATTGATGCTCTTAATTAAGAATGGTACCATCGTAAACCCGGCCAAGCACCAGCATGAAGTGACAAATATCCTGGTGGAAGATGGAAAGATCAAGGAAATCGGCCAGAATGTCAGCGCGGCTGGCAAAGAGGTAGAAGAAATCGATGCGAAGGGACTTTTCGTCACACCAGGCCTCATCGATATGCATGTCCATCTGCGTGAACCGGGACAGGAAGCCAAGGAAGATATTTATACAGGCACACAGGCAGCGGCTGCCGGCGGCGTGACCCATGTCGCGACTATGGCGAATACGAAGCCTGTCATCGACAATGCGGCGGTTTTGCGTGATGTGAAGCACCGCATAGCTGAGACTGGTGTCGTGAAGGTTTCCGTGATCGGCTCGATCTCCAAGGATCTCGAAGGCAAGCAGCTCTCAGAAATGGGGGATATGGCAGCGGATGGCGCTGTCGCTTTCTCGGATGACGGACATTATGTAGAGAGTGCGAATTTCATGCGCCGCGCCATGGAGTACGCAGATCAGCTCGGCAAGATGGTCATCGACCATGCGGAAGATATGACGATGTGCGGACACGGCTTCATGAATGAAGGCAAGGTCTCCTATGCGATGGGCGTCACCGGACGTCCGGCGACAGGGGAAAATATCGCAGTCGCTCGCGACCTGCTCCTCTCGGAGCTGACCGGCTGTCATATCCACATCGCGCATGTATCGAGCGGCAAGGCCGTCGATCTTATCCGCGAGGCTAAGGCGAAGGGTGTGAACTGCTCGACAGAAGTTACCGCGCAGCACCTCTATTTCACCGACGAATGGCTGAAGCACTATGAAGCGGCTTTCAAAATGGCGCCGCCGCTGCGCACGGACGAAGACAGAAAAGCGCTGATCGAAGGGCTGAAGGATGGCACCATCGATGCCATCATGACGGACCATGCTCCGCACTGCAATGAAGAAAAAGATGTCCCCTTCAACTGTGCGCCGAACGGCATCGCAGGTCTTGAGACCTCTCTTGCCTCGACGCTGACGGTGCTCTACCATCAGGAGGGCTTCACCATCGACAAGATCGTCGAGCTGATGAGTGTGAACCCGGCAAAGCTCCTCGGCATCGAAGGCGGCGTCCTGACAGAAGGCGCTCCGGCAGATATTACGCTGATCGATCCGGATAAAGAATGGACTGTCCACGGACAGGATCTCTATACGAAATCCCTCTTCACTCCTTATGAAGGGCTGACGCTGAAAGGCAAAGCGGTCATGACCATCGTGGATGGAGAGATTGTCATGAAAGAAGGAAAGGTGCTCAAATGAAAGGCCTCTTGATTTTGGAAAACGGTGCCCGCTTCGAAGGCGACCTCTTAGGCTCTGTCGAAGGGCTGGGGGAACTGGTCTTCAATACCGGCATGACAGGCTATCAGGAATGTTTCACAGATCCGTCCTATGAAGGGCAGATCCTCACCCTGACCTACCCGCTCATCGGTAACTATGGCGCGAATGATCTTTTCATGCAGAATAGAAAGCCGGCAGCAGCAGGCTTCGTCCTTGACCAGATCACAGAGCATCCGTCGAACTGGGAATGCAAAGAAAAGATCACCGATTTCATCGAAAGATACCATGTACCCTGCCTTTACAATGTCGATACCCGTGCCGTGACACGCATGGTCCGTACCCAGGGCGTCATGAAAGCGATCATCGTTTCGGCAGACAGAAGCGATGCATTCATCGCCGAAGAACTCGCAAAGCCGCTCCACAGAGATCAGGTAGAGCGCGTGACGACCGACTATCCCTATACCTATGGTGACGGGAAATATCAGGTCTCCCTTCTCGACTGCGGCCTGAAAAAGAATATCCTTGTCTCGCTTGCGGCCAATGACTGCACCGTCCATGTCTTCCCGGCGCATACGTCTGCCGAAGAGCTGCTGGCAGGAAATCCGGACGGCATCTTCCTCTCTCCTGGACCGGGGGACCCGCAGGATGTGCCATTCGTCGTAGAGACCGTCAAGAAGCTCATCGGAAAGAAACCGATCTTCGGCATCTGCCTTGGTATCCAGATGCTCGCGACAGCACTCGGTGGTCACACCTTCAAGTTGCCCTTCGGGCATCGCGGAGCGAACCACCCGGTCAAGGATCTTCGCACGGGCCGCGTCTATATCACCAGCCAGAACCATGGCTATGCGATCTCCGATGACGACCTTCCGGAATGCATCGAAGTCACCCACAGAAGCGTCAATGACGGCACCATCGAAGGCATCCGTCACAAGACCCTTCCGATCCAGGCTGTCCAGTACCATCCGGAAGCCTCCCCGGGACCGAAGGATAATTTCTATCTCTTCACCGAATTTACCAAGGCCATGGAGGAATTCAAAAAATGATCAATAAAGACGTGAAGAAAGTCCTCGTCATCGGCAGCGGCCCGATCGTCATCGGACAGGCTGCGGAATTTGACTATGCCGGTACCCAGGCCTGCCGCTCCCTTCGTGAAGAGGGCGTCGAAGTCGTCCTGGTGAACAGCAATCCGTCCACCATCATGACAGACGTGGATATCGCTGACCGTGTCTATATCGAACCGATCACTCTGCCATTCGTGACAGAAGTCATCAAAAAGGAACGCCCGGACGCACTGCTCGCGACACTGGGCGGGCAGGTCGGCCTCAACATGGCTGTCCAGCTTTCGGATGCCGGTGTCCTCGACCAGTACGGCGTGAAGCTCTTGGGCTCTTCTCTCCATGCGATCAAGCATGCGGAAGACCGTGAACTTTTCAAGGCTGCGATGGAAGAGATCCATCAGCCGGTCCCGGAATCTGAAATTTTCGAAGAACTGGAACCAGCCATCGACTTTGCCGATAAGATCGGCTATCCGGTCATCATCCGTCCGGCATACACCTTAGGCGGCACCGGCGGCGGCATCGCACACGACCGCTATGAGATGGAAGAAATTGCGAACCGTGGCATCAAGCTCTCCCCGATCAATCAGATCCTTGTAGAACGCAGCATTGCCGGCTGGAAAGAAGTCGAATTCGAAGTCATGCGAGACAGTGCGGACAACTGCATCATTGTCTGCGCCATGGAAAATATCGATCCTGTCGGTGTCCATACCGGTGACTCCATCGTCGTCGCTCCGACCCAGACGCTGACCGATGGCCAGTATCAGATGCTCCGTACCGCATCTCTCGACATCATCCGCTACCTCAAGATCGAAGGCGGCTGCAATGTCCAGTACGGCCTTGACACCAAGACGAACCAGTACTACGTCATCGAAGTCAATCCGCGTGTCAGCCGTTCCTCAGCGCTCGCATCGAAAGCCACCGGCTACCCGATCGCGAAAGTCGCAGCGAAGATCGCCCTCGGCCTGCACCTCGATGAGATCACCAATGCCATCACCGGCAATACGAAAGCCTGCTTCGAACCATCCATCGACTATGTCGTATGCAAATTCCCGCGCTGGCCATTCGAAAAATTCACCCTCGCAGATCGTGCCATCGGTACCCAGATGAAAGCGACCGGCGAAGTCATGGCACTCGACCGCACGCTCGAAGGCTCGCTCCTGAAAGCCCTCCGCTCGCTGGAAGTCGGGGAAGGCTACCTGCACCTGAAGAAACTCGACGGACAGTCCCTCTATGATATCCGCTGCCTGCTCTCCCGCATCGATAACGAAAGGATCTTCGTCCTTGCCGAAGCCCTGCGCCGCGGCATCGAACCGGAAGAGATCAACCGCATCACCAAGATCGACCTCTTCTTTATCTACAAGATCCAGAACATCATCAAGATGGAACGCCGCCTCATGAAGGAAGGCCTCACCGAAGAGACACTGAAAGCGGCAAAACGCATCCAGATGCCGGATGAAGCCATTGCACACTTCGCTGAAGTCACAGCGAAAGACGTCGAAAACTTCAAGAAGAAACTGGATTTCCATCCGGACTTCAAGATGGTCGATACCTGTGCGGCAGAATTTGAAGCGCACACCCCGTACTACTACTCCACCTACGGCGCAGAAGACGAAGTGAAGCCGCAGGGCAAGGGCTCTGTCGTCGTCTTCGGCTCCGGCCCGATCCGCATCGGTCAGGGCATCGAATTCGACTACTGCTCCGTCCATGCCTCCTGGGCACTGCGCAAGGCAGGGAAGAAATCCATCGTCATCAACAACAACCCGGAAACCGTTTCCACCGACTTCGATACCTCCGACTCTCTCTACTTCGAACCACTGACCGAGCAGGACGTCCTCGAAATCATTGACAAGGAAAAACCGGAAGGCGTCATCTGCCAGTTCGGCGGACAGACCGCCATCAACCTGGCGACCCCGATGGCCAAGCGCGGCATCCGCATCATCGGTTCCTCGAATGAATCCATCGATATGGCCGAAGACCGCGAACGCTTTGACACCCTGATGGGACAGCTCGGTATCGCGCGCCCGAAAGGCTGCCTCGTCGAGTCCGTCGAAGAAGCGATGGCAAAGACGGAAGAGCTGGAATACCCGCTCATCGTCCGCCCGAGCTACGTCCTTGGCGGCCGCGCGATGCAGATCGTTTACGATCAAGCAGAACTTCGCCAGTACCTGAAAGAAGCCGTCGTTGCATCCCACGAGCATCCTGTCCTCATCGACCAGTACATGGTCGGCCGTGAAGTCGAAGTCGATGCCATTTCCGATGGCAATGACGTCTGCATCCCGGGCATCATGGAACAGATCGAACGCTCCGGCGTCCACTCCGGCGACTCCATCGCGGTCTACCCGCCGCAGCACCTCTCGCAGAAGATCATCGAGACACTGACTGATTACACCAGAGAGATCGCCAAAGCCATGAACGTCAAGGGCCTTGTGAATATCCAGTTCATCGTGGTCAAAGATAAAGTCTATGTCATCGAAGTCAATCCGAGAGCCAGCCGTACCGTACCATTCATGAGCAAGATCACCGGCATCAATATGGTCGAATACGCGACCCGCATCGCGCTCGGCGAAAGCCTCAAAGACACCGGTCTTCCGCTCGGCCTCGTCCCGGATAAAGGCTATGTCGCGATCAAAGCACCGGTCTTCTCCTTCTCGAAGCTCGGCCTCGTAGAAATCAAACTGGGACCGGAAATGAAATCCACCGGCGAAGTCATGGGCATCGGCCACACCTATCAGGAAGCCCTCTACAAGGCTGTCGTAGCCGCTCATCTCACCGTACCGGCAGGCGGCAATGTCCTCATCACAGTCTCCGACAGAGATAAGCCGGAAACTGCCGAACTCGCCAAAGGCTTCGTAGAGCTGGGCTACCACCTCATCTGCACCTCCGGCACCGGCGCTTATTTCGAAAAACTCGGCATCCCGGTCGAAATCATCAAGAAGATCCACGAAAAGGGCGAGAACTGTGAGAAGTACCTGAAGTCCGGCCGTGTCGACATGCTCGTGAATACCATTTCCTATGGCAGCCAGATCGAGCAGGAAGGCTATGACCTGCGCCGCATCGCTGTTGAGCTGGCGATCCCCTGCATCACCTCCCTCGATACCGCGAAGGAAGTCCTGCGCGTCATGGCAGCTTCTTCGAGCGAACCGCATGTCGAAGCCATTCAGGACTATGTGAAGGAGAATTGATATGGCAGGCTATGTAGAAAAAGGCCGCATCCTCACCCATGAGCTGGTCGGCCCCTCGATCTGGCGCATGCGCCTCGAGCTCCCGCTCATCGCAAAAGACGCAAAGCCCGGTCAGTTCATCCATGTGAAGGTGAATGATCCCACCTGCATCCTGCGCCGCCCGATCTCTATCGCCGGCACAGAACCGGGGAAGGGCATCCTTGAGATCATCTACCGCATCGTTGGCAAAGGCACCGAAGCCATGTCCCACCTGAAAGCAGGAGACGTGGTCGACTGCTTAGGGCCGCTGGGCACCGCCTTCGATATGGATAAAAATCACATCGTCGGTATCGGCGGCGGCGTCGGCATCGCGCCAATCCTCTTCATGGCAAGGAAGGCAAAGTCAGGGCAGATGACCGTCGTCATCGGCGGACGCAACAAAGAAGAAGTCTTCTGGAAAGACCTTTTCCCCAAAACACTGAAAGAGCTCATCGTCACCACCGATGATGGCTCCTATGGGATCAAAGGATTCTCTGTCTCCGTCCTCCCCGAACTCTTTAAGAATGGCAATGTCGATGAAGCTTGCGTCTGCGGCCCCGGCATCATGATGCGTATCACCGCGCAGATGGCGAAAGAAGCAAATGTCCCCTGCGAAGTCTCCATGGAGCGCCGCATGGGCTGCGGCATCGGCACATGCCTCGGCTGTGTATGCGACAGAGCTGATGGCAAAGGTCACTACAAAGTCTGCGTGGATGGCCCCGTATTCAAAGCAGAGGAGGTCGTATTATGAGCTCTTTAGCTGTGAATTTCCTTGGCATCCCAATGGCAAGTCCGTTGATCGGTGCCTCCGGTACTGTCGGCTTCGGCCTTGAGCTAGCCAAGTTCATCGATATGAAGGAGATCGGTGCCATTTCCGGGAAGGGTCTTGCACCGACGCCATGGAATGGCAATAACGGTACCCGCATCGCGGAAACCACCTCAGGCATGCTGAACTGCATCGGTCTGGAAAATCCGGGCGCGCCGTACTTCCTCGAGCACTACCTTCCGGAAGTGAAGAAACTCGGCTGCCCCTACATCGCGAACATGGTCGGTAAATCCGTCGAAGAATACGCCGAATGCGCGAAGCTCCTCTCCGTCCCCGGCATCTCGGCGCTCGAAGTCAATATCTCCTGCCCGAATGTCAAGGTAGGCGGTGCAGCCTTCGGCACTGACCCTGCGCAGGCAGCGGCAGTCACCAGAGCGGTGAAGGATGCGACAGATCTTCCTGTCATCGTGAAGCTCTCTCCGAATGTGACTGACGTAGTCACCATCGCCAAAGCCGTCGAAGCGGCAGGCGCAGATGCGATCTCTCTCATCAATACCCTCCTTGGCATCGCTATCGATACCCGTACAAGGACCCCGATCCTCGGCAACGTCACCGGCGGCCTTTCCGGTCCGGCAATCAAGCCCGTGGCTCTTCGTATGGTCTGGCAGGTCGCGAAAGCCGTCAATATCCCCGTCTGCGGGCTGGGCGGCGTCATGACCGGCGAGGACGTCGTCGAATTCATGATGGCGGGTGCGAAGACCGTCCAGGTCGGCACGGCAAACCTCGCTGACCCGACCGCCATGGCACGCATCGTCCGTGAACTCGATGCATGGTGTGATAAGAATGGCGTCAAAGACGTCAATGAGATCGTCGGCACGCTGAAAGCGTGACCGACAGATGATCAAGAAAAGGGGCTGTGAAGAAATGAATCCTCAT
>ULMG01010024.1_pt1 | contig 11517 bp, 10 predicted proteins | sample 1951601 | NCBI WGS metagenome assembly ULMG01 (sample SAMEA4835545, study PRJEB28245) | human gut metagenome | biome: gut microbiome; material: fecal sample | place: Denmark | collected 2008
TCCGTATATGGTAGCTTCTTATGGAGGCGGAGCTTTTATGATAGTTTATTTAATCGCTATGTTTACCGCGGGAATACCTATTATGGTTTTAGAATTTTCTATGGGACATAAAACCCATAAGAGCGCGCCTGGAGCATTTAAATTTTTAAATCCTTCTTGGGAATGGTTAGGCTGGCTTCAAGTATTTACATGCTTTGGAATAGTTATTTATTATTCCGTTATTATAGGCTGGTCTTTAGCTTACGGTTTATTTTCTCTTAAAGGTTTGGCATGGGGAAGCGATACGGCGGGATTTTTCTTTAATGAATATCTTAAAGTATCGGACGGTTTTAAATTGGGCAGTTTTAATCCTCAAGTTGCAATTCCTTTGATAATAGTTTGGATTGTTATATTAATTTCCGTTATAGGCGGAGTTAAAGACGGAATAGAAAAGGCTAATAAAATATTTATGCCTTTATTATTTATATTAATTTTAATAATACTTATTAGAGGATTAACTTTAGAAGGAGCGTTTAAGGGATTAGATTATATGTTTAAACCCGATTTTTCAAAAATTCTCGACCCTAATGTTTGGATAGCCGCTTATGGACAAGTATTTTATAGTATGTCAATCGCTTTCGGTATAATGGTTACATATTCAAGCTATTTATCGGACGATTCGGATATTTCAAATAACGCTTTTATGACAGGCTTTGCCGATACAAGTTTTAGTTTGCTTGCTGGAATAACAGTGTTCAGTATAATTGGTTATATGGCTGGCGCGCAAGGTAAAGAAGTTTCGGAAGTTGCGGGAAATGGCGGAATAGGTTTGGCTTTTATAGTATTTCCCGAAGCCGTTAATTCTTTGCCAGGATTAAACGGAATATTTGGAGCTGTATTCTTTTTAGTTCTTGCATTTGCTGGTTTAACTTCTGCAATATCTCTATCAGAAGTTGTTATTTCTTCTTTTATAGATAAATTCCATTATAATAGAAAAAAAGCGTCTATAGTTATTATGATTATACAGGCTGCAATATCTATGGTATATGCGACAGGCGGCGGTTTATATATATTAGATATAGTGGACCATTTTATAAATAATTATAATATTGTAATAAGCGGTTTAATAGAATTGGTTTTAATAGCTTGGGTATATAAACTCAATGACTTTAAAGACTTAATTAATAAAGTAAGCGAGTTTAGAATAGGAATTTGGTGGGATTTCTGTTTGAAATTCTTAACCCCTATATTTTTAGCGGTTTTTTTAGCATTAAAATTAATAACCGATTTTAAAACGCCTTATGAGAATTATCCTCAAGCGGCTTTAATAGGTTTAGGTTGGTCTATGCCGATTATCGCTTTTATAGTTGGAGTAATACTTGCTAAACTTAAAGAAAAATATATTAATAAATAAAAAGATTAAATAAAGGAGAAAATTATGGGAATAGATTCGGCTATATTTATGGGACTTAGTTTACTTGCAGTTTGGGGAGGATTTGTTTTCTTTCTCGCCATAGCTTTAAGAAAAATATAAAAAATTAAGTTTTATAATTAAATAAAGAGGTTTAATCAATTTAGATTATTCCTCTTTTTTTATTTATTGTTTTTTTATTCTGCCTCTTTGAATTGTAGTATTTTCAATATCGTTTATAAAATAAAATAATGATTCAATTTCATCTACTATATTTACATCGTTTATAATACAATTTGGTTTATCTAATAATTTTATAGGAGCAAAATTAAGAACGCCTTTAATTCCCGCATTGCATATAACATCAAACATTCTTTGAGCTTCCAAATCTGGAACTGTCAATATTGCAACTTCTATTTTATTATTTATTATATAATCTTTTAACTCTTCAATCGGAAGTATCGGAGTTTTTGCCTCTCTATCTATTTTTTCGGGATTATGGTCGAAAGCCGCCACTATTTTCATAGATTCATTTTCAAAACCTCTATAATTTACTAAAGCCTTTCCAATTTTCCCATATCCGATTAATATAATACTATGCGAAACTTTTTTTCCGAGTATATCGTCTATTCTATCAAGCAAATCGTCAATAATATATCCGCCTTTCTTATTGCCCGATATACTAAATAATGAAAAATCTTTTCTAACTTGAACGGCGCTTATGCCAATCGCATCTCCCAAATTATTTGAATAAGCTTTTATGAAACCAAAACTTTTCATACGCTTTAAGGCGTTTTTATATTTCAATAAACGCATAATTTGTGTTCTGCTAATCATATTTACTCCGCTATTATTATTTATTTTAATATCATTATATCATAATAAAGTTATATGTCAATAAAATATTTCTAAAATAAAATTGTTTATAATGTTATAAATATAATATTTAATGTTATAAATATAATATTTAAAGATAATTTTTATAAAATATAGTCGTATAATTCAAAGTGTAAAAAGTTGATAGTTATTATATTATTTTAAGTAGAAATTCTATATTATTTTTTATTCTTCCAACGAAATTAAAACTTCTCTCGGTTTGCTTCCATTTTCGGGACCTACTATTCCCTGCCTTTCCATTATTTCAATTATTCTTGCGGCTCGATTATATCCAATTTTTAATCTGCGTTGTAAAAAAGACGCGCTCGCTTTTCCTGTTCTTGTCACAAGTTTAACCGCATCTTCCCATAACTCTTCGTCAAGTATATTTTCTTCGTCAGAATTTCTATCGTCTCCATCGCTTCCTTCCAAAGCTGCTATTAAACTCTCGTCAAACATTGGCGACATTTCTCCCGATAAATAATCGACAACTTTTTTAACCTCGTTATCGGAAACAAAAGCGCCTTGAATTCTCTCGGGCATTTGGCTTCCCGACGCGCAAAATAAAGCGTCTCCTTTTCCTAAAAGTTGTTCCGCTCCTGACATATCTATTATGATTCTTGAATTAGTTTTATTCGGCACTTGAAAAGCGACTCTTGTAGGCAAATTAGCCTTAATAACTCCCGTCACGACATCCGCCGAAGGTCTTTGAGTGGCAATTATCAAATGTATTCCAACCGCTCTACTCATTCCAGCTAAACGCGAAATTAAATCTTCCACTTCTTTTGAAGCGACAACCATCAAATTGTGAAGTTCGTCTATAACCAAAACTATATAAGGAAATAATTCTAAAGGCTCGCCGTTAAATTCCGTTTCGCCTTCTTTTATAAGTTGTTTTACTTTTTCGTTATAAGTTTTAACATTTCTAACAAAAAATCTCTCCATTCTTTCGTATCGTTTTTCCATTATATCTACAATATATCTCAAAACGATTGTAGCCTTTTTTTCGTCAGAAACTACAGGCGACATTAAATGCGGAATTCCATTATAAATTGAAAGTTCTACTCTCTTTTTATCTACAAATATAAATTTAAGTTCATCGGGACGGAATTTATACAAAAGCGAAAGAATTATTGTAGACAAACAAACGCTCTTTCCGCTTCCCGTAGTTCCTGCGACCAAAAGATGAGGCGCTTCCGACATATCCGAAACTACATTATTTCCGTAAATTCCTTTTCCCAAAACAAATGGAATATCTAATTTAGAATTTCTAAAATCTACGCTTTCCAAAACTTCTCTCAAATAAACGGCGTTTCTCACTTTATTCGGTATTTCAATTCCAATAACCGAACGACCAGGAATTGGCGCTATTATTCTAACGCTCTCTGAAGCCAAAGCCAAAGCTATATTATCCGTAAGATTAGATATTTTTGAAACCCTCGTTCCAGCCGCAAGCTCGAGTTCGTATCTCGTAATAACGGGTCCTCGCGAAACTCCCGTAACTTTAGCCTCGATATTAAAATCAAGCAAAGTATTTTCAAGTTGCAATGCTGTTTGTTTTATCGATTCCATCATAGCGTTATCATTAATTGGAATCGCTCTATTTAATAAATCAAATGGCGGATGTTTATAATGTTTATCTACATATTTAGCGTCAAAATTAGACTGAATTAAATCTAAATCATCGCTATGTTTTCTAATTATCGCTTTATGATTATCGTTTATAATATTAACTTTTTTATCGGATTCTATATTTATAAAAGTCGCTAATTCGTTATTATTTTCTTTTATCTCTTTAAAATTAGTATTTTCCGCATTATTAAAATTATTAAATGCATTTTTATTTTCGTCTATAAAATGATTATCAATTTCTTTTATCTTTACATCTTCTATATAATTATTATTCGTATTGTATAATTCTTCTTCATCCAAATCAAAATCTTCAAGTTTATCATCCGAATTATAATTATTATAATTTGTAGGTATATGGTCCGCTCTATTATATTCTCTCTTTGAAGCGTATCCCATATTAAATTCAAAAGGTTTATCCAAATCGGATGCGGAAATATATTCTTTATTATAATTTGGCTCTTTATTTTTATTAACCATATTTCTTAATTTTGAAAGAATATCTTCTTTCTTGCGATTAAGCTCTTCTTTTTTATCAATTTTATTTTCAAAATTATGCTCTTCTAAATTATAACTTTGCAAATTATCTTCTTCTTTATTTAATAAATTATTTGAATTATTTTTTTTATATTTTTTTCTTAATAAATATTCGCTATAATCGTCCGATACGGTTCTATTGGCTTTAATAAAATTATCGGTTTTGTCGTATCTTGCATATTTTGAATAAATAGAATCTTCATAAATCGCTCTTTTAAATTCCGATACTCTCGCCCTGTTGATATTAAAGTCTAATTCTAATTCTTCTTCGTCTTTAAAATTATTTAAACTATCGTTTTTATTATTTAAAGAATAGTTAGATAAAAAATCGTTATTTTTTCTTTCTATATTGTTTTTATAATCGTTGCCGAATACCGCTTTTGCCAAAGAAGTTCCTAAATCTTCTTCCTCGCTTTCCATAGTATTTACATTAAAGTTATTATTCTTCAAACCGTTTACGATACTATCTATTTTTTTATCGTCATTATTATAATCTGAAGATTTTTTTAAACTGCTAAAAAAACTTTCAAAAGAATTATTTTTTCTTTTTAATTTTTCTCTAAAATCGTCTTCATTAAAAGGAAAAGAATTAAAATAATTATTAGATTGTTTTACTTTTTCTATAAACGGAATAGAGCTAAAACTTATTTCTGAAATTTCTTTTTTATAAAAAATCGGCAGATAATCTTTAGTTTTAAGTTTTTCATTTTTATTATTATCCGAATTAGTTTTATTTATATTTTCATTTATTATTTTACTTTCAAAATCTTTTATTTTTTTTAAGTCAATTTTTCCTAAAATATTTTTAAGAGAATTTAAAGAATCGATTATTGAAACTTTAGCAAATATAATAGTTAAAATAATCAATCCCGAAATTACCATTACAAAAGCGCCTGTTTTTCCAAATAAAGAAATTAAACTTTCTCCTATAACCTTTCCCATCATTCCGCCTTTCTTATAAAAAAGACTCTCTCCCAAAGTTATATCGAAAAGAACGCTCAATAATATCATTAAAATAAAAGAGCCTAAAGCCGACAGAGAAATTTTATTTGAAGAATTTTTAAGTATAACGCTAATTCCGACATATATAAAAAATGCGGGAAAAATAAAAGAAGAATAACCGAAAGCTAAAAACGAATAAACCGAAATATAAGCTCCGAATATTCCAAGTAAATTTTGCGATATATTATCATTTAAAGTTATACTTTCTTTATTTATACTGAAATACGACAATAATAAAATCCCTGCAAAAAGCAAGCATAAAAAACCAACAACATCGAATATTGAATTTCTATCGTTATAATTATTTTTATTAAATTTAATCATAAATAAAACTCCATTAATCTAATTAACGGCAACATTTGTAAAATATAAATATACGGCAAAACCTACTATAATGCAGTAAAAACCAAAATGAAAAAGTTTCCCTCGTTTCAAAAATAATAATAAAAACTTTAAAGCTATAATTCCAAATATAAAAGAAGTAATTAATCCAGCAATTGCATAAACGATATTAAAATCTTTCAAATCTTTTAACGATAAAAGCAAAGCTCCGAATATTGCAGGCAAAGATATTAAAAAAGAAAATCTCCCCGCAAAATCTCTATTTAATCCTAAAAATAACGCTACGCTTATAGTCATTCCCGACCTTGAAATTCCAGGAAAAACCGCTAAAGCTTGAGCTATTCCTATCATAAAAACATTATAATAAGTTGTTGTAAAAGTGTCTTTTTTTTCGGTTATAGAGTCTGTCTTTCTTGTTAATAAAAGTATAGAACCCGTTATTATAAGATTTAATCCTATTCTGTTTAATGGCAAATTGCTTAAATATTTTTCTAAAAAAAGTCCGACTATGGCGATTGGAATAGACGCTATTATAATCATAATCGCTATTCTAAAATATTCGTTATGCTCGCTTGAATATTTGAAATTATTTAATCCTAAAAAAAATCCTTTAATAGTATTTATAATGTCTTTTCTAAAAATTAAACATGTCGCCAAAAAAGTTCCGAAATGAAGCGCTATTTCAAAAGATAGAATATTATTAGCATTAAAGTTAAGAAAATATTCCGCTATTCTCAAATGCCCCGAACTTGAAACGGGTAAAAATTCCGTTATCGCTTGTATCAATCCTAAAATTATCGGTTTTATCATTTAAACTATCCCGCTATATAATTTTTCGGATTATAATAAAAAAAGAGTAGTAAAAAATTATGTAAACTAAATTATATATTTTTGAAAAGCAAGCGTTCCAGACTAAATTCTACCGTTGGTGAAGACAGATAGAAGTCAAAGGTTAATTCTTTTAATAGGAGAATTAACCTTTGACATGGGATTGTAATTGCATTTTAAGTTTTAAATATTTTTTATACAAATCAAACATAGAATATTATTTTAAATCTCCAAAGCCAAGATATTGCATACTTTTCAATACTCTATCGTTGCATGGAGGAATATTTTCATTATTTATTATGCCAAATAATTCTTTTATGCAACTTTCACTAAATAACTCTATTCTAAAATTATCCTTATGTATGCATTTTGCCATCCTTGTTTCGTATTCCTCTTTTGTATCGTATAATAAATACTTTATTGTTTCTTTAATTTTATCTATTTTACTATTTTCAAAAAATTTCTCTTTTCGTATATCAGCATCGCCTCCTAAATATCTTTCGCTTGTTCTAAATGCATTTATAAATAATAAACATTTATATAAATCATCTTCGGATATATTATCTATTTTGCTTTTGCTCAAATTATCAATACAAAAATTATAATTTTTTATATATTCTTTAGAAATATAGTTATCATTACAAAATGACTTAAATAAATTATTGACTCTTTCTTTTATTTCATTATCGCTTAATTTATTTATTTTAAAAGTATCTCCTTTAGCTTCTTTTTCTCTAATCCAACTTAAAAATTGGTCTATTTCAATTTTTAACGGCAAAGAAGTTTCTTTTCTTTTACCAAATGATTTATAAATATTTTCTAATTTTCTATAATTGCTTAAAAAATAATTGATATTTCTTTTTAAAATCAGATATAAAAGTATCTTCCTTGCTCTGCTTTTTCTTTCCAATTATTGTAATATTTTCAAATTCACATTCTTTTATTTCTTTTATATCGTTTTGATAATGATTTACTTTTTTATCAATATCATAATATTTTTCTTCAATTTTAATAAATTTTTGAATATAATTATTATCTAAAACTTCCGCTTGTTTCCAATATTCATCAAATAGAGTTCTCAAATCTTTAAATATAGGATTTTCCGATTCTATTGAAATATTTATTTCTTGATTACTTTTTAATCCGCTTTGCGTTAAATTTGACGAACCAATAAATGCAATAGAATTTCCAAATATATATAATTTAGGATGAAATTTGTTGGAAGTAAAAAATCTAATATTGACATTATTCATTTCTGAAATTTCTTTTAACCTTTGCATTGAAGTAGCTAATGATATTCTTACAATAAGTTTAATATTGCAATTTTTATCAATGGCTTTTTTAATAAAATCGATATCGCTAAAAAATGCCGTTGCTATATAAATATCTTCATTTTCTTTTATATTTTTTCTAAAGCAGGTTTTAGAAAATCGCTTTTCTTATTAGAATTTGTATATAGTTCCATAAAAATCCTCTATCATAATTTATAATTTTACATACATAATAAAATGTAATTTGTAAAGTTGCAATATTCTAAATAATAATTATTAAAACGATAAAAAATTATTATAATAAAATTATATAAAATAAATCAAATTAAACTATTGCAATTTATACAAAATAATTATAATTATATCATAAATCAAAAATTATTAATTTTATTATATTATAAAGTCTTAACCCTATTTTTTAAATACTATTTTATAATTAAGATTATTATCGGAATTTTCTTTATTTAAAAGTTTATCGGCATTAAATATATATTTAATAGTCATTTTAATAATATAAACTCCTTTATTTCTTTTCAATTTGATATTCAATTATTTTTCTTATTCCTCTTTCTATATCAGTATTTGGAATATATTTAAATTCTTTAATAATTTTCTTATTTGAACCTATCGCATGTTTAAAAACTTCTTTATTTACTCTTTCTTTACTTAAATTATAGTTTTTATTAAATAATTCTTCATATTTATTCCAAAAACTATTTGGATTTCCGACTTCGTAAGAAGTTTCTTTATTTAAAGATTTAAATACTATATCTGCAATTTCTAAAGCGGAATATCCATGCCCAGAACATAAATTAAATATTTCCGAATTATACTTTTTACTTGAAATAATCATTCTATATAATATTTCCATTAAATCGTCAACATATATGTAATCTCGCTTTACATTTTGCGTATTATAAATAGTCGGTTTTATTCCGTTAATAATTTCTCTTATTAAATAACTAGTAAAAGGAGGATACTTTCTTTTAAAATCTTGATGAGGTCCGTAGACATTAAAAAATCTGCATATTATAATATCCATACCGTAGTTATTTGAATAAGATTTGCATATTTGTTCCGCACAATATTTTGTTGTAGCGTATATTAGATTTGGATTAACTTGAATATCTTCTTCAAACTGTTTTTTTGTATTATTATTTTCATAAACCGCAGAAGTAGATGAAAATATTATTCTTTTAATATTAGAACTTCTGCATGAATTTAAAACATTTACTAAACCTGTAATGTTAATATCCAATGCTTTTTGAGGATTTGACTCGCATTCTGGCAATGCCGATATGCCAGCCAGATGCACTATAATATCTATATCTTTTAAATATTTTAAAAAATCCTTCGCTCTTATATCGTCAAGTATAAAATTATTTTTTAGAATATCGTTATCTTCAAAGTTATCTTTATATCCGTATTCTAAATTGTCTAATATTTTTACATTGTAATTTTTTTGTAGTAAAAATTTAGCAAATTCAGAGCCTATAAAACCAGCCCCTCCAGTAATTAAAATATTCATAAATTAAACCTCCACTAATTTTTATATATTACAGTATAAGAGTAATCGTTAATTTTTTCTCTTTTTATAAAAAGTTTATTAGGAAAAATAAAATATAATAAACAAAATTTAATTATTTCAAATCCCTGTTTAAACATTTTGGCATTGCTTATTTGGTCGTCTTCTCTCCAATTTATAGGAAAAAAGCTATATTTTAGTTTTTTCCAAGAAATATATAGAAGCATTAAGTTATTAAAAGTTAAACTATTTGGAAGAATTTCTATATAAAATTTTGATTTTAAGAATTCTAATTTAAACATATTCAAACCAGAACCCATATCATACACAGGCTTTTTTGACACTATAGAATATACGGTATTCAAAACATGATTTCCCGCTATTCGTATAAATGAATAACCTTTTATTGTCGCACCTTTCATAAATCTTGCGCCTAAAAAAGCGTCATATTGAAACGCCGTTTTATCTTTTATATACGAAACTATATCTTTTATACTTCCTTGGTCGTCTCCATGAAGAACTATTATATAATCGTAATTATTTTCTATCGCGTAATTAAAAGCGACTTTATGCGAACCTCCCAAACTAACATTTTCTTTGTTTTGTATTAATGTAGTTTTTATATTGTTTAATTTTTTTAGCGATTCTTCAGCAGCCTTTAAAGAATTGTCTTCGCTTATATTATCGACTATTAAAATCTCGTCAAAAAGTTTTTGAGTATCCTCGTCAAATTGAGATATTACTCTTGAAATTTGTTTTTCGCAATTATACATTGGTATAAATATAAGTATTTTCATTTATCCTCCGTTTTCTTTAATATATAAGTTAACTCTCCCATTAATATTGGAAAATTAATTTTTTTAATAAAAGGTATTAAGTGAAGAACGCTAACCGCTTGTGATATTAAAAATTGTTTATAATCTTTGGCTATTGAATATAAGAAATTTAAATTAACAATTTTTACGCAAGGATAAGATTTTATAACTTTAAACCCAGTTAACTCCGCTAATTTTTCCATACTATTTTTATTAAAATATACTAGATGCTCCAACATATATCTATGCCATTTACTTTTTAATAATTTTGCAGTTAATGAATTGGTATTAGGAGTAGTAATCATACAATACCCCCCCCCCATTACTATTTGTAGTATTTAACAGTCTATTGACAACTTTCATAGTAGATATTGGGTCTTTAACATGTTCTATTACATCGCACATAGTTATTAAATTAAAATAATTATTTTTAAAATCGCATGTTTCTAATGTCCCATTATAAATTTTTTCTTTCCCAAATTTATTTTTAGCTATAGAACTTGCATATTCAGATATTTCTATACCGTATGCATTAAAACCTAATTTTTCGGCTTCTTCTAATAAAAAACCTGTTGCCGTCCCAATATCTAATATATTTCCATTATTTACATAAGGAATTATACCATTTAAAATATGCTTAAATGTGTTTCTTTTCATATCAGCCACTTCAACTGTTTCGCCTTCTCCAATTCCCCATGAAGAAAAATATTCTCTGCTATATATGTTATTTATTTCTTCATCTGTTGGAAAAGGATACATAAATTGAACTTCGCAATTTGGACATTTAATTATATTCCTTTTTTCTACGAAAGATTTTATTTTCATCTCTCCTTCATACCCACATAATATACATTTAGAATTTTTAATTACTCCCATAATTTATCTCCTATTTTTATATAAAAAAATAATTAATTTTATAATTTGCTCCATTCTTCCAAAGCTAATCCCGCTAAAGCAAGCATTAATATAGAATTTTTTTTATTAAGTTTAATCATATAGCCCATAGCTCTTATATAGCATATAGCTTCATAAAAATATATTATTTTTAATTCTAAAGTTCCAAATTTATCTTTTATATAATTTTTTAATAAATTAAATATTTCATTATATTTTAAAGTGGAATAATCGGGATATTCTATATTATTTTGTTCTACTAAAAAATTATCTAAACTTTTTACATATTCATATTTTCCATGTAAAGATTGAAAAAGTTTAGAATATTCTGCAAAAACATTATTATATCTTGGAGCTGGGTCTATTATTATATAATTTTTACTGCTGTCTACCAATATATTTTCTATA
>ULMG01010532.1_pt1 | contig 11483 bp, 8 predicted proteins | sample 1951601 | NCBI WGS metagenome assembly ULMG01 (sample SAMEA4835545, study PRJEB28245) | human gut metagenome | biome: gut microbiome; material: fecal sample | place: Denmark | collected 2008
TCGCTCGTGCTGACTACGGCGGTTATTGAGATACCGTTCCTCGCAAACGCCTTCGGCTTCACTCCGATAGGCTTCGCCGAATATGCAACATCGCTCGCCCTCGCGTTTTCGATAATCCCGATAGTCGAGATAATCAAGGCCGTTCAGCGTGCCGCAGCGAAAAGAAAAGCCTCCAGATAATATAATAATTTGACATTTTTCGACAAAAAGATAATTTTTTATTGAATACGCCTTGACTTTTCCCCGAATATGATATCATTTATTGATGTACCAATGGGGAGTAGCTATGGGGATTATCCTATCTGTTTGCCAACAATCTCGCTTCGGCTGGCAGCAGACAGACGGCCTTCAGGCGTTTGATGCAAGACCTTTGGCAGATAATACTGTTGAAGGTCTTTTTTCAATCTTTTCCTGCGCTCTCTGCCATACCCGAGGGACTGCCGGCAATCGTCACGATAATCCTTTCCATAGGCGTTACCGCGATGAGCAAGAGGCAGGCTCTTATCCGTAAGCTTACCGCAGTTGAGACTACGGGCGAGCCCACCGAGGCCGCTCTCGTCGGATACGCCTATGCCCTGGGCATGAGTAAGAATGACCTCGTCAAGGCGAGCCCCAGAATCGGCGAAGCTCCGTTCGACTCCGGAAGAAAGATGATGTCCACCGTCCATAAGACGGCTTCCGGCATAGTCCAGTACACAAAGGACGTCGCCGACATGGTTCTCGCGGACGACAACTTCGCCACTATCGTCAACGCGGTCGAAGATGGCAGAAAGATCTACGACAACGTCTGCAAGGTGCTCCAGTTCCAGCTTTCAACGAATATGTCCGAAGTTATAATCATGTTCGTTGCCTCTATCCTCAACTTCCAGCTTCTCGAGTCCGTTCACCTGCTTTGGATAAACATGGTCACCGACTCCCTGCCCGGCCTTGCGCTCGGTATGGAGAAAGCCGAGGGCAACCTGATGAAGAGAAGGCCCAGAGCGACTACGGACGGCATATTCTCCCACGGCGCGGGGGATATTCTATTGCGGGCAGTATTTTCGTCAGGGACTGCGGCAAACCTGCGGCCCTTATTTTTATATCCGAAACAAATATTATTCGGAAAGCACTTCAATGTGACAAAGCATAGTATTTTTCTATTCTTTTGCGCTCCTGCGTCCCGTCTAATCTGTTTATATAACATTAATGAATATATTTTCAATTTTTTATTGAAATCTATAGTTATGTATGCTATAATTTTCTCAGAACTGTGGTTATTTTTTATGCAGTAAATCTAAACGCGCGGCGGCGCTTTGATAAGGAGGACTTTTTTTGAAAGCCTATAACGCGAAAGACATCAGAAATATCGCCATTGCAGGCCATGGCGGAAGAGGAAAAACTACCCTTGCGGAGGCCATGCTCTACACCGCGAAGGCTACAGACAGACTCGGCAGAGTCGCCGACGGCACCACCGTGCTCGACTTTGACGCCGAGGAGAAAAAGAGAAAGGCCACGGTATCAACCGCTGTTGCCGCTATAGAGTGGAACGGCGCGAAGATAAATATAATTGACACTCCCGGTCTTTTTGACTTTGCGGGCGGCATGAGCGAAGGCATCCGCGCGGCGGACAGCGTGCTCATAGTCACCGCGGCGGGCTCGGGCTTCGACGTCGGCGCGGAGAAGGCTCTCAAGGCCGCGAACGCCAGAGGTATCTCGAGAATGTTCGCAATCACCCGCTGCGACGCGGAGAACACCGATTTCTACAAGACCTTTGCAGCCATAAAGGAGGAGGTCGGCGCCGCTATCTGCCCCGTTATCGTCCCCCATATGGAGAACGGCAAGGTCGCATCGTATGTCAACCTCGCATCCCGCAAGGCTTTTGACTACAGCGGCGGCACTAAAAAGGAAGTCGATATGCCCTCCGACGCGCAGCTTGACGAGATGCTCGATATACTCACCGAGGCCGTCGCCTCGAGCGACGACGAGCTTATGGAGAAGTTCTTTGCCGGCGAGACCTTCACCCGCGAAGAGATAATCAAAGCTCTCAACTCCGGAGTCAGCGACGGCTCCGTTATCCCCGTATACGCCTGCGCGGGCTACACCTGCGAAGCTATCGATATGCTCCTTGACGAGATAGTATATTCCGCTCCCTCCGCAGCCGACAAGGCGGGCGAGAACGGTCTTCCCTGCGACGAAAACGGCCCTCTTGCGGCTATATGCTTCAAGACTATCGCCGACCCGTTCGTCGGCAAGATGTCCTTCTTCAAGGTCGTATCCGGCAAGATAACCGCGGACACTCCCGCATATAACTCCCGCACCGAAGAGAGTGAGAGAATGGGCAAGATAATCACCCTCAAGGGCAGCAAGCAGGAGGACGCAGCCTGCATCCCCGCCGGCGATATCGGCGTTGTGACGAAGCTTGCGGGCATAAAGACGGGCGACACTATCTGCTCGCCCAAGAACCCGATAACCCTCGAGGGCATTAAGTTCCCGACCCCCTGCCTGTCCATGGCAGTCAAGGTTCGCAAGAAGGGCGACGAAGAGAAGGTCGCGGCGAGCCTGCTCAGACTTCTCGAAGAGGATCCCACGATTTCGTTCGTCATCAACAAGGAGACCCGCGAGCAGGTGCTCTCCGGTCTGGGCGAACAGCACCTTGACGTTATCGTATCCAAGCTCAAGAACAAGTTCGGCGTTGAGGTTGACCTCAGCGTACCGAAGGTTGCATACAGAGAGTCCATCCGCAAGAAGGTCGAGGTTCAGGGCAGACATAAGAAGCAGTCCGGCGGACACGGCCAGTTCGGCGACGTCTTTATCCGCTTCGAGCCCTGCGAGAGCGACGATCTCGTTTTCGCCGAGGAGGTTGTCGGCGGCTCCGTGCCGAAGAACTTCTTCCCCGCAGTCGAAAAGGGTCTGCGCGACAGCGTCAAGAAGGGCGTGCTTGCAGGCTACCCGATGGTCGGCTTAAAGGCTACTCTCTATGACGGCTCTTATCATCCGGTCGACTCGTCCGAAATGGCGTTCAAGACCGCTGCCAACATAGCCTACAAAAACGGTATTCCGCAGGCTAACCCCGTTATCCTCGAGCCCATCGGCACTCTGAAGGCCTATATGCCCGATGAAAATCTCGGCGACATCATGGGCGACGTCACCAAGCGCCGCGGCCGCGTGCTCGGCATGGGTCCGTCCGACGAGCCGAAGATTCAGGAGCTCATCGCGGAGGTTCCCATGGGCGAGATGGGCGACTTCTCAACAGTCCTGCGCTCCGTGACCGCCGGCAGAGGCTGGTTCTCCCTCGAGTTCACCCGCTACGAGGACGCACCGCCCGTAGTCGCGCAGAAGGTCATCGACGAAGCCAAGGCTGCCGAGGCCGAGTCCGACAAATAAACATAAAAAAAACAGAGAGAGCTGCCTTTTGACAGCTCTCTCTGACTGTCTAAAAACTATAAATTCTGCCTCATTTTGATGGGGAAAACAAGGACATGAGCACTGTGGCGTGCAGGGCAAGACGAATCGACTTACGACAACCGGCTCCGTAACGCCGATTGTCGGATGTAGTTGGGAAAGAAAGCGTTACTTTTCCAAGGAGTTATCAACTTAATTGTCACCTGTTTGTACTGTAAAATTGTTGTATTTATGTAGAGAGCAACATCGAGGAAATTCTTCACGGTGTTCTATATAAAAACTAATTTAGATATTTTAAAAGGGGTGATTCCAGTGTTTTAAGTTCACCAATCAAAAAAGCAATAAAATTTCAAAATTTATTGTTGAATGATTTGGGGTGTTAAGAATGAAAAATATTAAAAAAATATCTTTCAGCATTTTATGTTGCATAATTTTTCTTGTTTCAAGCGGTTGTACGACAAATGAAAATGAAAATGAAACCCATTCTGAATCTCCGCATCCAGTTAATAATGAAATACTAACAAAAAGTATTTGTATACATTTTGAAAACTTGACAGATGATCAAGCCATAAAAAAAGCATCTGCTATTTTAAAAGGCGAAGTTATCAAAGTTAATGAGGAATCCCAAATGAATAATGAGATTGTGTATCATACAGTAGAAATAAAGGTTGTTCAAAGCAAAAATACAGATTACGCCATTGGTAGCATAGTTACTGTTAAGGAATTAGGTGGTATCTGGGAAAACGAAAAATTTATGTATAGTCCAAGTGTCGTGTTTCAGTTAGGAGAAGAAGTTATAGTGTTTTTAGATGATGACTCATATGTTTTACATCAATGTTTTAAATTCAATCAGATATCGTCCGGTGAATTCGTTAGAAATGATGGTGTAAAATATGATGCTGGCTTTGCTGAACGGTTGTTTCAAAAAAAGGCAAACTCAAATGAATCCTCTACACAATCTGCTCCTTCTTACCAAAGCGGAAATACAAAATCTTTTATACAGCCTAATTTGACAAAGGAGATAGCCGAATCCGCTTTAATTGTGGAAGGGATTGTTACAGATATTGCTGCTCCAAAGCTAATTGAAAACCATGCCTACTCATGCGTTACTTTTACAGTTTCAGAAGTAATTCGTGGAGATATCCCCTCTAAGAGTATTAAGCTAATGCAGTCTGGAGGAACAATCAATGGCATTGAATATAGTAATAACGATGGCTTCACTTATCAAAAAGGGCAAAGGCTTATTTTGATATTATCAACAGACGATAAAAGCCAATATACCGTTTCACAATATTTTGTCAAGGATAGTGCTGACAGCTATTTGCATTATGGTTCAAACGAAAAGTTTAGTAAAAGAGATTTCAACCCTTCATAGATTTTAATGATGTTGTTTTATTAGGCATTTGGGTTACGAGTTTCGCATTGTGATACAAGGCGGTTGGCTTTTTGTACAATCTCAGAGAGAGCTGTCAAAAGGCAGCTCTCTCTTATTGCCGTGAAAAAACGGGACTGTCGCGTTTAGCCGCAGACAGTCCCATATTTTATTTTTTTACGCCGTTGCGAAGCGTCGTTCCGTCATTAGTCTTTATGACGTAATCGACCGCGCCGCCGGTATCCGTTATCAGCATACTGTCGCTGCCCGCTATACTCGCGTATATATTATCTACATCTATATCGACGGTGTAGCTCCATGTGCCGCTGACTATCGTTCCGCTGACATTATCGATTTTGACAACGACCTTGCAGTCATCATATCTGAGTGTAATGCTGCCCTTTGAGGTGTCCACCTTGATGCTCGGCATCTCGTCAAAAACTCTGTCAAGGTTGCCTACCGTGCCGACAGTGTGCCCGACAGGCCCGCGGTGCGCGTCCTTTGTGTTCTGATCATCCTGCTGTGTTCTGACGTTCAAGGTCACTATAGTATAGTTGCCGTAAGCGACGGCATTTGCCGAAATGAGGTCGCTCGACTTAATTTCATCGGGCACTCCGGGCACTTCGTTCACAGGCGTGCTATTCGCCGCGAGCGCCGCAGAGGCTATGCCCGTAAACAGGGAGAGCATTCCCTTTTGGAAGCTGTTGCGCGGAGTGTAGTCAACGCGCTTTATCGACATAAGCTGCGTGGCGTCTATGCTCTTTGTGTTCGCAGCCGCCGCCTTGTAATATCGGAGCACCTTAGATGTATTGGTGGAGTTGAGCCCGCTGTGAACATTAATAGCCTCGGGCTTTGTCGTGCCGGAGGAGCCGGTCTGCGACGAGGGTCTTGGGCCGACGGTAGTCGGCTCGCCCGTTGTGCTCTCTCCCTCCGGTTTTGTCGACTCGGTCACGGCGCCCGAGTCTACCGTTACCGACGGCTCCTCGGTTGAGGAGTCGGAGTCGCTGTCATCCTTCTTACACGCCGAGAAGGAAAAGAGCAATATCGCCGCAAGCACTGCCGCAGCGAATCTCAAAAGCTTTTTATCCATTCTTCTCCCTCCCGTAGTATTTATTCCCGGATTTATATTTTAAGCTATCGGCGCAGTCAGGTCAAGAAAAATCTTATAAAAAAGTGTATATAATAATTAACTTTTAATAAAGCCGGCGGAATCTTGCTTTTTTTGTCAAAAGACAGTAAAAAGCCGCCCGCCTGAAAAAGACGGACGGCTTCGGTTTTTCGGTTATCAGCCCTTCGCGGTATACGAGAAAGCGACGATACCCTTGAGGTTGTTTACGGAGACGCCGGAGACCTTGATGCCGTTTGCATAGACGTTGACATCATAAACCCAGCTGCCCTCGACGATCTTGCCGGTGGTGTTGTCGATTTTGACAACGACCTTGCAGTTGGTGTAGGTCAGCTCTATCTTGCCGTCCTTGTAGTCAACCTTGAGTCCGAGCTCCTTTATAGCTCTGTCAACATCGCCGAGAGTACCGACCGCACAGCCTACGGAGCCTGCATGGTTGCTCGCCTTGGGACCCTGAGTCTGATCCTTGACGTTGAAGGTTATAGTGGTGTAGTTGCCGCCGGTCACTGCGCTCGCGCTCTTCATGTGGCTCGCCTTCATACCCGAGGGGTTGCCGGGGATATCGGTGCGATCCTTGGAGTTCTTGCTCAGCGCGTTGGCTATACTCTTTTGAGCCACATAAAAAATGGCTCCGAGAAATCCGCTTGCGGTTATCTCGCCCTTGAGGGACATGCTCTGTCTGCCGCTCTTGAACTGCTTTGTCTTGGCGATAGCCGCCTGATAAGCCTTGATGCAGGCCGCAGCGTCGTTGGTATTGAGATCCTTTGAGGGAGTCACGGTGCTGCCGCCGGACGGGGTCTTGCTTTCGGAGGGCTTGGCAGCGTCTGTCTCGACAACGGTGTGTCCCTCTTTATCGGTAACAATCTCGGTCTCGGAGGACGTCTCGTCGGTTGAAGCAGTCTCCTCACCGGTCGCGTCACCCGCCTGCTCTGAGGTCTGAGCGTCGGCCGCAGCGGTTGTATCGGGGTTCTTATCGGTCTTCTTGCAGGCCGCAAACGAAAGAACGAGCACAGCCGCAAGGATTATTGCAATAATCTTCTTCATCTTTTCCACTCCTTTGGGGCTTTGTTACATATATTGTATAATTGTTGCACAAATCCGTCAATAGACAAAAAATAAAAAATCGCTTAACAAAAAGGCTTATAAATTGTTGAAATACGTCATCGTAAATCGCGGCGGCAAGAAATATTCATTTCGGCAAAAGAAATATCGCAGACAGATATTATCCTTCACCGCCGACCCGAAAAAGAAAAAGCCCTCCGCACGAAAAAGCGCAGAGGGCTGAATTTCGGAGAGTTATGCGAGTATCTCGCCCATGAGGCCGGGAGTTGCGCCTGCGGCGTTGGACTCGTCGGTATCGATGTGCATTGCCAGAGCGTACTTCGGGCTGACTCTGACTACCACGTCGCCGAATACAAGCGAGCGTCCGTCGGAATCGATCTTCACGCTGACAATCTGCTTGTCACTGAGACCGAACTTCTCGGCGTCCTCGGGAGTTGCATGGATATGTCTCTGCGCCGCGATAACGCCGCACTCAAGCTCTATTTCGCCCTTGGGGCCAACAAGCTTGCAGGCGCCGCTGCCCGCAACGTCGCCGCTCTCTCTGACGGGAGCGGTCACGCCTATCGAACGGGCGTCGGTGAGCGAAATCTCAACCTGATTCTCGGGACGCACGGGGCCGAGGATGGAGACCGCCGGGAAGCTACCCTTCGGTCCGATAACGGCAACGCGCTCGTTGCTCGCAAACTGGCCGGGCTGAGAGAGCTCCTTCTTGACGGTCAGCTCATAGCCCTCACCGAAGAGGATATCGAGAGCTTCTCTGGTGACATGTACATGGCGGGCGGAAGTTTCAACAAGAACTTTCTTTTCCATTTTAAATATCCCTCTTTTTTAATATGTTTAGAAATACAGTTTGAGGCAGGAGCTCTCCTGCCTCAAAACAGTCATTTTGTTTAATTAGTAAGCGATGTTGTAAATGGTCTTTGTGCCGAAAGGAAGCACTACCATTTCGTCGCCAAGAGGAAGGTGAATTGTCCATTTGGCATCATATGTAGCATTGATAACACGGCTGGTCTTAGCATCAACCTTAACGGTAACTGTGCCGGAGGGATACTCCATCTGAGCGGTGCCGATTTTAAAGGCTTTAGCGACAGACTTAAGCACGCCGCTGCTAAACTGATCGTTGATAACGGACGGGAGAACCACGCTGAAAACCTTCGGGGCATGACCCGAGCCGTGATGAACGTTGGAGGAAGCCTTGTCGGCAACCGTCTTTATAGTAATGGTGTAAACTCCGCCCGCCTCGGTGCAAGTTGCGCTTGCGACATCATTCGCAGTAAGCTTGCTCGACCAGGACTCGTTCTCAACAGGGAAGTTAGCCTTTATAGCCGCAGAATTGGAGAATGTTTCGGAGCCCTTGCTGTTCTTCTTGAGCTGACCGTCAACAAAGCTGTCTATACCGCCGACAAGCGAATTAACAAAAGAGGGAACTCCGGTGATTTTGCCGCTTCTGTAGTTCGTCTCAGAAACTCTTGTAACGCTCTTTGCGTTGGGCTTAACGCCGTTAATGGCCTTGTTGAAATACGCAACTATCTCAGCCTTTGTCGCGGGCTTGGAAGCAGTGCTGCTGCCGCCCTGATTGCCGCCCTGATTGCCGCCCTGATTGTCCTTCTTGGTCTCCTCGGGAGCTACGGTGTTGCCGGAAGCGTCGGTCTCAGCCTCGGTGGACTCGTCGCCGCTCGCGGGTTCTGCATCGGTGGACTCGTCGTTTGCAACGGTCTCGCCGTTTGCGGAAGTGTTGGGCTCGCCTGTGGTTGTGTCGCCGTTGTCCTTATCCTTCTTGCAGGCTGCAAAAGCAAAAACGAAGCAGAGAGCAAGGACAAGAGCTATGATCTTCTTTGTCATTTCTGTTACCTCCGAATATGAAATCTTCATTCAGTCGCGCTTTTTTGCGGTTTTCTCTCCCGAGCGAATGAGCACGAAAAATCAATCCACTGCTTGCGCGGTCGTATTCATTATAAAATAAAAGAGTGCAAAAATCAATGGAAAATTAAAGATTTATGAAATTTTTATCGATTGTCCTCTTTTGATTTGAGAAATTGTTCTTTGGCTCTTGATTGACGGGCGTTTTTCTGCGATAATATAGTGTATATATTTACTCAAGAAACGGAGTGCGGTTTAATGACTGATAACGAAAAACTCGCCGATCTCCTCTTCGGCCCGGACATATTGACGCCGGAGGAGTGCGAGCTGAGATACCCCCCGCGCGAGCTTCCCGAGGGGGCGCGTGTGACCCGATTCTCTCCGAGCCCGACGGGATATCTTCATATAGGCGGCCTGTTCGGCGCGCTCGTCGATTTTCTGACGGCGAGAGTCAGCGGCGGGCTGACTTATCTGAGAATAGAGGACACCGACAAAAAACGCGAGGTCGCCGACGGCGTCTCCGCGATAATCAACGGATTCAAAAATTTCGGTCTCGAATTCGACGAGGGCGTAACCGGCTTTGACACGGAAAAGGGCGACTACGGCCCTTACACGCAGAGCAAGCGCGTTGAGATATATCACGCGATAGCCAAACGTCTCGTGCAGGAGGGCAAGGCCTACCCCTGCTTCTGCACGGCGGACGAGCTCTCCGCCATACGCGAGGAGCAGGAAAACGGCGGCGCTGCGATAACCGGATATTTCGGCAAGTGGGCGAAGTGCCGCAACCTGAGCTTTGAGGAGCAGAAGAGACGCATAGAGGCGGGCGAGCCCTATGTGCTGCGCTTTCGCTCCGAGGGCGATGAGAACAAGAGGATAGTCTTTGACGACTTGATCCGCGGCAATATAGAGATGCCCGAGAATATAATCGACGAGGTGCTCTTAAAGAGCGACGGCGTGCCGACTTATCATTTCGCGCACGTCTGCGACGACCACTTCATGCGCACGACCCACGTCATTCGCGGCGAGGAGTGGATATCCTCCGTCCCCAAGCACATCGCGCTGTTCAAGGCCTGCGGCTACAGAGTGCCGAAATACGCGCACACTCCGCAGGTGATGAAGATAGACGAGGAGACGGGCGCAAAGCGCAAGCTCTCCAAGAGAAAAGACCCCGAGGCGGCGGTCAGCTACTTTGTCGAGCAGGGCTATCCGAAAGAGAGCGTTATAGAATACATCATGACGCTTCTCAACTCGAACTTCGAGGACTGGCGCAGAGCCAACCCCTCGGAGGACTGTTGGAAATTCCCGTTTAATCTCAAGAAGATGAGCGTCAGCGGCTGCCTGTTCGACATGGCGAAGCTCAACGACGTGAGCAAGAATATCATCTCGCACATGACGGCGGACGAGGTGCTTTCAAACGTACTCGACTGGGCGCAAAAATACGACGGCGAGCTATATACGCTTCTCGACTCCGATCGCGACTTTGCGCGCGGCATATTCTCGATAGACCGCGACTGCCCGAAGCCGCGAAAGGATATCGCAAGCTGGGAGCAGGTCAAGGACTTCGTCTCCTATTTCTACGACGGGCTGTATACCCCCGACTACACCCTGCCCGAGAACATCGGCGCAGGCGATGCGGCGGCAATACTCGAAAAATACATCGGCGAGTTTGACATAAACGACGACAAGGACGCGTGGTTTGCACGCATAAAGGCCATGTGCGAGCCGCTCGGCTACACGCCCAATGTCAAGGAATACAAGAAAGACCCCTCGGCGTTCAAGGGTCATGTCGGCGACCTGTCGACCGTTATCAGAATCGCCGTGACCTCGCGCCGCAACACGCCCGACCTTCATTCGATAATCAGGCTGCTCGGCGAGGACAGGGTCAGAGCGAGACTCGCCTCGGCACTCGCACACTACAAGGAGGAGATATAAATGGCGGACAGCACAAATCTCAATTCGAATTTCATAACCGACTTCATAGATGAGGATCTCGCAAACGGGGTCAACACCCGCGTGCAGACGAGATTTCCTCCGGAGCCCAACGGCTACCTGCATATCGGCCACGCAAAGGCTATTTGCATCGATTTCAGCATTGCCGAGAAGTACGGCGGCATTTGCAACCTCCGCCTCGACGACACCAACCCCTCCAAGGAGGATGTCGAATACGTCGACGCCATTAAAGAGGATATCGAGTGGCTCGGCTACAAGTGGAACGAGGTATATTATGCCTCGAGCTATTTTGACTTCCTCTATGAGTGCGCGATAAAGCTCATCAAGGAGGGCAAGGCGTATGTCTGCGACCTGTCTCCTGATGAAATACGCGAATACCGCGGCACCTTGACCGAGCCCGGCAAAAACAGCCCCTACCGCGACCGTTCGGTCGAGGAGAATCTCGACCTGTTCCGCCGCATGACCGAAGGCGAGTTTGCAAACGGCGAAAAGGTGCTTCGCGCCAAGATAGACATGGCGAGCCCGAATATCAATATGCGCGACCCCGTCATCTACAGAATAGCGCACGTCCCCCATCATCAGACGGGAGACAAGTGGTGCGTCTATCCGATGTACGATTTTGCGCATCCCCTCTCCGACGCTGCGGAGAAAGTCACCTACTCCCTGTGCTCGCTCGAGTTCGAGAATCACAGGCCGCTCTATAACTGGTTCGTCGACGCTATCGGCTTTGAA
>ULMG01001183.1_pt1 | contig 11465 bp, 10 predicted proteins | sample 1951601 | NCBI WGS metagenome assembly ULMG01 (sample SAMEA4835545, study PRJEB28245) | human gut metagenome | biome: gut microbiome; material: fecal sample | place: Denmark | collected 2008
AGCGTCTGCTGTCCTGTGCGAGAGCAACGCTCTCAAAACTGTCTCTAACAGCCTGATAAGCTATATGCGCTCCGTCTCCGACACAAATTATACGCTCATTTGCATATTTTTCAAGTATTTCCGGAAGTTTTGAGGCGGGAATCGCGTCGTCCTCCGTCAATCTTTCGACTTTTCCGTCAAAGCAGCGAAAAATTGCGGAATAGACCTGCGAACATCTCGCGTCCATCGCGCAGCAGGCAATGCAGTTATCATAGCGCAGATTATATGCCATAGCCTTGAGCGTAGATACGCCGCAGCACTTTGTGTTGCCCGGCATTGCAAGCCCCTTTACGGCAGCTATGCCTATTCTTATCCCCGTAAACGAACCGGGACCGTCGGTTATGACGCAGCCGTCGATATCGGCCATGGTGAGACGCGCAAGGTCGAGGACAGATTCGACCATGGGAAGAAGCGTCTCGCTGTGAGTAAGTCCGGCGTTGACAAATGCTTCGCTTATCAGCTGCTCTCCGTCCGTTATCGCGGCGCTTGCGGTTTTTGCGGACGAATCAAGCGCGAGTATCTTCACTGTCTGCCCCCCTCTCCAAAGTAATTATGCGTTCATTTTCGTTATCATTCTTGGATATCGAAACTCTTATCGAATTTTCCGGCAGGCAGTTCTCGATATTTTCGCTCCACTCTATCACGAGCACGCCGCCCATATCGAGATAATCGAAAAATCCGGTGGAATACAAATCATCCCATGTGTTTATTCTGTACATATCGAAATGATAGAGCGGTATGTCGGCGGGATACTCATGCACGAGCGCAAAAGTAGGACTGCTGACCTCGCCGTCAAAGCCCATGCCGCGGGCGAGCCCTCTTGTAAGAGCCGTTTTCCCCGCGCCCAAGTCTCCGAACAGTGCCACAACATCGCCTGCCTTGAGACTTCTGCCGAGCTCCGCTCCGAATTCCTCGGTCTGTTTTGAAGAATAAGAATGAAAAACAGTCTTCATCTGAAAAATATCGCTGCCTTGCTTTAAATTCAAATAATTATAGCACACAAATCGAAGATATAAAAGTATTTTACTTGAATTTGATTAAAATTCGCTTTATAATATCAGTATAATTTTAAAGGAGCCTCCAATGAACATACTTCAGTCAATCAAAAGAGGATTTAAAACTACTGACAAGCCGCTTCTGCTGCTCTGTCTGCTGACTTCGCTGTTCGGCATTCTTATGGTTTACAGCGCCACCTACAGCAGCCTTGAGGACGGCGGCATTATCAGCCGTACCGCACTTGTCATGCTGCTTGCTGTGCTTGTCGGCGCGGCGATGTGTATCGTCATATCTTTCATTGACTACGAAATAGTTCTCCGCTTTTGGATGATAATAGGCGGAGTGTGTCTGCTGATGATGCTTCTGCTGTTCCCGTTCGGCAGCGGAACGGAGGACAGACCGGATGCAAGAACCTGGTTCGACTTCAAGGTAATCAATTTCCAGCCGTCCGAGCTTTTCAAGATAGCGTTCATAATAACCTTCGCCGTCCACCTCGACTATGTCGGCGAGGATATAAACAAGCTCAAAAACGCTCTTCTTCTCTGCGTTCACGGCGGAGTTCCGGCTCTGCTGGTCATTCTGACGGGTGACCTCGGCTCCGCGCTCGTATTCGTCTCAATATTTATCGGCATGATGTTCGCATCGGGTCTTGCGGCAAGATATTTTGCCGCCGCCGGCGCAATGATAGTCGCGGCCGTGCCCATCCTTTGGTTCGCGTTCTTCAGCGACTTCCAAAAAGGCCGTATTCTCGCCGTATATGCCCCGAATAAGCTCGATACCGCACTATACAAGAAATATATCTTCCAGCAGCAGCAGAGCGTCAATGCCATAGGCAGCGGCCGATTCTTGGGGCGCGGCTTTCTCAAGGGCGCATATACCCAATCGCACTCCGTTCCCGTCAACGACAGTGATATGATATTCTCCGTTATCGGCGAAGAGCTCGGGTTTGTCGGCGCGTTTGCGGCGCTTGCGCTCATTGCGCTGATAATCGTCAGTATAGTGCTGGTCGGAAAAAAAGCCAATACTAATATGGGCTCGCTCATCTGCTACGGCACAGCCGTTATGATAGGCTCTCAGGCTATCATGAATATCGGAATGTGCTTAAAGCTCCTCCCCTGCATCGGTATAACGCTTCCCTTCTTCAGCTCCGGCGGCTCATCAAACCTCTGCATATATATCGCAATAGGGCTCGTTATGAGCATTTACAGATGCAGTCAACGCGGCGAGGTCACGAATTTCAGATATAACAGGATAAGCACGCCTTTCAACTAAGGCAAACCGTAAAAATCAAAAAAGACGCTGCAAAGCACTGCAGCGTCATATTATATTTTAAAATGAGGGATTAAAATGAGTCAATCGGTAAAACCTGTGAGAGGCTCTGCGGAACAGCCGGATCACATAATGCTCAGCATCAAGGGCGATGCCGCAACCTCCATGACCGTCACATGGCGAACCTGCACGGATATCAAGGAGGGGTATGTTCTCTGCCGCGAGGACGGCAGCAGTGAAGCTATGCGCGTCGATGCGGCAACGGATGTTTTCAAGAGCGATATCGACATAAGCAATATGTTCTGGGCAGACCTTACGGGGCTGAAGCCGGACACGAAATATTTCTACACCTGCGGAGACGGCGAACACAGAAGCAAGGAATTCTTTTTCTCAACCGCACCCGAAAATCTCACTAAATTCAAATTTCTCTGCGTCTCCGATCAGCAGAAGGGCGAGCCTTTCGATTGCCCCGACTACTCCCATTTCAACAGCTTCGTCAAGGAGATGCTCGAAAAGAACCCCGACACCCGCTTTATCCTGACCGGCGGAGACAATACGGACTGCGGTCAGCATGAGGTTCAGTGGAACGGCGCGTTCAGCGGGCTTGTAGGAATATCGGAGCACATCCCATTTATGATGACGCTCGGCAACCATGACAACCGCGGCTTTAAAGATTATAAAAACGCCATAGGCAGATATTATGCCGAGCCTGCCGAATTTTTCGGCAAGCAATTCAAGGGCTCCTATCCCGATAACGGCCCTGAAAACTGGAAAACCGAAAACTACACCTTTGACTACGGCAACGTACACTTCGCGGTAATAGGAATAAACGGCCCTGAAGAAGTCAACGAATGGCTGATAAAAGACCTCGACTCCACCAAAAAGCAGTGGAAAATAGGCTCGTATCATTTCCCGATATGCTATTCCGGCTCCGACTGCCAGAATTACGATGCATATCCCGCCATGCGCGAGGGAATGGAGAAGCTTGACATCCTGTTTTCGGGTCACGAGCACAATTTTTCGAGAAGCTTCCCCGTCAGAAACGAGGAAATTTTCGACAGACCGTCGCAGGGCACCGTACACTATATGCTCGGCAACTCGGATATGAACCCGCCCGGAACGCGCGCCGTCCCCAAGGTGTGGCACAGCGCCTTCTATTCTCAGGAAGAGCCGGTCTCGATGGCTGTTGTCGTCGAGGTTGACGGGGCGAAGATAACACTGACGGCGCATCTGAATGACGGGCGCATAGCCGACCGCTGCGTGATAGATAAAGGAACAAACTCAATCGACCCGCCTGCGCTCGCCCCGATATATAACACCACCCGAATGAAATTCAAGGGCATGGATCTCGGGCTCTGCCAATGCACAACTCCGTGCGAATTAAAAGACGGAATATGGTTCGCTCCCCTCTCCGTTCTCGTCGGATTCATCGGCGGCGAAGTAAGAAAAACACCCGGAAAGGTCTATCTCGAGGTCTACGGGCACAGCGCGGAATTTACCCTTGACAGCGACACGGCGCAAACCGACCGCGGAGAATTTAAGCTCCCTGCAAAGGTATACAGGGGCAGACGCGATCAGCTCTACATACCGCTCGACGGCGTAAAAGCTTTCGAAATGCGCTGGGCATATGCGCCGCGCAACAACTTCGTCTCTATCGAGCACGAGAGCGAGGATAAGCCCATAACCGTTCAGCCGTAACATCGTAATAGCGAAAATAGCGAAAAAGCTCCGGACTGCCTTTAAGAGCCGTCCGGAGCTTTTTTATGTTGTTTGTTCCTGCCGTTTTATTCCGAAAATGAGTCTGAGTATTCCGGAAAAAAGCTTGGGGCTTCTGACTACTACTACTTTCATCTCATTCTCACCCTCCGTCACCAAAAGCTTCGTGAGGCGGTGCAGATAAGCAAAAGCAGGATAACCGCAAGAATTATAAGTAGTGAATACGGAAAGAACTTCGCGGCAATTATTCCCGCCACAAATGAAATTATTATCACGCACGCAGACCCGTTTCTGCCGCATCCGCATCTTCTCACGCTCACCGCCGCCCTTACATATAACAGTCTCGCCTTCAGTCCATTATATACAGTGTGCGGCAATTGCGTTACTTTATTTCTTTTCCCATTCCTTTATGTCTTTTGCTTCGTTGTAGAGAGCAATATAGCTGTTGTGGCGCGATTCGCTGATTTCGCCCGCTTCAACCGCAGCAGCTATCTCGCAGCCCTTGTCATTTATGTGCCTGCATGAAGTGAACTTGCATTTTCCCAGATGCTTTTCAAATTCGGGGAAGCAAAACGGGAGCTCGTATACGGGTATTATTTCGCTGTTTTCGCCGGTCAGCGACGAGAAGCCCGGCGTATCCGCGACATATCCGCCGCAGAGCTTATACAGCTCGACTGCCCTTGTCGTGTGGCGGCCTCTGCCGAGCTTATCGCTTATTTCGCCCGTTTTGAGCGAAAGCTCGGGGGCTATCAGATTGAGAAGCGAGGACTTACCTACGCCGGTATTGCCCGCAAAAGCGCTTATATGGCCGCTCAGCATGGCTTTCACTTCATCGGCTCCCCTGCTATCCCTGCTCGACACCGAAAAGAAAGGTATCCCCGCCTTTTCATATATATCGCGCAGCTCCGAGGTGTCGCCGAGATCGTCCTTAGTGATAACTATGACCGGCTCTATGTTTTTCCAACAGGCAATCGCGGTCATCTTGTCGATTATAAGCGTACTCGGATTCGGATCGCGCACAGATGACAGGATAAACAGCCTGTCAAGATTTGCGACCGGCGGGCGCATAAGCTCGCTTCGGCGCGGATATATCTTTTCAATAGTGTTGTTTGCGCCGTCTTCTCCGATAAGTATATCTACTTCATCGCCGACAAGAGGCTTTTGTCCGCTCTTTCGGAAGATTCCGCGGGCTTTGCACTCAAATACCGCATCGGCGGTCTCTACAAAGTAAAGACCACCGATTCCTTTTAATATTATTCCTTTTTTGACATCAGCCATAGTTAAGCCCTTAGCCGACAAACTTGCCGACGGTCAAAGTTATAGTAGTGCTCAAAGGATATGATCTCGAGCCGTTCTTCGGAGACTGGGAGATCACCTTTCCGTTCTTTGACGAATCGAGAACTGTCGTGTAATTCACGTTAATAGAGGTGAAACCGTGGCTCTTCAAAATGCTTATGGCTGTCGCTTCGTTGTTTCCGACAACATTGGGAACGGTTGAGCCTTCGGACACGTCATATCTTCTGACGTTCGATATCTCGGCAGGAGTCTTTGTGAAGTCAACATTGCACTCATAGTATATCTCGGAGTCAATATAGACCTTGATATGGTTGCTGCTGCCGGAGCCCGTGACCGTTATGGTGTATTCGCTGCCGTCGAGAATAACGCTCTGATCCATAAACACGTTATTGTTGTTTGCAGCCTTTATGGACTTCGAGGTGCCGCTCGAATACTTGGGAAGCGTTATGATTATATGAGCCTCGGAGGAAGCCGCAACGCCCGTGCTGACGGTAACTCTTATCTTCGTTCCCTCGGGCACCTTTTCGCCCTCGGCATAGCTCTGCTCGATAATTGTTCCCTTGGGCTTGTCGCTGTCTTTTTCGTCTATTTTCTCATCGAGCTCGAGGTTGAGCGATTCGAGTATGGCCTTCGCGTTCTCGGTATTCTCATCTATGAGCTTGGGAACCTCGACGAGCTCCTGCTCGCTCGCATAATAGATGGTTATCGTAGAGCCCTTTGAGACCTGGCGTCCGTATTCGGGTGAGGTACTCAGAACCGTGCCGGCCTTTTCGGTGCTCTGCTGAGGAACGGAATAGACTTCAAAGCCTGCGTTTTTAAGCTTTGTTATCGCATCGTTGAGCTGGTATTTCAGGACATTCGGAACTGACGCCTTTTCTTCGCTGACCGCAACGGTAACGGTGATAACATTGTTGGACTTATCAACCTTTGTGCCTGCCGCCGGATCCTGTGCATAGACCTGACCGGGCTCATAGAAGCTGTTCTGAACCTCGTTTACTTTGATAACAAAGTTCTTGTATTCGTCGTTGCCGAGAATCTCCTCGGCATAGTTCTTGTTGACGAGCTTGGGAACGGTGAGCTTCCTGTTGAACACATCGGTGAACGAATACAGGCAGACGAGAACTATCGCAAGAACCGCAACAAAGCCGATAACGATACCGGAAAGTATCGGGACTATCTTGTTTTTCTCCGCCGTTTTTTCGTCGCCCTCGTCGTTTCCGGGCTGCGGATTCGGGTTGTCGATAATGCGTGTGTCGCCGGCATTAGCTATCGGTACGGTAACCGGTGCGGTCTTGTCGACAAACTTAGTCGGCTCGTTATCAACAAAATAGCTGTAATCAAATCTTATTGAGGGATTGCGCTTGAACTCCTCAAGGTCGAGAATCATCTCGGCGGCGGACTGATATCTGTCCTTGGGGTTCTTCTGCATAGCGCGCATGGTTATCTGCTCGAGTCCCTCGGGGATAGAGCTGTTTATCTCGCGCGGCTTAACGGGGTCTGTCTGGAGCTGCATAATAGCAACGGAGACGGAGTTATCCGACTGGAAGGGCAGCTGACCCGTAAGCATCTCATACATCACAACGCCGACGGAATAGATATCCGACTTGTCGTCGGTTATATCTCCGCGAGCCTGCTCGGGGCTGATATAATGAACGGAGCCGATAGCGGTATCGGTCATCGTTCTTGTTTCGCTTCTGCTGAACCTGGCGATGCCGAAATCCGTAACCTTGATGGTTCCGTTTTCGAGAAGCATTATGTTCTGCGGCTTAATGTCGCGGTGAACTATGCCCTTGTCGTGGGCGTGCTGAAGCGCACGGAGAATCTGCGTTGTAAAATGCACAGTCTCCTTCCACGATATAACGCCCTGCTGCTCGATATACTCCTTGAGAGTAATACCCTCGACATACTCCATGACGATATACTGGAGCTTGTCGCCGTAGCTGACGTCATAAACCTTGACTATGTTTGGATGAGAGAGCACCGCTATCGCCTTTGACTCGTTCTTGAATCTGCGGCGGAACTCCTCGCTTGCAAGAAACTCATCCTTGAGAATCTTGACGGCAACGATTCTGTCGTCGATGTTATCGTAGGCCTTATAGACAACCGCCATTCCGCCTACACCGATGACCTCCTGAAGCTCATACCTTCCGTCGAGCCTCTTTCCGACATAATTATCCATTAAATCTCACACTCCTGTTGGGATACAGAAACCTAAAACGTCAATGCTACGACAGTGATGTTGTCCCCGCCGCCGTTTTCGTTGGCGAGATTTATCAGTCTGTCCGCAAACTCGTAATAATGATTGTCTCTGGTGGCATTATATATATCATCGGTCTCAACATAATTAGTCAGACCGTCAGTGCAAATGATAATAACGTCTCCCTCATCAAGAGTATCCTGATAGTAATCAGTCTCTATTTCCGCGCTTACGCCGAGCGCTCTTGTGATTATATTCTTCCTGGGATGAGCTTTTGCCTGCTCCTCGGTAAGTTCCCCGTGCTCCACCATATCCTGAACAACGGAATGATCCCTTGTGAGTTGAGTTATGCTGTCCTTAGTGACGCGGTAAGCTCTGCTGTCTCCGGCGTGGACAAGATAGAGCTCCTTATCTCTTATCACGGAGACAACTACAGTAGTCCCCATACCGTTAAGACTTTCAACGGAGCATGACATCTCATAAATCGAAGAATTTGCGCTTTCGACGACCGAGGTCAGCAGATTCTTTATTGACTTGTCGCTCATGCCGTACTGATAACCGGATGCGATTTTTTCGCTTATCATCTTGACGGCAGTCTGGCTGGCAACGCTTCCGCCTGCCGCGCCTCCCATGCCGTCGCAGACGACAGCCCAAACAACACCGCCGGGAAGCTCTCCCGCAGCAAATGAGTCCTGATTGTCTTTTCTGATTTTTCCTTGGTCTGTCTTTGCAACGATTTTCATATTTTCCCCCGGAAACTGTGAGAATTCCGAATTGAGCTTATTGCTCTTTTATTTTACGAAGCCGAAGCTGACCGCACGAAGCGTCTATGTCTGAGCCGAGCTTCCGCCTTACCGTAACGTTTATTGACTTCTTTTCGAGTATGCTTATAAAACGTTCAATGCGTTCGGGCGTTGACGGTTTATAGGGACTTTCGGCGACCTCGTTGACGGGTATGAGATTGACATGGCACAGCATACCCTTCAAAAGCGCCGCAAGCTTCAAGGCGCATTCGTCGCTGTCGTTGACGCCGCCGAGCATTGCATATTCAAACGATATTCTTCTCGAAGTGACCTTCGCATATTCACGGCACGCGGGCATAAGCTCGTCGAGCGAATAACGGCGGTTTATCGGCATTATCTTTGATCTGAGCTCGTCATAAGGCGCGTGGAGCGATATCGAAAGCGTGAGCTGAAGCCTTTTATCGAGCAATTTATATATGCCCGGAACTATTCCGCAGGTAGAAAGCGATATGTTTCTCATGCTTATATTGAGCCCGTTCTCACAGGTCACAAGCTCCAAAAAGCGCATGACATTGTCAAAATTATCGAGCGGCTCGCCCATTCCCATGAGAACTATATGCGAGATGCGGATATTTTCATCGCGCTGAGCGGTGTATATCTGGCCGAGTATTTCCGACGGGAGCAGACTTCTGACATATCCGCCCAAGGTGGAGGCGCAGAACGAGCAGCCCATCTTACAGCCTATCTGAGTCGAGACGCAGATAGTGTATCCGTATTTATATTTCATCAGAACGCTCTCGGCGTATTCGTTACCTCCGAAGCCGAAAAGGTATTTTACCGTTCCGTCCTCGGCAGATACCTGCTTGCGCTCTATTGTACACTTCTTGAGCGGAAGCTCCTCTTTCAGCCGCTCGCGCAGAGACAGCGGAAGATTTGTCATCTCGTCATAGTCGAGGGCGCATTTTTGATGTATCCAAGAGTATATCTGCTTCGCTCTGTATGACGGAAACCCCATCTCGGAAAGAGCCGCCGAAAGCTCTGTAAAGTTCATTGACTTTACATCAATCGTATTCAATAGCTCACTCCGTTCTGGTAAACGCGGCTATAAAGAAGCCGTCCGTTCCATGTATCTGAGGCATCAGGGTCAGGTAATTTTCATTGCCGTCTGCCCTCTTAATATCCGGGAATATCCGTATAGCCTCGAAATCTTTATGTTCACTGAGAAACTTGTCGCAAACTGCGGCATTCTCCGCAGGATTCAGCGAACAGGTGGAATAAACCAAACGGCCGCCGACGCTGACATATTCAGCAGAAGAACACAGGATATCATACTGCAAAATCGGCAGTTTGTCAATATCTTCAAGGGTTTTATAGCGTATCTCGGGCTTTCGGCGGAGTATTCCGAGCCCCGAACAGGGTGCGTCGCACAGCACTCTGTCCGCTTTTTTCAAGGCCGGGTTGACTTTGGAGGCATCGTTGGGTATAACCGAAATGTTTTGAAGTCCGAGTCGCTCGGCTCCGTCTTCTATAAGAGCGAGCCTTGCCGGATAGACATCCATGGCAAGTATTTTGCCTTTACATTCGGTCAGCTCGGAAAGTGTAAAGCTTTTACCTCCGGGCGCCGCACACATATCATATACGGTATCTCCGGGCTGAGGGTCAAGCGCCATGCAGCAGAGCTGCGAGGAGAGATCCTGAACATGAAAAAGACCTTTTTTATATGCGTCAAGGTGCTCGACCGCACCGCCGTTCAAAAGCTCAAGGGCATTTGGAACAAGGCTTACCCTTTTGCTCTCTATACCCTGACGAGCCAACGTTTCCGCAAGCTCGTCCGTTGTGCATTTTTGAGTGTTCACGCGAACAAATATCTTCGCGCGCTCGGACATGGCCTCGAATATCTCGCAGGCGGTTTTATCGGAATAAGCGTCGGCAAAAAGCTTGACGGTCGGCTCCGGAACAGAATATTTGACGCTCATAAATTTCAGCCTGTCCGACTCGTCGGGGAGGCGCAATCCGTTTTGAGCCACTTTTCTGAGCACCGCATTTACGAGCCCCGCCGCGAACTGCGCACGGTTATTTTTTGCGAGCTTCACGCTCTCGTTGACAGCCGCGCTCTCCGGTATCCTGTCCATGAACAGAAGCTGATAAGCGCCGAGGCGCAGTGCGATGAGCACCTCCGGCTTGAGCTTTTTCAGAGGCTGACGCAAATAGAGCGAGATATTGTAATCGAGTGTTATCAGCCTTTCGAGCACACCGTATACGAGTGCGGTCAGCAGAGCCGAGTCGCCGTCGGTCGTCCCCTGCTGCGACGAAAGCTCCGCGTCGAGGGCGAGGTTCGAATATGCCCCGCTGCGCTCAACTTTATATAGAATTTCAAACGCGCTCTGGCGTGCGCTCTTACTCATCTAACGATACACTCCGTTCAATTTCTTCGATTTCTTCCGCTGAAGCGTATAACAAATCTAAGCAGATTTGCAAGCGACACAAGAAGCGACGCGACATATGTCATCGCCGCCGCGGAGAGCACTTTCCTTGCTCCCGCACGCTCATCGTCATCCAACACACCTGTCTCATTGATAACCTTCAACGCCCTGTGGCTCGCGTTGAACTCAACGGGAAGGGTTACAAGCTGGAATACGGCAATGAGTGCATAGAGCAGCAGACCGATTGTGATAAGCGGCTCAAAGCTGAGAATATACCCGAGTATCGCAAGCGGAAGTCCTAGAGTCGAACCTATATTACAGACGGGAATAATCGCATTTCTGATTTTTATCGGCGCATAGCCCTCGGCGTGCTGCGCCGCGTGCCCCGCCTCGTGGCAGGCAACTCCTATCGCCGCTATCGAAGTGCTGTTATAAACCTTATCCGACAGCCTTATTACATTCGTCCTCGGGTCATAATGGTCAGTAAGGTCGCCGGAGACGCGTTCTATATGCACGTTGTTTATTCCGTAATATCTGAGCACCTGCATCGCCGCCTGCGCGCCGGTAAGTCCGCGCGAGCTCAGGCGTTTTGACTGCGAGGCAAAAGTGGTTTTCACCTTTATCTGAGCCCACAGCGCGATAAGCATCGCCGGGACGACAAGGATGAGAAAATAGTAATCGTAGTAATACATCCAGCCCATATCAAAACCTCCTGCGGTTATTCAAAAAATGCGCCTTTTTCAATCGGGTTGCCGCGCAGGAAATCCCCGGCGGGCATCGCCCGCT
>ULMG01009818.1_pt1 | contig 11334 bp, 10 predicted proteins | sample 1951601 | NCBI WGS metagenome assembly ULMG01 (sample SAMEA4835545, study PRJEB28245) | human gut metagenome | biome: gut microbiome; material: fecal sample | place: Denmark | collected 2008
TCGGCACGAAGAAACAAGCTCAAGACGCAATCAAACAAGAAGCAGAGCGTTGCGATATGTTCTATATCAACCAAAGATGGCTCGGCGGTACGCTCACCAACTTCAAGACCATTCGTACAAGAATCGATCGCTTGAACAAAATCAATCAAATGGAACTCATCGGTGAGTTTGAACTTCTTCCCAAAAAGGAAGTTTCCGCTCTCAAGAAAGAACGTGACGATCTCGAAAAGAACCTCGGCGGTATCAAGAATATGCGCACTTTGCCCGGTTGCTTGTTCGTCGTAGACCTCAAAAAAGAAGAAAACGCCGTTAAAGAAGCACGCAAACTCAACATCCCCATCGTGGCAGTAGTCGACACCAACTGCGATCCCGATCTCGTTGATTACGTTATTCCCGGCAACGACGACGCTATCCGCGCAATCCAACTCTTCGCTTCCATCATCGCTGACGCTGTCATCGAAGCAAAACAAGGCGAATCTTTCACCGCTGCCGAAAAAGAAGAGGCGGTAGAGAAAGTTGAAGAAGCAGCACCTCAAGTCGAAGAAGCACCCGTCGTAGAAGAGAAGGCTCTTTCACCCGAAGAAGCGCTTGAAAAGGCAATCGCCGAAAAAGAAGCACAAGAATAATTTATCCAAATATTCCGCACGCAGACGTATATCTGCGTGCGATTTCAAAAAAATAACAGGAGAATATATATGGCATTCACAAGCAAAGATGTTATGGAACTTCGTCAACGCACCGGCGTCGGTATGATGGACTGCAAAAAGGCTCTCGTCGCAACCGACGGCGATATGGAAGCGGCAATCGACTTTTTGAGAGAAAAAGGTATGGCAACCGCTGCCAAGAAAGAAGCGCGCATCGCTGCGGAAGGTATCGTTTATGCCGCAAGCAAAAACGGCAAATCCGTCCTTTTGGAAGTTAACTGCGAATCTGACTTCGTGGCAGGCGGCCCCGTATTCAAAGAGTACGTCGGCAAAGTTGCAGACTATATCCTCGACAACGCAAACGTAACCGTAGAGGACGTTGTTGCGGCAATGCAACCCGTCACCAACGAATACGTTATGAAGATGGGCGAAAAACTTTCCATCCGTCGTTTCACCGTTTACGAAGCAAACGACACGACCGTTGACACCTATATCCATATGGGCGGCAAAATCGGCGTTATGGTCGAAGCGAGCAAGGGCGCAAGCGAAGAAGTCGTACACGACGTAGCACTTCAAATCGCCGCTGCAAACGCTCAATACGTAACTCGTGACGAAGTGCCTCAATCAGAAGTCGAGCACGAAAAAGAAATCCTCAAAGCGCAAGCAATGAACGAGGACAGCAAGAAGCCCGAAGCAATCATCGAAAAGATGCTCGTCGGCAGAATCAACAAGTTCTACAAAGAGGTTTGCCTTACGGAACAAGTTTTCGTCAAGAATCCCGACATCACGATTGCTCAATACCTCAAACAAAGCGGCGACGTCACCGTCATTCGTTTCACTCGTTACGCAATGGGCGAAGGTCTTCAAAAGAGAGAAGACGATTTCGTAGGCGAGGTTATGGCGCAAGCACACCTCAACAAATAAGCACTTTGAAAAAAGGAATGATTCGCTCATTCCTTTTTTTTAGACAAATTCGCATTTGAGCAGGTTAGATGTTCAAAAAAGTAGGGTATAATCTATTATGGCACAAGAGAATTTGAAGTATAAACGCGTCATTATCAAACTGTCGGGCGAGGCTCTTGCGGGAGCAAACGGCACGGGTATCGACCCCGAAAAACTCACTTACGTTTGCAAGGAAATCGCAGACGTAAAAGCACTCGGCGTTGATGTGGGTATCGTCATCGGCGGTGGTAACTTCTGGCGCGGACGTCAGGCAGATGACAAAATGAATCGTTCGACGGCAGACCATATGGGAATGCTCGCAACCGTTATGAACGCGCTTGCGATTCAGGACAAACTCGAACAACTCGGCGTACCCGTGAGAGTGCAAACCGCGCTCACGATAACAAAAGTTGCCGAGCCGTACATTTTGCGCAAGGCTATCCGCCACTTCGAAAAGGGCAGAATCGTTGTGTTTGCGTGCGGTACGGGCAATCCGTATTTCTCGACCGATACGGGCGCGGCGTTGCGTGCTTGCGAAATCGGCGCGGACGCGCTTCTTCTTGCCAAAAACGTCGACGGCGTTTACGATTCCGACCCCAAACTCAATCCGTCCGCAAAGAAATTCACAGAAATTTCTTATATGGACGTCATTTCCAAAGGACTCAAAGCGATGGACACAACCGCCATCACGATGTGTATGGACAACAATATCCCCATCGTATGCTTTGCTTTGATGGAAAAGGATAGCATTAAGAATGCTGTGTGTGGGGTTAATACCGGCACTATCATTCATTAAAAATTGTGCTAAATCGCGACTAACTTTGTTAGGCACGGCTTGCCTCAAAATCGTGTACGCAAGTACACTGGGTTTTGATTCAAGCCGTGCCTTTCGCGTTATTCATCGATTTAGCGCAATTTTTATAACTGAAATCTTATTCAACGCCTACTTATAAACGGGATGTGCGACTTTAAAAACGAGATAAAACCGCCGTCCGCGAACTTGCAGAGCGGACTTTTTAACGTTCACTCATTCAAGGCGTACTTATTAACGAAATTTGTTAATTCGAAGACAGAACGCGAGCCGCAAGGCGGTATTTTGCTACGCTTGATTTCCACACCGACATTCGGAATGACAACGAATTATTCGGCTTCGCAGCCGCCCAAACGTTGCTCGTAGACAGGCGGAGCCGAATAATATGCAATGACGAAGAATTGTTGTGAGCATCCACTTCCGCCGTTGCAACTGCCGAGCCGTCTCAAAGTTGCAACCCCTTACGTCACAAACAAATGCTCTGATTTGTTTGTGACAGGACGTTTGCGCCAAAATATTTGTCAAGCCATCTTGAAAAGATGGGTGACAAGTGTTTTGCATTCGGCGCAAAGTAATTATTCATTATTAATTATTAATTAAATCAACTAAATCACTATTGCGTTATTCGCTTTCTTTTGCTATAATATTTACAATATTCATAATATGGAGGACAAAGTATGTCTTACGGTATTGACGAAGTCGATCTTATCTTCGATGAAATGAATGAAAAAATCGACAAAACAATGCAGAATTATATCACCGAATTGCGTTCTATTCGCGCAGGCAGAGCAAATCCGCATATCCTCGACAAAGTTGTCGTCGATTATTACGGAACGCCTACGCCTATTAACAATATGGCAAACGTTTCCGTTCCCGAAGCGCGTCTTTTGGTTATTTCGCCTTGGGATAAATCTCAACTTAAAGCAATCGAAAGAGCGATTCTTGCCGCAAACGTCGGTATCAATCCCAACAACGACGGTCACGTTATCCGCCTCGTTTTCCCCGAACTCACGGAAGAACGCAGACGTTCCACCGTTAAGGAAGCGAAAACTCTCGTCGAAGAATCCAAAATCGTTATGAGAAACGCTCGCCGCGACGCTATCGACGAACTTAAAAAGATCCAAAAAGCATCCGCGATCACCGAAGACGATTTGAAGAACTACACCGAAGACGTAGATAAGAATCTTGCAAAAAACACCGACGAGGTTGACAGACTTTTTAAGGAAAAAGAGCAAGAGATTCTTTCAATCTAATGGGTGCAAAGCATATCGGATTTATTATGGACGGGAACGGCAGGTGGGCGGTTGCTCACGGTATGTCGCGCCAAGAGGGCTACGCTCACGGGCTTGTGGCTCTTTATAAGGTTGCAAAAAGGTGCAGCGAGCGCGGTGTGGAAGCGGTTTCCGTCTATGCTTTGTCAACGGAAAACTTAAACCGTCCGCAAGGCGAACTCGATTCCATATTCAAAGTGGTCGAAAAATTCAATTTGACATACGACGGCGAATATAAGATTTCGTATATGGGCGATTTCGATTCTCTTGACGACAAACTTGCGTATTCAATCGAACAAGTAGAGGAAAAAACTCGCGATAACAAAGGAATGTGGCTCAATATCGCGTTCAATTACGGCGCGAAAGCGGACATTTTGCACGCGGCAAAGGTTGCGTACGACCACGGCGAGTTTTTGGAAGATACGTTTGAAAAACATCTTTCGTCGTCACATCTTCCGCCTCTCGACCTTATTGTGAGAAGCGGCGGCGAAATGAGATTGTCCAACTTTATGCTCTACGAAGCGGCGTATGCGGAACTTATGTTCCTCGACAAACTCTGGCCGGATATAGACGAGAGCGACGTTGACAAAATTCTCGACGACTTCGATAAACGTGTGAGAAAATTCGGAAAATAACGGATTTTGTGCGAATTTCGGCAAAATTCGATTTTTCGTTTGTAATTAGATATTTTTGCAAGCGGTTTGCCGTTTGCAAAGCGCGTCGATTGCAAGATTTGCGACTGAACGCGCTATGAGGTGTTTATGCTTAAAAGAACGATTACTGCAATAGTACTTCTGTTTTTCGTTGCGTGGTTTTTGTTAGGCGGCTATGTTGTAAGCCCGATTTTCGTCGATATGCTGATTTTGCTTTTCTTGGCAGGGTCGGTTTTCGAGATGTACAAATGCTTTAAAGGCGCAGGCTACAAGATGTTTGCCGCCCCCGTCGTTTTGATGCTGGTTGCGGCGTACCCCGTGTATTATACGATGCAATACTACGTCGGCGCAGGCGCGCCGAACACGAGCGCAGGCATTCAAGGTCTTTTGATGGTGCTTCTTGCAAGTTCTATGCTCGCGCTTACGATTTTCACGTTCAAACCTGCAAAACACACCCAAAAGGAGGTTGACGAAGCAAAAGAGCAGGGGGTTGAACTCGAACTCGATTCGCCAAAAGCGTGCGAACTTAAAGATTTGTTCGCAAATATTTTCATTCTCGTATATCCCACGCTTTTCCTTATGAGCGCGTGGATTGTGAGTTACAAATACAGTGCGTTATTTGCCGTTCCGTTTGCGATTTTAGTGCCGGTTCTCGGAAGCGATACTTTTGCCTACTGGTTCGGCTCTATGATAGGCGGAAAGAAACTTTGCCCCAAAATCAGCCCTAAAAAGACGATTGCGGGCGGCGTCGGCGGTCTTGTCGGTGGTATGGCTGTTTCTGTGCTATTCTGGCTTCTTTTCGAGATGTTTGCCGACAAATATCCGACTTTCATCTCGGGTTGCGGATATACGGCGTTCTTTGCGCACGATGTAAGCGGTTGGCAATGGAAAAGCGCGCTCGTGTACCTCGCGATAGGTCTGATTTGCGGCGCGATAAGCGAACTGGGCGACCTTGCCGCTTCGCGTATCAAACGTGCAATCGGCATAAAGGATTACGGCAAGATTTTCCCGGGACACGGCGGTTTTATGGACAGAATCGACAGCGTTATGTACTGTCTCGTCATACTGCTCGTGGCGTTCTCTTGCATTTACGGTTATTGATTCTTTCATACGGATTTAATAATCGACGGTTATACTGACAATCGCAATCGGAAAACGATTGCAATCACAAAGGCAATAAAAAATCCGCAAAAGACTTCAAATCTCTGCCTATGCGGCACGCGGATTTTAAGGATAAAATGAAAACAATCACAATACTCGGAAGTACAGGCTCTGTCGGAAGACAGGTGCTTGACTCTATCTGCGCACACCCCGACGCTTTTAAGGTCGTCGGGCTTTCGGCTTATACCAACGAATCGCTTTTGCGCGAACAAATCGAAAAATTCAATCCCACTCATTATTATTTTCCAAACGGCGCGGTTGAGGTGCAAAGTTCGCTTTTCGACTTTCTTGAAGACGATAAAACCTCGAAATGCCTTTCTTCGCTCGAAGAACTCGCAAGTATTCCGTCGGATATAGTCGTTTTGGCGGTTACGGGAATAGCGGGGCTCTGGGCTGCCGTCGCAACGCTCAAAAGAGGCGGAACTCTTGCGATTGCAAACAAGGAAACTATCGTATGCGCAGGTCGTCATCTCAAATTCCTCGAAAAGAAGTACGGCGGAAGGATTTTGCCGCTCGACACCGAACATTCCGCAATTTTCTCGTGCCTCAGGGGCGAAGATAAAAAGTGCGTCAGAAGCCTCGTCCTGACGGCAAGCGGCGGCGCGCTTCGCGACTATCCCACAAGTCAACTCGCAAAAGTCAAGGCAGAGGACGCGTTGAAGCACCCCGTATGGAATATGGGCAAAAAGGTCACAATCGATTCGGCAACGCTGTTTAATAAGGGGCTGGAAGTCATCGAGGCAATGCGTCTTTTCGAAGTGGAAGCAAAGGACGTGAAAGTGGTTATGCACAGAGAAAGCATAGTTCATTCGCTCGTTGAATTTACCGACGGCGGTATGAAAGGCTTGTTTTCAGTGCCGGATATGAGGCTTGCGATAGAAACCGCGCTTTATTATCCCGAACACGGCAAAGACAGTGTTGCGCCTCTTGACCTTGCAAAACTCGGCTCGCTTTCTTTTTCCGCACCCGATTACGACAGATTTCCTTGTCTTAAAATCGCAATAGACGCGGCAAACGCGGGCGAGGGCGCGTGCATTGCCGTATCTGCCGCAGACGAAGTCCTTGTCGAGGAATTTTTGAAAGGTAAAATCAAATATCCCGAAATCGCAACCGCGCTTTCTAAGGTATTTGCAAAATTCAAAAAGGTCGGAAACGTCGAACTCGAAGACGTACTTGGCATAGACGAGCAAGCAAGAAAATACACTTATTCTGTGATAGGAGTGAAATAGTGTTCTTAATTTGCGCAACTGCAAGCGAAGTTTTCACATATATCGGCTACGTTATTGTAGCCGTTCTTGCGCTTATGGCAATGATTGTCATACACGAACTCGGACATTATACCGCAGGCAAATTGCTCGGATTCAAAATCGACGAGTTCGCAATAGGTTTCGGACCTGCAATCATAAAAAAACGCAATAAAAAGACGGGCGAATTGTTTACTCTTCGTCCGTTTCCCATTGGCGGATTTTGTGCTTTTCACGGCGAGGACGCCGAAGGCGCGATGGTTGACGAAAACGGAAATCAGATTAAAGACGAAAACGGAAATATCGTAAAAGACCCCGACGCGTTCAACAATCAAAAGGCTTGGAAACGTCTTATAGTGCTGTTTTCGGGCGCGTTTATGAATTTTTTGAGCGCAATCGTCATTATCACGATATATTTTACCGCATACGGACAGTTGCTTCCGAATGTTGTGGGCGTTCACAATACCGCAACGTATCATAATGTTTTTCAAGAGGGCGACGTCATTCTCAACATCAACGGAAAGCAAGTTAACATTATGCTTCAAGAGGACTTGGACAACGCTTTCAAAGATTTGTCCGACGATTCGTACTTTTGGGTTTTTAGAGACGGAAAACGCGTGAAACTCAACGCGCACAAAGTATATTATAATCCGTTCTATGAGGACGATTTTATATATGCAATAAACGGAAAAAAACTCGACGCCCCCATAGTCGCAAGCGCGCTCGGCGAATATGCGGAGCAAAACGGAATCGACCAAACGCAAAAAATTACGCTCGTCGTTGTCAAATACGGCAAGGACGGCAAAATCGTCGAACAAAGTTCGATGAGTGTGCAAAAAGGCGTTGTCGTGGGCGACCCCGACGGATTTTACAGTTACGGGTTCGGCATAACTCGCAGCCTTACGCACGCAAAACTTCCGTTTTTCCTCGCATTCGGCAGAGCGTGGGGATTCAGTTTCTTCATCGTATTCAAGATTCTCGCCTCGCTCGGCGCACTTATTACCGGTAAAACGGGCATTGAAAACGCAGGCGGCACGATTACGACAATCAAAATGATGGCGCAACTGTCATCTCTCGGCTTCGACAGTTTTTTGTACGTAGTCGCGATAATCTCTGCAAACCTTGCGGTTATGAATTTGTTGCCGTTTCCTGCGCTCGACGGAAGCAGAATGTTGTTTACGCTGATTGAAATGATATTCAGAAAACCCGTGCCGAGAAAAGTAGAGGGCATAATTCACACGGTGGGACTCGTGCTGTTGATCGTGCTTGCGGTGTTCCTCGACATATTCCATTTGGTGAAAGGATAAAAGGGATAAATTATGACAGAACGAAAGAAAACAAGACAAGTTAGCGTAGGAAATGTGAAAATCGGCGGTGACGCGCCTATAACCGTTCAATCTATGCTGAATACGAAAACAACGGATATAAAAGGCTCGCTTTCGCAAATAAACGCGCTTAAAGCGGTCGGTTGCGACCTCATTCGCCTTGCAGTGCCCGACGAGGATTCGGCAAGAGCGTTCGGCATAATCGCAAAAGAGTGCGGTTTGCCACTCATTGCCGACATACATTACAACTATAAACTTGCGCATATGGCACTCGACCAAGGCGCAAAGAAAATCCGTATGAACCCCGGCAATATGCGTGATTTTTCGCAAATCAAACCGCTTGCAGAAAGAATGATAGATATGGGCATACCCGTGCGCGTGGGCGTGAACGGCGGCTCGCTTGACCCGAAATACAAGGGAATGAACGAGGCGCGCGCACTTTGCGAGAGCGCACTCGAATGTGCAAACGTCTTTGAAAGCGTTGGTATGAAAGACATAGTGATTGCAATCAAGCACTCGGACACGCTTCTCAACATCAAGGCAAACAGAATGTTGTCGAGCATGTGTGATTATCCTCTTCATATCGGCGTGACGGAAGCGGGAACGCTTCGCACGGGACTCGTAAAATCCGCAATCGGCATAGGAACGTTGCTTAGCGAGGGAATAGGCGATACCATCCGCGTTTCGCTTTCTACAAACGTTTGCGAAGAAGTGCTTGCAGGCAAAAAAATACTTCAAACTCTCGGACTTCGCAAAAACGCCGTGGAAGTCGTTGCTTGCCCGACTTGCGCAAGAACGGAAATCGACGTCGAAGGACTTGCAAACAAAGTCGAAACCATGACGGCAGGAATAAACAAGCCGCTCAAAATATCCGTTCTCGGTTGTCCGCTCAACGGAATAGGAGAGGGTGAACACAGCGACCTCGGCATTGCGGGCGGAAAAGAAAAGAGCGTGATATTGCTTCACGGCAAGATTTACAAAACCGTGCCGAGCGAACGTCTTATGCAAGAATTTGAAAAGATTTTGCAAGATGTTTTATCAAATTGACAAAAATATAGAATACTTTTCGACAAAAACCGCGAGGATTTTATGGCTACAAAGTTTTTTGAAGAATTTACGATAAGAAGCAACGGCGAGTTTCCGATGCTCAAACTTAACAGCGCGACCTACTATAAAGACAAAAGAGAGTTGGTTGTTAAGTTTATTATTTCCGCATTCGAGGTGCGCTCTTTCGACGAGGAAAGCAAAAAGAAAGTGCAATCGATAATCGAACAAATGTTTTCGGGCGTTTCGGTGAGTGTGCAGTACATAAGAACGTATGCGGACAACAATGTCGTAAAAAACAAAGTTTCAGAGTTTTTCAACCGCACGAATCAAATGATTTTTCGGCGCATAAACGACGATACCCTTAAAATCGATGTGGGTGACAATGACATCGACGTGAAATTCGTTTTCGACACGCCGACATACAAACTTCTGACCGCAGGGGACTTGCTTGCAAAACTTGAAGAATATCTCGATTGCTCGTTCAATCAAAACATCGATATAATAGCCGAAGAAAGCCTCTATTCAGAGCAAAAAGAACAAGATTTCGACATGCATATCGACACGACGTTGCATGCCGATTCCGCATTGCGACTCGTGAGTGCGAGAGTGGGCGAAAAAGTGTATTCCAGAGGCAAAATCGACGGTATTTCGCAAATGCCAAACTATATCGTTGATGTAAAAGGCGCGTGCGACAACATTGTTTTGTGCGGCAAAATTTCGCAAATCGAGAAAAAGTCCTATAAAAACAAGAAGTATAATCCCGACGACCCGAAGAGCGGACCGGAAACGTTGCCGTTTGATAAGTTTATTCTTGACGATACTACAGCTAAAATCGAGGGCGTGAGTTTTGTTGCAAATGACGAGGACGCAGACAAAATCGTTGCGCTCAAAGAGCAATCGCAAGTCGTTTGTATGGGCAAAGTCACTTGGTCGCAATACTCGGGCGCATGGTCTTTTCAAGTGAACGCAATGTTCGAGGCGAACATCGATTTTGACAGTATTCACCTCAAATCCGTCAAACCGTTGCCCGAAAAATACACGACGATTATGCCTCGAAAATACGTTGATATGTCGGAAAAGACCTTATTAGATGCCGAAAAACCCGCAAAAGTCATTAACGAGTATTTCAAGGATAAAACTTTTGTGATATTCGACCTCGAAACGACCGACTTAAAGACGGAAAGCGCAGAGATAATCGAACTTGCGGCGTTGAAAGTCGTCAGCGGCGTGCCTACCGAAACTTTTCAAACACTCATAAAACCGCTTGCGGCGATTCCCGAAGAAATAACCAACATCACGCATATTTCAAACGCAATGGTGCTCGACGCGCCGAATGTCGAAAGCGTGATTCCCGATTTTTACAAGTTTGCGCACGACGCGATTCTTTGCGGACACAACATAGCGGGCTATGATTTTCCCATTCTTTCGAGAATCGGCGAGAAGAACGGATACGTTTTCAACAACGAACTTTGCGACACGCTGTTGCTTGCAAGGCGATATCTTACCGAACTTCCGAACTGCAAACTCGAAACCATTTCAAAAGCGTACGGAATTTCGCACGAGAACGCGCACCGCGCTATGAGCGACGTGTACGCCACTTTCGGCGCACTCGAAGAAATCGCAAAGAGAATGTAATATCCGCAAAATCGCAACCGAACGTAAACGGAATCGCATAAGTGATTGCAGAAACGGTTGAATGGCGATTAATAGCGCGTTTTTTTGAAAACAATTATTCAAACGCGATTGAAATGCAACAAGAATATAAAATATATTAGTATATTTTGTGTTATTGTCATAAAACGCTTGCATTGCGCGTTTTTATGTGATAGTATATAGATACTATAGTAAAACTTTACTAGAGTGAGCGACGGCTCACTCTTTGTTTTAGAAAGGGCGATTCGACAAAAATCGGCTCGAAAGGGGTGCTGTATGGCAAACGAAATTGCGGTTGAAGTCCGCGAAAAAGTGAAGAATCTCGCTCTCGAAGCGGTGAAAGAAGCGGACGAGAATATCGAACTTGTGGACGTGGCGTTCTACAAGCAGTACGGAAAACTCACCGTCGAGGCATTTTTGTGGAAGAAGGAAGGAATAGACTTAGACGACTGCGAAAAAGTGCATAATCTGCTTTCGGCAAAACTCGATTCGATTGAGGACGCCTTCGACGAGGATTATTTTCTGAACGTTTCGTCGCAAGGTCTCGACAGGAAAATCGTGACGAACGACGATTTCAGACGTG
>ULMG01013089.1_pt1 | contig 11269 bp, 8 predicted proteins | sample 1951601 | NCBI WGS metagenome assembly ULMG01 (sample SAMEA4835545, study PRJEB28245) | human gut metagenome | biome: gut microbiome; material: fecal sample | place: Denmark | collected 2008
TTCATAGTATTCCTTCTTTTAAAGTTTCATGCCCGCGGCAAAATCTCCGCCTTGAAAGTGTTTCAGACTTATCACGGTATTAAAACACAGCGGAATGCACGCTATAATGTAAATCGCGTAAACGACGCCCTGCTCTCTGTTGAATTTTTCCGACAGCGACAAAATCATCGGCATAAGCGTTTGTTTGTCGTTAAAGATAAGGCTCGGCCACAAGTAATCGTTATATTCGCTTGCGAACGTGCCGACAAAGAAATAAAGCATTATCGGTAACGCCAGCGGAATAACGATATATAAAATTATATTGACGTCGTTCGCGCCTTCTATTTTAGCGCTTTCGAAAATAGATTTCGGCTGCTGATTGAAAAACGTTCTGAACAGGAACAATCCTCCAACCTGTCCGCCGCCGACTATCGGAAGCCAGTAGCCGAGATAAGTGTCTTTAAGCCCGAGTCCGTTCGTTACGAAAGGAAGAAGCACCGGCATTCCCATAACGGAAGGAATAAGCATTATCAGAATAAACGTAATGTAAATTCCTTCCTTGAAATGAAATTGTTTATGACAAAAAATATACGCAAGTATAACGCCTATCGCCATATTCAGAAACGTTCCTACGCCTGCCGTAAGAATACTTCTTAAAAGCGGACGAACTGTATTTGTCCACGCCGCGGAATAATTGTACGCAAGGTTCGCCCCTGCGTTTTTTATATCCGGAAAAGCGTATATGCTCGTTATGATTTCCGTATTTGATTTGAAACTGTTGAGTATCGTTATAAATAATGGTATAAGGGAGAAAATCGTGCAGACCGTCACCCAGACGACGGCTAATAACTGCAACGAAATTCTTTCGGTCGATTTCAGCCTCGGATGTCTTTTTATCTTCATATTACTCACCTCCGAGATCGGATTTCAGTTGCGAGCGAAGGTTTATAACCGTAACCACCGCAAGAAAAGCGAATATTACCGTCGCATACGCGGCGGCTAAGCCGTATTTGCCGTTTACCATGTAGTTATACATAAGATTGATAGGAGTCTGAGTTCCCCAATCTCCGCTCGTAACCATATACGTTCTGCCGAAATTCTGCACAGACGCTATGAAAATCGTTATGAAAACGTATTTAATTTGCGGACGAATAAGCGGAATGTCTATTGTGAACAACCTTTTCCACGGTCCGCACCCTTCAAGTTCCGCCGCCTCGTAATAACTGTCGGGAATGTTCATCATTCCGCCGTAAAAAATCAGATACGACCCTACGAACGGGAATCCCATCATTATAAGCGACGGGAGCGCTGCCGAACTGCTCGTTAAAAACTTTACCTTTTCAAGCCCGAGCGCGCCGAGCAAGGTATTTAAAACGCCGCTCTCTCCGTATATACCCGTTTTCCATATAAGAAGCGTTGCGACCGACGGGACTATCCCGGGGATAAACAACAACATTCTCGTGAGCGAAGAATACCCTTTATTGCGCATGACCGTGAGGAAAAACGCAAACAGAACAGGCGGAACCAACGCGAGAACGATGTCCGCGACAAGGAAAATACCCATATTTCTGAACGCTTCCGCAGCGTATGCGCCCGCAAAAATCTCTGCGTAATTCTTGAAATTATTCCAAATCATCGTCGGTTTTTGCTGAGTATAGTCAAACAAAGACAAAACCATCGACGCAACGCCCGGATAATAACAAAACGCGCAAAGCAACACAAGGCACACGAGTAGAATAAGGTAAATCCACCTGTTTTTTACAAAACCTTTCAGAACGTCCGCGGTATAAGCCGAAACTTTATCGCTCGCCGCGCAAAGGATTAAAACAAGCGCGGTTAAAAACGTTACAGCCGCCAAAACAAACAGAACGGTCCTTAAACTTCTGTAAAAGCCGCTTTTTATCTGCTTACCTACCTCCAGTTTTTTAACTACTTTGGTTTCGCTCGACGACGTTTCGTTTACGTTGTGATAGACGATATATAAATTCTCGCCGCTTTTATCGGTCGCCATAAACGAAATATCGAATTCCGCCTGAGCGACGAACGCGACTTTCATTCCCGAAAAGTCGATTGCCGTGATTTTGGAACTGTTTTTGTGCCTGACGTAGCCCATGTCGGTCGCTAAGTCAAATATAAGCGCGTCGGTGTAATCCGCAGGCGACTCCGAAAGTTCCACGCCCGTATCTTCGGTTTTGAGGTTACCGACTTTCACCCCTATTTTTCCGCATCTTTCGTCAATATAATCGCGCTTCGCCGAAACGACGGCATTTTCGGGGGTTATAAAGTAAAAGGTATCGGTATCTCCGACATAACAACTTCCGCCGAAACTGTTGTAAAAACAAGCGTAATCGGACGAATCGAAGTATTCGGGATCGATATATATGCTACCGTCGCTTCCGATTTGCAATCCGCCGTTTTCGTAAAACCCGTCGGGACGATCGTATCCATAACGGTTCAACGCGAAGTCGTCTTTCATTCGTATAAGCCCGCCGGTATGGATAAGATATAAATATCCGTCTTTTATCGTCATCGACGTAACGTATAACCCCTTTGCGAGAGTAAGGGCGACGCTTTCGTCTCCCGCGGCGGTTTTAACTTTGCTCGTAAGCCCGTCCGAAAGATAAACAAAGCCCTTTTCGGTATAACCCGCCGATATTTCGGACGCGTCGTATTTGAAAATCGTATAATACGCGTTGCTTTTCGTAAGGCAATATAACGTACCGTCGCCGTAAGTCGCCGTTACGAAAGAACCCGATAATCTGACCCTTTCTTTAAACGAAAGACCGCCTTCCGTTAAAAAGCGATACAGATAGTTATCGCCGCCGACGGCAAACAATCCGTCAAACCCCGTAACCGTAAAAACCGAAGATATATGCCCGACTTGCGTACCGTAGGTATTGACCGAAAATTCTTCGAGATCGAAGCAATCGTTCACGTCCCCGTCGTCGTCCGTACCGTATATCTTCCCTCCGAACGTAGAATAGTATGCTCCGTCGCGGAATCCGGAAGTAGCCACGGAGGTTATTCTCGTTCCGTCCGCGCAAACAATTTCGGTATTTTTCGGAATAAACGAAACCGACACGACGATACCCGCAATAAGCGAAGATATAAACAACACCGCAAATATGATCGCGGCTATCGCCGTTCTTTTCTTTAATTTAAATTTCATCTGAATTGATTTCCGTAGTTTTAATTACCGTAGTCTACGCCTTTCCCCGGGTATTTGTAGAACGTCTTGCTCCAACCCTGAACGTCGCAAAGTCTTTCAAACGCCGAAAGAAGCGACGACTGCCACATAGAACCGAACGAATCGGTCGTAAGAGCGTCCGCTCCGGTACCCGTGAGATATCTCTTCCAGAGCGTAACGCTGTCTTTTACGTTATCGGTGTCGTTGCTCATATAACGAACGAGGAAAGTGAGATACGGGTTGTTATCCGCAAGCCCCGTATAAGAGATTTTATCGGAACGGAAAAACGTTTTCCAACTCTCGGGAACAACGACGAGATTGTTTTTAACCGTCGTTAAACCCTTGACGGACACTCCCTTTTCGGAAAGAGCCTTGTAATATATCGTCTGACCGTAAGGCGAAAGGAAGAATTTGAGAAAATCCACGTTAAGCGCGTTCTGCGTTTTTCCGTGATTGACGATCGAAAGATATCCGCCGTTGCCGCCCACGTCTCTTACAAGCGTATTTTCGGAAACGTACTCCGATACCATTCTCGGATAATCGAAGAAATCGAGGCTGAACGATTCGTCCGATTTTTCGCCGAACGCAAGCCCTTCTCCCGAATAATCGAGCATAATCTGAGGCGAAGCCTTGCCGCTGCTTTGCGTACGGAACATATTTCTCATCTGCTCCATAGACGTGCTTGCCGCATCCGTCAACAGATATTCTTTGATTTTTTCAAACTGCGAGAGGAAATCTTTATATTTACCGCTCGTCGCTCCGACGTAGTTTTTACTGCTCTGATCTAAAATAGTATTGAAAAATCTGCTGTAAACATACCCGTAATCGACCGCCGACTCGGGATTTTCGCTCGTTAAATCGACTTCGTATTTATGAGTGAAATTTTCATCCCCTTCCTGCGGCATGATCACGTTGTAATCGGAACGGAAATACAGGTCTCCGTAAACTCTCAAAAGCCACGTAAATTGCGACGCGGAAATCGATTCCGTATCTACGGATATTCCGAGCGGATTTGCATATCCCGCCTCTTTCATATATTTACAAAGCGCAACGAGGTCGTCCCACGTTTTGGGCGTCGCAACCTTTCCGTCAACGTTTTTATACCCTTTTTCCCCCGCGGCTTTAAGCGCGACGTCATTCACGAACCATGCCGTGTTCAAAGACTCGGTGTTTAAAATATAACAATCGGTATTCGCGCCCGATTTGTCGGTGAGATACGCTTCTTCGCTTAAAACGTCTTTCCATGACGTATCCTCGCCCGCATATGCGTTCGCCTGACGTATCGTAGATGACATATTGTAACAATATTGCGTGAGGTTGTTGCCTATAAGATTGCCCTGAACGATGTCCCATTCGGTATTTTTGTCCTTAACCTCGGCAAGCAATTTATCGCCGTAAGTCGATGCCGTATACGTCGTATTGAGTTTTACGTATACCGAATTTTCGTGCAGGCGCATATATTCGTCCGCGACGGCCTTCCAGCCATCCTGCGTGCCGTCGAATAAAATAACGACGTCTATCTGACCTTCCGCAGATTCCATAGACGACAGATCGGGATAATAATTTTCATCGAATTCCGAACCTAAATCCAATAATTTTACACCATCGGAAGAACTCTGGGAGTTTCCCGACCCTGTCGAATCCCCGGGAACGGAAGAAGTTTTTCCTCCGCACGAGATAAAGCAGAACAAAGAAATTATCGAAACAAATAAAGCTATAATTTTCTTCTTCATTATGAGCCTCCTTTTCATGCTTAAATTATACCACACCGGAAACGTTAAGTCTATATCAATTTTTCGAAACAATATATCACAAATTAGGTTTATTGAAAAATCAACGCCGCGAAAAAAACATATCCGAAAAAAATAAAAACGTCGATAATATAATAAAGTATAGCGTTTTATCTCGTTTTTTATAGGTTTTGCGTATCGGAAAAAGAAAATAAAAAGTTTCACTATTTAATGTTTGACAAATCGCGACATTGTGCTATAATGAAATCATGAAAAACGATAACAGACAATACAGGGAAATAATTCTTAAGGACTATTTTTCTAAAAACATTCCGAAATCAGAGTTTTTGAAATACTACGATATAGACGCAAACACGCTCGATTTCTGGATATCGGAACACGAACGCTCAGATCGGAACAAATCGAAAACCGAAAAGAACTTCTCGGTTTACCAATCCGAGGCAGACCACGAATTTCATATTTTTTTGAAAGAAGAGCCTTTTTTACTCGACATGCCCCACTACCACGAGAGTGTGGAAATGATTTTCATGCTTAAAGGCTCGGCTTTGGCGCATATAGGGGAAAACACTTGTCTTATAAAAAAAGGCGAAATATGTTTCAGCAACACTTTGCAAAATCATTTTTATGAAAATCAATCGAACGATCTGCAAGCGATTTGCCTCGTTTTATCTCACGCTTTCACCCACCATTACAGGCAGCAATTCAAGGATAAAACGCCGCCGCCGTTTATGAGAGACCCCGAAAAAAACAATCGTCTCATACAAATAGTTCAGAAATGGCTCGGCGAAAAAAGGAAAACTTTTCTTTTAAACTGCGCTTATTCGAACTATCTGTTTGACGCGATGGAGGAAACCTACGGATTTAATAAAACGCCGAAATCGAACGGAGACAGAGCCGCGATAGAATTTATCGACTATATAAAGGATAATTTATCGTCCGACATATCGCTTACGTCTATGGCAAAGCATTTCGGATACACCAAAGAATATTGCAGCGAACTTTTCAACAAGGCGGTCGGGCAACATTTTACGACGTTTGTAAACAACGTCCGCACGCAAAAAGCCGTCGAACTGATGAACGACCCGCAAAACGCCGACAGAAAAATAACCGATATCGTATACGAATGCGGTTTTAAAAGTCAGGTCACCTTTTACCGTTATTATAAAAAATACAAAAATAAAATGTCCGATGCGGAAAAACGCGGACAATGACGTAATTAAAATGCAAAAGTTGCCGTATAAGTCGATAAACGGCAACTTTTTAATTATATAAAACCCACTTGAAACGGTTTATAATTCTTTACCCGTCAACGTGAACAAGATGTTTTGAGCATACGTTCTTATAAGAAAATCCGTAGGATGATTTATATTGTTTCCCGTCATGGAATAATATTGTTTCTTTTCGAGCATCTCTCCGTGCATCCTTGTAACTTTAGCCAACCCGCACGAATACTTTTTGCCAAGAGTTTCAAGTTCTTCTTCAAACAAAGTGAGCGGACTGTTTTTATAATCGTTATTTACACCCGTTTCTTTGACGTCGCCGTTAGGATACGTCGAACTCACGAGCAAAATCTCGCAGTCGGGATTTTTGCTTTTAATTTTTTTTATCATGGTATCCATCGCCGCCCCGAATCTTATATAACTCCCAGTACAGTCGTTCATGCCCCAGCAAAGAACGACGAGATCTGCATTCTCTTTTGTAACCGCATCGAGGTTTTCGACGCCCCAGACGACGTTTTTCCCTCCCGCGGCTTTATTTACAACCTCTATATTATCGTTATCGTAAATTTTTTTCAGACTTTCGCACACTAACTCGTCGAACCCCGGCATATACGGTTCTATACCCATGAATCCGCTCCCGTTAGCCCCGACGGTTATACTGTCGCCGTAAAAACAAATTTTAACGTTTTTCCCGTCCGACAACTTTCCTATAAAATCGACGTACAGCGACGAACTATCCTCGGGAACGGTAACGCCGTCTTTATTCTCAGCAATATATGTAACGCATAATTGCCTGTCGGAAAATAACGAACTCTCCGAAAATAAAATTCCGCTGTTTCGCGATGCCGAATGAAACGTTCCGTTTTCGGGATAGTATTCTTTTTCGGTAAAAAACGGAATACACGATGCCGCTCGACGGACGATCGCATTTCTTTCTTCGTCGTAGATATAATCTTTTTGAGAAGAATATTTAGTTTTTAAATTATATGATCTGACTTCGATTATTCTTTTTGCGGGATACAAAAGCGTTGCCGCGTCGTTTTCACCGACAAACATTATCGTTTCGTTATACACATAATCGCCTTTCCAAACAGGCTTCATATAGGTTTCAAGACTATACTCGTCGAATTTCAGCATTTCTTCAACCTCTTGCAATCCCTTACATTCCGAGTTTTTATCTGAACTACCCGCTCCGCTTTCGTTTTTGCACGAACAAAAATTTAAAAAACACCCCGCCGCCAGAACAATCGCGAAAATTTTTACCCCTTTCATCTTTTCATTATTCTTTTTATCTCGCTTAATTCTTCGTGGGAAACGCCGATATCGAGGAGATATTTTTCGGTATTTTCCCGAACGTTTCCGTCGCCGTAGTTTTCCAGAAAAGAATAAAGTTCGTTAATCTGAACGAGCATAGCCTCGTCCGTCGCGCCGTCCTTACAACCCGCTTCGGAGAAAAACGACAATTCATAATCCGCGAGAATATCGTCGTAACTTGCGCCGAGAAAGGCTTCGAGAATAGCCGCAAGCGTCCCCGTGCGATCCCTTCCTATCGCGCAATGAAATACTATCGGGTAATTTTTTTCAGCGGCAAATATTTTAATCGTTTCCGCCATGTTTTTCTGATAAATCGGGTCTTTTACGTTTGCCGCGCTTTTAACGTAATATGCGCCGGGAAAAGAATAATAATTCACGCTCTCCCCGAGGGGAGAAGTTGTCCCCGAACTCCCCTCGCCGCGGTTTCTAAGATCGATATCGGTTTTTATCCCGTAACGATAAATCGCATCTTGTATCCCTTTTGCCGTAACGTCATCCAGCGACGCGGCGCGATAAATCATCCCCTGTTTTATTTTTTTCGAGAAAAAACCTACGTCCCGAGCATTCGAAACCCCGTCGATTTTTACGGTTCTGGGGCTTTTTTGAGTTTTAAAAAAACTTTCGCCTTTTACAACCTCTTCGCCGCCCGAAAAACCCGTTACCGTCCAGCGATAATCCGAGTCGACATAAAGATCCCGGACGTCGATTTTTTTCTCCGCCGCGCGAAAACTCTCTTCTTTTTTGTAATGCCCGTCGGTAAAAATATCCACGATATAATAATCGCATTCTATATCGGTGCTCCACGAAAAAGAAATCGCCTGCCCGTAAAAGACATCGTTTTTACCATAGTTTTCTCCGACACAGCCGGGCAAATACGAAGTATACCAATCGAATATGCTCTTATTTGAGACGACTATATCTTCCGTTTTTGCAGGAGTAATCATTTTCACTTTCATTTTATTCTCCGAAGCATTTTCATCGGTTTGCGAATCGCCGATCTTTTTCGGCGCGCAGGCAAAAAGCATCGCCGTTAAACATATTGTCAAAATACTTATTACAAACTTTCCGCCTTTCATATATTTCCTCATAACAAATAGATCCGTTGTTTGGATCTGTCGCGACTTTTTTCAAAACAACAAGTTCTATTTGAATCATTTAAATTCTACCATATTCTTCGACAATTGTAAATATCATTTTTTAGGATAGTTGTGTTAAATATTAGACAAATTTAAATAGCATCATCTGTTTTTCTATTGATAACCGCTATAATTGTTTCACTAAAACAATCTATAAGACTTTCGGGAATAAGCGACAAGTCGGGTTCTCCGATTACAAATACTTTCAAACCCGTATCGTTGTCATCTAACTGAATTTCTTTCACTTCTGCCATTATTATTGCCTCCGTTTTTCTTGCATTATAAACGGATTTTCAACAGAACGTTAGAAACTATGCCTTACCAAAAACCATACTTATCTTCATTTCCACCCTAATAAATCAAAACTAAAACCATGTTGTGTTATGGGTTGGTATGGTATCAGAAAAAGTCTGTACCGTCAAACGAAAAAATATAACTTAAAATTTCAAAATCGCTTTCGGTTATTCAATCAAACGTTACATTGAACCGAAAGCGGCTTATTTTTTTACTTCAACGTAATATTTTTTCTTTCGGCAATAATCTTTACTATTTTTGACTAAAAGCCTTTTGTTTGACGGCGTTGACTTTTCCCGATAGTTGTGGGGGTGTAAATAAAAAAGTTTCGGTTAAGAAAGTTTTTATTATTTATGGCACAAGTAATGTTAAATACTCCCCGCTTTACATTTCGTTGGGATTTCCTTTCGATTTGTACAAGGCGGGGTTTCTTACTTTTTCCGTAAAAATAAATTACTCTGAATTCAAGAAACTTATGGAGGTATTATAAACAAAATGCAAACAGCAGTAATTTACGCCCGCTATTCGAGCGACAGCCAAAACGAACAATCTATCGAAGGACAACTCCGTGTTTGCGAAGAGTACGCTAAAAGAAACGGTATTCTTATTCTAAACACTTACATTGACCGAGCAATGACAGGTAGAAACGACAATCGTCCTGATTTTCAACGTATGCTGAAAGACAGCAACCGAAAAGAATGGAACTATATCATTGTGTACAAGTTCGACCGTTTTGCCCGAAATCGCTATGAAACGGCTATCCACAAAAAAGAACTGAAAGACAACGGGGTTAAAGTGTTATCCGCTATGGAAAACATTCCCGACACACCCGAAGCGATTATATTTGAAAGTATGCTCGAAGGCTATGCCGAGTATTATTCAGCAGAACTTGCCCAAAAAGTAAAACGCGGAATGTTTGAAACCAGACGCAAAGGCTTATACCAAGGCGGCGGGTTATTATACGGATATAAAATCGACGGAAGAAAAATTGTAATTGACGAAAACAACGCCGCCGTCGTTCGCTTTATGTACGAACAATACGCAAACGGCGTTTTTGTTAAAGATATTATAAAAACTTTAACGAAGAAAAACGTATTTTATAAAGGGAAGCCTTTCGTAAGGAACAGCGTATATAATATTCTACGCAATGAAAAATATTCGGGCGTATATAAACACGGCGACGAAGTTGTTGACAATATGTACCCGCAAATAGTTCCGACAGAAATTTTCAATCAGGTTCGGCGTAAAGTCGATGCAAATAAATACGGCAAAAAGAGTCTGAAAATCGATTTTTTATTAAGGCAAAAGTTGATATGCGGCAACTGCGGTCAACCAATGCACGGCGAAAGCGGAACTACGAAAAACGGCTCGCGCATTTATTATTACAAATGCTATGGAAGAAAAAGACGACTGAACGATTGCAATAAATCTATGATTCGCAAAGAAGTAATTGAAAGGCTTGTGACCGATACCATCGTTCAAAAATTATCCGAACCAAGCCTGATAAATATACTCGTATCTAAGATAATGCAAAGACAAGAAAAATCTATCCGTGAAAACTCTTCTCTTTCTTTATTGATTAAACAGAAAAAGCAAGTCGATATGTCAATCGATAATATCGTCGCGGCAATCGAACGCGGGATAGTTACGAACGCAACAAATGCTCGTTTACAATCGCTTGAAACTCAACAACAGGAATTAGAGCGACAAATTTTAATCGAGCAAAGCAAACAATCCGTTAAATTGTCGGCAACGGATATCAAGCAATTTTACGCTTCCGTATTAAATGAAAATTCAAAAATTCTGATAAACCTGCTAATCGAAAAAATAATCTTATTCGACGATAAAGTAGAAATATATTTCAACACCCCGATAAAAAATCCGAATGACACTCATTCGGGTTTTATTTTATATTCAAAAGCGGTTGAAATGATAGTCAGCAAATACGCTAACACAAAACCCGTCACCAGACAGATTTTACTCGAAATTATAGTCTAAATATATAGAAAAGACCCGATTCGATAAAGAAAAAACCCAACCCGAACACTTTTAGATATTCGAATTAGGTTGTTCTTGGTGCACCTTCGGGGACTCGAACCCCGGACCCAATGATTAAGAGTCAGTTGCTCTACCAACTGAGCTAAAGGTGCGGTGGTGATTCATCGGGGACTCGAACCCCGGACAACATGATTAAAAGTCATGTGCTCTACCGCCTGAGCTAATGAACCATATTAAGTTTTGAGCGCGCTTTCTGGCTGGGGTGGCAGGATTCGAACCTACGAATACTGGAATCAAAATCCAGTGCCTTACCGCTTGGCGACACCCCAATAAAATTAATGGGGCGGGAGATGGGAATCGAACCCACGACCTTCAGGACCACAATCTGAC
>ULMG01038664.1_pt1 | contig 11262 bp, 7 predicted proteins | sample 1951601 | NCBI WGS metagenome assembly ULMG01 (sample SAMEA4835545, study PRJEB28245) | human gut metagenome | biome: gut microbiome; material: fecal sample | place: Denmark | collected 2008
AGAGCGCCTTCGGCTTGCGATCGAGATACTCCGTTATGCCAAGGATATTTGCCGCTTCCATGACCTTTTCGTGAATCTGATCGTTGCTCATTTTTGCAATCTTAAGGCTGAACGCCATATTGTCGTAGACGCTCATATGAGGATAAAGCGCATAGTTTTGGAAAACCATTGCGATATTTCTATCCTTCGGTTCGTAATCGTTTACGAGTTCGTCGTCGATATACAACTCGCCCGCCGTGATATCTTCGAGCCCCGCAATCATTCTTAACGTCGTGGATTTTCCGCATCCCGACGGCCCGACGAACACGATAAACTCTTTGTCGGCTATATCCATGCAAAAGTCGTTGACTGCCTTCACGTTGCCGTCATAGACCTTGTATATGTGTTTCAATGAAAGATTTGCCATAATAATCTCCTCTTATTTTTTGCAATTATGCCGGAACAAGATTACTTGTTTAAGTCTGCCGAATTTTTGTAAATTGCAATAGAGCAAGGCGGCAAAGTTGCCACGCCGTTGTTCTTGTCGAACACGGGTTTCGTATTCTCTTTTGCAGTGAGATATCCCACCATAGTCATATTGCCGAGCGTGACGCTTTCGTCGGACGAACGCGACAGGTTTATAACGATCGTGATCGTTTCGTCCAAATAAGTTTTTTTGAGCACGCACACAGTATCTTCGGCGTCGGTGTCAATCACTTCGATCGTACCCCTCGCAATTGACGGATAGCAGTTTCTGAGCAACATAGCCTTCTTGTAATACGACAAAACGCTGTTTTTGTCCTCCTGCTGTTCCTTTACGGACGGATACGCATAATAAGACGAATCGATTTTGATCTTTTCGGGAGTCGTGTAACACCAACCCGGATAAACGCCTTCGTCCCAATTCATTGCGATACGCTTGTGGGGATCGGAACTATTGCCTTCTTTGCTTATCATTCCGATTTCCTCGCCGTAATAGACGAAGACGCTTCCGTTCATAACCGACAACAATCCCGCCGCCATTTTTAGCGACAGTTCGTCGGGCATAAACGAACCCGGTCGCATCGTATCGTGATTGCCCAAAAACGGCGCAAGAATGCCCGTAGTATAGGTTGATTGCAACTCATCCACCCAAGAGGCAAATCCCGTGGCGTTTTGTTGTTTGACGAAAGACGCGATTTTGCCCGTGCCGGTTGCCCCCGTAAACAAGAAGAAACTGTCGCAACCGCTCTTGTAATAGTTGTTGATCTGCACGTCGTTGCCTTCCCACGCTTCACCGACGATATAGCAATCGCTCTTGATTGATTTCGCCGTGGTGTTGAGCCAACTGAGGAACGATACGTTTTTGTCGAGATTGCCGGTATAATAACTGGTTACGGCATCGAGTCTGAAACCGTCAACGTTGTGGTCTTCGAGCCAATATTTCATAATCTTGGTCATCTCCGACTTTACGGACTGACTGTTCAGATTCAAATCGGGCATACCCGACCAAAAGCGCGCTTCATAATAATAGTTCGTTCCCGAAACCTTGCTGTAACCGCTCAATTCTTTCGTGTTGAAATTGTAAAAGTCGCCGTACTGTCCGCCCGGTTTTCCGTTTTTGCGTATATAGTCGCACGCTTGCAAAAACCACGGATGCTCGGATGAGGTATGATTGAATACGAGGTCAATGATAACTTTTATTCCGCGAGCGTGCGCTTGTTCGATCAAAGTGTCGAAATCCTCAAGCGTTCCGTATACGTCGTCGATTGCATAATAGTCTTTGACGTCGTATTTGTGATAAGTCGGCGACGGGTGAATCGGCATCATCCAGATGCCGTTGAATCCCATATCCTTGACGTAATCGAGTTTTTGCGTTACGCCCTTCAAATCTCCTATTCCGTCGTTGTTGGTGTCAAAGAAACTGTATACGAAAATCTCGTACCAATTGCGATAATTATCGTCGATGATATTCAGTTGGTAATTTTCCGTATCGTCTTGATCGGCAGGCGTTTTGTCACAGCCGACTATGCCGAGGCACAAGACGGCAAGCAACGCAACGATGCAAGCGACGGCAAACAATCTTTTTTTCATATCAACCTTTCACTGCTCCGCCGGTTACGCCGGCAACGTAGTATTTCTGCAATCCCATAAACAACGCGGTGATGGGAGTAGCGACGATAACCGCCGCCGCGCAGAACGTTGTAAAGTACTGATTTATTTGTTCTCTTTCGAGCATCTTATACATACCGAGCGACACGGTGTACATTCCGATGTCGGGGACGCCCGACATAATGAACGAAACGAAAATGTAGTCGCACCACGGAGCGATAAAACTCGTCAGTATCGTATAGATGATGATCGGTTTGCTCAAAGGCAATATAACCTTGAAGAAAACCTGCATACGATTTGCGCCGTCGATTCTTGCCGCTTCGTCCAACGCTTTGGGAACGGTGTCGAAAAAGCCCTTTGCGATATAATACGACAACGCCGCGCCTGCAGAATAAACGATGATCAGACTCAACAAGGACTGATAGTGATCGGGAAGCAAAATCTTCAGCAGGAAATAAACCGCCGTCATACTCATAAAGCCGGGGAACATACCGAGCACGAGCATAACGTTCATAAGCGGTTTGCGAGCCTTGAATTTGATTCGGCTAAACGCATAACTGACTGCCAGAACGAACAGCGTCGTGATTGCGCAACTGCATACCGAAACGAGCAATGTATTGCCGTACCAGCGCAAAAATTTCGTTTCCTTGAACAGTCTTATGTAGTTGTCAAACGTCCATTGTTGCGGGAAAAACGTGGGACTCCACGCGCCCGGCTCTGCCCTGAAGGACTGAATGAACAAATACAGCAGCGGGATTATCCATATGATTGCAAGGATGGTCAGCACGATTTGTCCCGTCGTATCGCCGAAAATACGGCGCAATTTCATACTTCTATGTCTTTTTTTCTTTACGGGCTTTTTTGACTGCTCGATCTCTGCTTCGAGACGATCTATTTCTGCCCAGTTTGTCGTTGCAACGTTGTTTTCGACGTTTCCATCATTATTTGTCATTGGAAATCATCCTCCTTCTTCACTGCAGACGACCTATTGTAAACAATAAGCGAAAATACCGCTGATATTATGAACACCAAAATGCCTATGACGGAGGCGAGTTTGTAGTTTCTGTCTACGCCGAGCGACAACTTGTACAGCCAGGTGATGAGCAAGTCCGTGCCCTTTGCGCCGTCCGTATAGAGCAAAATGTCTCCGGGATTGCCTCCCGAAAGCAAATATATAACGTTGAAGTTGTTTATATTGCCGATAAACGTCGTGATAAGATACGGTCCCGTAACGAAAAGCATATACGGCAACGTAATTTTGAAGAACGTTCTCACGGGGCCCGAACCGTCGATTTTTGCCGATTCGTACAAATCCGAAGGAATATTCATCAAAATACCGCTGCACATAAGCATAGAATAAGGAACGCCTATCCACATATTGGCAATGATAATTAATATTCTGGTTTGAGTGATATCCATACCGAACTGCAATTTGTAATTGAACAGTTTTTCAACCACTTGCGTAATGATACCGCCGTCGGGGTCTAACATTTTGGATACGATGAGCAAGGAAACGAATTGAGGAACGGCAATCGTCGCAACGAACAGCGTGCGATAAAGTTTTTTCAATTTGATTCCTTTTCTGTTGATGAGCATAGCAAGCAACATACCCACGAAATAGTTGGTAAACGTCGCAAAGAACGCCCAAATCAACGTCCAACCGAGCACTCGCCAGAAAGTCATACCCAAATTCGACGACGAACTCAACATGTCGACGAAGTTTTTGAATCCGACCCAACTGAACAAATGTTCGGGCACTTCGTGTCCTGCGTCGTAATCCGTGAACGCGATAAGAATCATCGTAATCAACGGAACTACGGTGAACAAAAACAACCCGAGCAACGGTAACGACAGCAACGTTGTATGGAATTTGCCGTCAAGGAACTGCCCTGCTTCTTTTTTGAATTGCGGGGGCTTTTTGCCGATTATCTTTTCTTGTTCGAGTTCGATGCTCTCCCTGACGGACTTAAAGTAAATGAACAAGAACATAAAAACGAGACATATTGTCAGCACTCCGTAGAGAATGATATGGAAGGAATTGTCGCCTGCCACTTTCGTTTCGACGAAATCTCCCAATTCCTCGTTCCAGACATCTTCGTAATGAGTTCCGACCGTTCCGATTGAACCCGTGGTGAAGAAATGCTGGAAGAATTTGACGAGATATTGTCCGCCAAACAAAGCAAGGAACGCAATAAACGCCCCTTCCAGAATCATATACAATATGCCTTTTACAATTTGACCGCGAGAAACGTGTCCGAGCCCCATCAAAGCGTACGAGCCTTTCGTAAACAAATCTCCGTCGATAAAGCCCTTTGCAAACGAACGAATATCGTGTCCTAAATCAACGAAAAATCCGCCGATTTTCTTGCCGAGATTCACCCAAAAATTCTTAAAGCCGCTCGGAACGCCTTTGAAAAACTTTTTGAGTCTGTATCCGATTCGTTGGAAAAAGGTTAATTTATAATAAGTCAAATCTGTCATACTTATCGATACCTTTATTATTGCCGCACAAAACGCGTCAAGGGGCGCAAAACACGCCCCTTATTTCGCGCAAACTATTTTATTTGGACGATTTGTTGACTTGCTCTACGAGATTGTCAAGCAACGCTTGCAATGTCGCGTCGTCAACGTCCGTGCCGCTCGCCAAGTCTTTGACCAAAGCGGACATAGGAGTCCAATAGGTCGTCGGAACGCCCTTTTGAGTGCGGTTGAGAGCCGCTTGTTTCATAACGACGCTGATAACTTTGTCGTTTTTGATAACGTCGAGATTTGCAACGTTCGTGTTGGTAGGACCGAAACCGCGAACCTCATAACGACGCAATTGAGATTGTTCGTTCGTCAAGAATTGAGCAAGTTTCAAGGATTCTGCAACGTTTCTGCTGAATCCGTTGACGCCGATGAGTTTGTATCCCATGAAGCCGGAGAGTTGAACGCTCTTGCCTGCAATGGTCACGTGAGGAAGAATCGCAACGCCCATATTGTCGCCGAGCAAACTCTTGATTTGATTTGCATTCCAAGTTCCGGAAATAGCCGCGCATCCTGCGATTTTGCCGCTTGCGTCCGGTGTGAACGACACAATAACCTTGCTGTCGTCGGTGTTCATTTTGAGAGAATCGTTCTTTGAATACTCGCGCAACGCCTTCATTACGTTCAAACCGCCTTCGGTGTTGTAGTTCAACGTAATGTTCTTCTCTTGCATATTGTCATCGTACTCTACGGTGTATTTGAGATTGGGATCTGCAAAGAAGAAACTGCTCAAATACCAACCGTCATCGTGAAGTCTGAAATGAACTTCCTTGCCTGCCGCGTTTGCCTTGGCAAGAATCGTATCGAAACTCTTGACGTCTTCTTCGGAAAGGACTCTCTTGTCATAGTACAAGAAGTAGCAGTTGTCGCCCGTTGAGGGGAATGCGTACAATTTGTCTTTTCCGCCGATGGTCAACGTTGCCGCGTCGATACTGCCTGCGGTGTTCTCATTGCGCAAAGTTTCACTCATTTTGGTCGGGACTGCCGCCAATGCGCCGCCCTGATAAAGTTTGTTGATTTGGTCGCTTGCAAAAGCAAATACGTCCGGACCCGTCGTAGTGTCGTTGAGCACTTTGTCGGCGGCGTCGTTTTCGCCTTGAATGCCATAGTAGAATTTATATTTCTTGTCAGAATTCGCTTGAGCGAATTTTCCGCACAATTCTTTCACCAACGCTTGGTCCTCTTGAGAAGCCCAAACGGTGAGTTTGATCTGTTCGCCCGTGCCGCCCGTGCCGGGATCGGTGTTATCTCCGCATGCGACGAAGCCGATGCAAAGCGAGCACAGCAAAACGGCGATGATCAAAGCCAATATAGTTTTTTTCATTGAATTAACCTCCGATAAATAATCAAAAGTGCATACGACGATATGTTATCGCCGTATGCTTTTGTAACGCTATTCGGCCAAAAATTACCTTTTGGTTGCAGTTACGACATTGTTGCTCAACGTGATTTTATACGTGCCTGCTTCGGGGATCATAACGTTTTCACCGTCCGTTGCATTGCCGTACCAAGTTTGAGTGCCGTCTTCTGCGATAGCAAGAACTTTGATTGCAGCAAAGTCAGGAGCACACCATGTATTTGAATCTTTGTCTGCGAATGTATATTCGAGTTCGTAGTTGTCACCGACTTTGGTCATCTCGTTGCCGAGCACTGCACGCCAAGTGTCGCCGCCTTGAATCGTTCCGGCGAGGAAATATCCAACGACTTTTTCTGCGGTCACGTGACCGGTAACAGCACCGTCTTCTTCACTGAGAGTAAGGAGAATTCTGTAGAGACCGACTGTTGGCAGCATCAAGTTTTCACCGTCGGTCGCATTTCCGAACCAGGATTCAGGATCGCAATCGCCAAAGCCGAACGTAGCCTTCACCACACCTGCATCTTCGTTCATCCAATCTGCGTGATCTGCTGCGGTAACGGTGTAGTAAATTTCGTAATGATTATCGTCGATTTTGGTGAACGGATATGCAGCCGCGCACTTCCAATTCTCTTCGCCGCCAAGTCTGCCTGCGAGATAGTAACCTTTTTCAAGCGGAGTTACGGTTGCTTCGTTTTTGTCAACGCTGTAAGTGACTTTGTATTGACCTGCTTTCAAGAACAAATTGTTTTGTCCCGCAGCCTTCAACGTCCAAGTCTTATCTTCGTTTGCGGTTTGCTCTTCTACGCCGTACCAAGCACTGTTAAGTTCGTTCTTAACTTTGAGTGCGGCACATGCTTCACCGTTAAACGGATTGTTTGGGTCCTCTTTGGTCCACTCTGCGTACATTTCTTCGGTGATATTGACGATAAGGGAGAAATCTTTACGGAGTTGGTCGGTGTCCATGATATAGTTTTCGTCTACCGTGAACTCGTTCATCGTACCGACAACATACATTTCATGAGTCTTTTCAATGACGGGTGCGTCACCGGTTCTTTCCCAATAAATAACGTCGTAGTCACTGCTGCCCGGGAACGTTTGCAATGTGAATTTGTAGATACCGCTCTTTGCAACGATTGCGTTCCAGCCCTTGTTTGAATCGCCTAAACCTTTAGTTGCATAGAACACTCTTTCGCCTTCGGCATTCTTGACTTCACCGAGAACATCACCATCTGCGGGATCAAGCACTTGGAAGCCGTCAAGATAACCGACGCCGTGTTGACCTGTCCAGGTACCCATAACGCGGATTTGGAATACGTCGCCTTCGTAAAGGGTTACGGTGATCGTGAACTTGTTGACGTTTGCTTCGTCGACTTTGGTGAGTTTGAAGTTTTCTTCAACTTCTGCATCTTCGCTCCAAGCACTGTCTTTAAGCGTACCTGCGCCCGAACCGATGAGACACCAAGTGTTTTCATCTGCGGTGTAACTGTCGCTACGGACGCCTGCAAAAATGTCAACGTCTTCGTTGATGGGTTGAGTGAAATCGAAAGGTTGCGTCAAAGAAGCCTCTGCGAACCAACCCATAAAGGTTTTGCCTTCGATTTCAGGCGTCCATTCCGTTGCAAGACTGCCCTTTTCGATTTTTTCTTCTTTCAGCAATTCCGTGCCATAGTTCCAACTGACGGTGACTTTGTTGTCGTCTCCGTTGTTGTCGCCTTTGCTCTTATCGCAACCGACGAGGCATGCGATGGACAACACCATGACGAGGACTAATGCCAAAACTGATACAAATAGTCTCTTTCTCATAAGACCCTCCATTTTGATTTTTCAACTTATATCTGCACGAGCAATAAGCCCAATACATTCATTATTATACATTTGTAATACAAAATGTACATTATCTATAACCATTATATATCAAATTCGCGAGTTGTCAATACACAAATCAAAATTTGTCAAGATTACTTACGCAAAACAATCGCGCTGTATGCGGGGATTTGAATCGTTCCGCTCACCGTGGATATGGCTTGCGCGCTTGCCGTGCTTCCGTCGGCGTACATACGCCACTCACCGTCGAGAGAATACGAAACGGCAGACGAGGTCGGATTGAGAATCAGCAAGGCGTAATTTCCTCTGTGATTGTCGTATTTTACCGCCATAAATCCAGTGGAAGAGTCAACGTCGAACATATGTGCCACGCCTGCGGACGCAGTGAACAAATCCGAACTCTTGCGCAATGCGATAAGGCCTTTGTAGTACTGCATCATTGCATACTGATCGCTGTTTGGCGTCAAGGATTCCCAATCGATATTGTTGATGGCGTCTGACGATTTAAAACTGTTTTCGTCACCGTTTTTGGTGCGCAGCATCTCTTCTCCTGCCTGCATAAGCGGAGTGCCCGAACTCATCATAACGATCGTTGCTCCGAGTCTGTTCATTGCAAGGCGAGTCTGAAGCGTATCGTTCGCATTTGCCACCGCAAGTTTGTCCCAAAGGGACAAATTATCGTGACAAGACATATAGTTGATGACGGCGGAATTTTTGACCGACCAACTTGCGCCAACGCCCGACGCACCGTTGATACCGAACTTGACTGCGTTGATATTGCTCTTGCCCGCACCGTTGATATAGCCTTGCGATGCGGAATTGAACACACTGCCCTTCAGTCCGTCGCGGATAACGTCGTTGAACAACGCCACAGATCCTGCCGCGCCGTTGGTTGCGCTGATTTCTTTGATATTGGTTTGGTTGGCTTGTTTGCTTCCGTCAACCGTCGATCCCATCGACCACCCTTCGCCGTAGATGATTGCGCTCGGATTGATCTGATGCAACGCTTGCTCGATTTGTCGCATGGTTTCGAGGTCGTGCAGTCCCATCAAGTCGAATCTGAATCCGTCAACCTTGTATTCCTTCATCCAGTAACTCACACTGTCAACCATAAAGCGACGGAACATATATCTCTCGCTTGCGGTGTCGTTTCCACAGCCGCTTGCCGAAGAGTTTGCGCCGCTCGAAGTGTAGCGATAATAGTAATACGGAACGATTTTGTTGAAGTTAGAGTTTGCGTCGTAGGTGTGATTGTACACGACGTCCATAACCACCGACAAGCCTGCTTCGTGCAAGGATTGAACCATTTTTTTGAATTCCGTCACGCGGACTTCGCCGTCGTACGGGTTCGTGCTGTAACTGCCTTCGGGAACGTTGTAATTCTTCGGATCGTAGCCCCAGTTGAAACCGCTGTCTGGATTTGCCTCGTCAACGGTGGCATAATCGTACGAAGGCATAAGATGAACGTGCGTAACGCCCAAATCGAGGAGATAATCCACGCCGACGGATATGCCCGCGCTATTCTTCAATCCTCGCTCCGTGAACGCCATAAACTTGCCTTTATACCGGCTTTGCGAGATTTTGTTGCTGAAATCGCGCACGTGCACTTCCCAAATAATCGCGTCTGTATATCTTGCGGTCGTCATATAGGACACGGATCCCCAACCGTCGGGGTTCGTTCTGCTCAAATCAACCACCATACCTCTGTCGCCGTTGACTCCTGCCGAACGAGCGTACGGGTCTACCGCTTCCTGCGTTTCGAGCGAAGTGGTGACTGTGTACGTATAATAAGTTCCGTGGCCGCAGTTTTCGATGTTTTTCAGCCAAACGCCTTTGTCTGCCTTTTCCATCTCGATCGTCTGATACGCGCTTCCGCCGTTGCCGTTTTGGAACAAGTTCAGCACAACCTTGCTTGCCGTAGGCGCCCACAACTTAAACTCCGTCGTGTTGCCCTTCACTACTGCGCCGAGTTCGCCGTCGTAATTGTATTTTTCCGCGAATTCTTCAGATCCGAAAACGCCGAGCGGAACGACAACCTTGTCGCCGTAACCTTTGATTTGCAGTTTATAAGATTTGGTTATATCCAACTCTTCTTCGGTTTCAACCACGCCGCTGACGACCTCATGTCCGAGCGACGAAAGCGACTTCAGCGCAATTTCCCTCTCTCCCTCGATAAGTTTGATATCGTTTATGTTGTCGAGTTTGACCTTCGGCGTAACGTTGTACGACACGGAGTGCAAACTCATCATATTTGCAATGGTAAACAACTTGATTTGCTCCAAAGTGACACCTCCGTCGGAACTCTTGTATTGATTTCCGTCACCGCTCTTCAAATATATAACGGTGTTTCTGTCCGTAAGCACGGCAAATCTATCCGACTCAAAATCTTTCGTAGCAGTACCCCAAGCACTTCCGCCGGGATCGGAACAGTCAACTCTGACGATAAATCCGACTTCTTCGATGCTGTCGGGAACGTTTACGACAACCTTACCGCCGTATGCGCACTCGTGCATCGTATATCCGCTGCCTTCCTTGCCCGTCCACCACATCCAAATATCCGACGTAGCAAAATCAACTCCGCCGGGATAGGTCCAATATATCGTCAATTGCTTTTTTCCGTCTTCGAGCGGCAAAGTGTACTCTTGATCGGACGGCTTCTCGTCAACGGACGGCTCGGCGGTATCGTTGCACGCAACCAATCCGACGCTCAACGTCAATACGGTCAGCGAAAGCACCAATGCCAGAATCACAATAAAATTCCTTTTCATAACAACCTCAAAATTCAAGAATTGTCCGTTTATACTCTTACGACCGTCTGCCTGCTATTTGGCAAAATCGTATATGAATTCGCCAAAGATTAGTGTGCGGATCAAAAATCCGACAAGTCATAATACAAATTGTATAATAAGTTAATTTTAATCCCAATGACGGTAAATGTCAATATAGCAGAATTTGGATATCTAACCCGCCAAATGCAATTTTTATCCGATTTTGAAAGATTCCCGTTTTCTATATAAACATATTTCATATTTCAACAATTCTTCGATTACCATCCCCCCCCACGCAAGCGACTGTGCGCCTATTGAAAAGCAACGTGCCGAACGGCACGCCACCACGCAAGCGATATAGCGACAGAAATATCGTCCGTCTTGCGTGCGCAGCACGCCTCACCAAATGACAATAATACGAACTCAGATAATGAGTTCGTATTATTTTTTCCTTTGAGAATTTTTTGCTACAAATTGCGCCTATAAATTCAAAGAATTTATAAAAATCCATCAATATTGAATCAAACACAATTAAGCAAAACACCGCCATAGGATGATTCTTTTATCTAAAGATTTTTTGTTTCACCACTTCAAGTGGTGATTTATTGTCGCTAAAGGCTACAAAAATATCGAGCCGTCAAAAAGACGGCTCGTTTGCTTTGTTGCTCGTGTTCAAACTTACAAGGTTATCCAAAGCGCAGGGACTACGCCGCCGTC
>ULMG01017050.1_pt1 | contig 11238 bp, 19 predicted proteins | sample 1951601 | NCBI WGS metagenome assembly ULMG01 (sample SAMEA4835545, study PRJEB28245) | human gut metagenome | biome: gut microbiome; material: fecal sample | place: Denmark | collected 2008
CCCCCCCTCAGAGCAAGGCAATCAGCGTTATAAATAATATTTGTTTTCATTTTTTTCCTTCCCAACATATTCCATAATGTATAGACTTCCTTCAATTACATACAGATTCATAATGTTTTCCTTTGTTGCCCCTAGAAAATCTTTCCCAGGCTTTTTAAAAGCTAGTTTTCCATCTTTTGTACAGTATTTGTATTCGTTATCGCCATAACATTTCTGAACACTGTACATAAGTTCATCATCATATCTTTTTGCAATCATCTAGAATGGCACCCCTTCGTCATTATCATAATGTTCAGGATAAGACTGATAATTTACTTGATTTGTAAATGGTACTGTTTGTGGCTGCTGCATCTGTTGTTGCGGTTGTTGTTGATACGTTTGTTGTTGATAAGCCTGCGTTTGTGGCATTGTAGCGTTGTTTAAAGCCAATTCTACGTCCATAACGTAAACGCTAGTCTTATACACCTTCTGATTCTCTTTGTTCGTGTATGAGCTTTTCTGAAGCTTTCCGTCAACTGCGATATGTTGTCCTCTAAATCCATATTGATTAATATGTTCTGCATTTTCTCCCCAAGCGGTGCAATCGAAGAAAGATTTAAATTCTTGTCCGTTCTTTCCCTTTTCTTTAACTTCAATCGAGAAGTTACATAGGCTTTGTCCTGTAGCTGTTTTCTTTAAAACAATATCGCTACCGATTTCGCCCGATAAAATAACTCTGTTCATTTCTTTTCAACTCCTTTATACAAATTCAACACCTATTGAATTAGGTCTGATTCCTTCTATCATCTGATACATATGTGATTTAGAAATGAAATTTTTTCTAGCACACTCGGCAATTGAGCTATAGACTTTATCGCCTATTCTTACTTTCTTCTTGTTTCTCAATCCTTGCATCTGAGCTAGTTTGATAGCTCTTAGATTTTCGATTTTCATTTCTCCGTCCCAAACGATAGAATCATTCTTTTCTATTTCCCCAACGAAAGCTTTGTATGCTTCAAACAATACATTCAAGTATCGTTTTCCTTCTTTAAGGTTCACTACAACTCTGTATATTGATTCCGTTTCCTTTTTAGCTTTCATTTCTTTTTGGTTTCCTTTTAGATCAACAGAAACAACTCTTAAATAACTTGTAATGTAATATCTGATTCCTGTTTTACTTTCGCCAAGTAGTTGGAATTGCTCGTCATCTTCACTTGTTACTTTTCTTCTTTCTTCCTCATCCGTTTCAATGGGAAGAAGAATACATCCTTTATACGTTTCCTCGTTTCTCAACATCTTATGAAATTGAGCATTTGTAATGCCCAATTCCTTCATTACATCTTTTGAAGATACGATTCCACGTACAACTGATATATCATTTTTTTCCAACATATAATATTGCACTTGCTACCCCTCCTCTTTTTATCCGTTCATCAAATCGCCCAACATTTTCATACCTTCCTCCTTTTTTGGAGGTGAAGGCAATTGATCGTGTTGTTGATACATTTCCAAACTGATTTGACCTGAATTTAATAACTGCACTTCTTCTTCACAAATCTCTTTATAAGCTTGTAAAAATCTATCTCGGTAATATTGCAAGTCTTTTTTATTGCTCCACGCAATATCTCTTAACAGATAGCTCCCTCCGAGTGCTTTCTGAATGTTTCTAGGCAGTTTATCGTAGTTGACCTTACTAGTATTAGGGTCGCACTTAGCGTTCCTTAAAACGATTTCCCAAGCCTCTCCAGCTTCCTTTGTTTTTCCAATTGCAGTTTTACTGATTCTTGTTTTGACTTGAGCTACGTTTGGAGCAAACTCTCTTGTGTCACTTTGGATGATTTGATTAACTGCTTTTGCTACAACCAAGTATTCATAATCCTTAAAAGACACTTGCCAAAGTTTTAAATAGGCTTGTGTATCTTCCTGAGTCATGTTTTTGTAGCTCATTGGGTAATTGATTCTTAGCACCTGTAAGATTCTTTCAGTTTCTTCTAATGTCAAAATGCATACCCCATTTCTTTTCTCGTCAATTGTCTTTGACCGCCATTGTTATTGTTCTGCAACTTGTAGAATGTTGACCATGTATGTACAATGCTCTGATTTACAATTGCAATCTTGGTAACATCATCTACCGCCAAATTATCTAATACATTTAAAGATAATTTCATAGCTCTAACAGTAAGAGGTTTTCTTGCTTTCGTACGCATTTCAACAAAACCATGCAATGCATCTTGCAAATCTTTGTTTTCTGTATACTCTGCAATAACAGAATTAACACTTTCTTTTTTTATATTTTTTTCTTTATATTCATTAGTATTTAATTCTTTAGTACTTTGTTTATTAGTATTTTGTTTATTAGTATTTATTTGTGGTTGATTTTCCGTGCACCGAACTTCCGTGCACCGAACTTCCGTGCACGGATTTTCCGCACACGGTAATTTGTCATACGGTTTCTCGTAAATATCGTATATGTAATCAAACCTTCCTGTTTCATCTTGAACTCTAGTACGCTTTAAATATTTGTGTTCTTCAAGTTCTTTTAGTACGGTTTGAACTGCTGCTTTATTTTCTTTTACGATTGCAGCCAATCCATTTACTGAGTAATCCCAATCACTAGGTAAAGAAAGCATCAAACCAAGAAGTCCTTTTGCTTTTAGTGAGATTTCTTTATCTTGAAAGTGGTAATTGCTCATTACTGTAAATCCTTTAGTGTTATTTACTCTAATCACTGCCATACTTCACACCTCCTAGCATTCTGTCCCTATGTACTTTGTATGGAACGTTATTGCGACACTAAACGCACTCCAGATGTCACTTTTAAATCCGTAGAAATATCCAGGTTCTTTTTTGGTTCCTTTTCCTTTGTTTGGAGTATCTTTAGCAAACAAATCAATAAGAGCTTGTCTAATAGTTGCGTCTGTCGCTTTCATAGAGTGGCATAGAAGCATTTTTTCTTCACTTCGGTATATTAATGTAGGCTCAATATCGAAAGCTTCAAATTGCTCTAATAAACGCCCTATAAAGTAACAAGTTTCAAATGTAGTTTGACCTACAGGCATACCGAAACTTTGTATTCCTTCAATTGCCACATAATCAATCGGATAATTCTCTGCTTTCCAATTTGAGATTTTATCTTGCAATTCTTTGTTAGGAATTTTTCCTTTATCTACAACTGCTGATAAATCATTCTCAACTACAACAAATGCACTGTATTCATTTGCTGGATCAATGCCTAAAATCATCTTACGCACCTCCGATTTCAAACTTAGTGACCTCGATTTTTTTCTTGGTCGCATTCATCTTGGCTTCGATACTTTCATAAGCAGTTTTGAAACGTTTTAAATCAGAATCAACTTTTGCAAGCTTAGTTCTTTCATCAGCTACTTTTTGACAAGCTAATGCTTCAAAGAATTTAATACTAGGTGCTTTCCCATCATGGTCACGTTCCCATGTGCTACGTTCTACATAGATAGCATTTGTCATTTTGTTTTCAATATCTGCTTTAAGAATGTTCGATTGTTCCTGTAATCTAGCCATCATTTCACCAATTAAGAACATTTGATTTGCAAGGTTTTCGACATTTAATGCCATTTCCATAACTGCACTTTCATCAGAAATATAAGCATCCACTAAAATTTCAAGTTGTTCTTGGATTTCTTCATCTTTCCAATATTTAACTTTGAATGGATTGTATTTAAACAACAGTTCATTTTGACTTAGCATTATATTTCACCTCTGATTCATCAATATGTCCGTAGATACGTTCTAGGTACTTAATTGCAGTCTCTCTCAATCTCTTTCCTTTAGGACTTTCTGAGTCCATGATTCTATGACAACGTTGGCAAGCACAGACTAGGTTTTTTTCAGAACCTAGTCCGCCATTGCTTCTTGAAAGAATCGTGTGTGCTAATTCAATGCGGTATGTACTTCCACAAAATATGCACATTTGATCTCTTTCTTTTACCAACTTTCTAGTTTTTAAATCTATATCTGTAGCTTGGCTACGTTTGCTTTTATACAAGACTTACACCTTCTGGTTGTTCTTGATATGTTTGTTCTTGATACACTTGAGTTTGTTCAATCTGTTGAGTTTCTTCATTATCGAAATACACAGGTTCAGAACTTACATCATCTTTAAATGACATATCTGTTTCAATTGCGGTTTGCATTTCAATGCTCATAATTCCCCACTTAGAAATTAATTGACGTAAGATAGTTTTGAAAGCCATTCCGTCAAAGTCTTTTTCCCAGAATGTATATCCTTTATGTGCTGCATACCCTTTTGAGTATTTCTGAGCGTGTTCTTCCATTGTTTCTTTTGACCAGTACATTGATTTAGTAAATCCATTAGTCAATTCAAACATTCCGTAATATCCAATAGTAGGAGCTTTTTCACGTTCTAATGGGTCTGTAATAGCTCTTACTTCAATATCTTCTGTAAATGGGTTATAGCTTAATAATTCCCCATCCTTAACTGCTACAACATTGATTTTCTTGTATTGACCTGAACGAATAGCTAATTGAAGATAGCCTTTATAACCAAGTTGGAATGTAGCGACTGTACGATTGTTCTTAGTATCTCTGAATGGAACCATGTAGTAGTGTCCTAACTGTGGGCTAGGTGATAAGTTCAAAGAATCACCAACGATTCCTGCACTTACAATTGTTGGAAAATCACATTCCTGTAATTGTTTATTTGTATTTACTGCACTGATAATGGATGCAACAAATTTCTTTCCTCTTGTTGCACTTCCTAAAGTTTTTGTGATATTTGCAAGTACTGCATCAGACTTTACGTAAGATGCGAATGAAGCTTGAGACTTTTTAGCAATATTGTTTTGTAACATAATTAACATTCTCCTTTTTCTAAAATTGATACTTTCACATCATGTTCTTTAATAAATTGATTCAAAATTGGATTAAAAGCTTGTAGCTCTTCCATAGATCCTTCAATATGGAATACGCAATATCTTCTTGTTTGAGTTTGACTTTGGCTTTCATGAGCTTCTAATCGACTCTGAGGAATCGTTGTTTGATTCATAGCTTGAGCTTGTTTAGATTGTTCAATCTGAGCATTTACTTTTTCTTGAAGCTTTGCTTTAGCTTCCTTGATTTCGTTTATTCTCTCTGTAGCTTTGCTTAGATCCAATGTCTTACAGAACAATTGGATAACTTGTTCTGCCTGTAGTTCATCTTCGGGAAGTGAAGCTTCAATGAATGATAATTGTTCTTCTGCTTTCAAGAATTTGTTATTTAAACTTTCTTCAATTTCCTTAGACTTAACAGATTTGTTCAAATATCTTTCTTCAAAAACTAAATCAAATGGATACTTATCATTTGTCATGTTTGTCCATAGTTCTTTGATTTGATTTTTCTTCAATTCTTTTTCTGCGTTGTCAACCTCGTTAATTCCGTCACCCAATTTATCGGAAGCAGCTTTGATTGTTTTCTCAACTGCCATGATGTCTTTCTTGTCTTGAATCCATTGAGCAAACACATCATTTTCAACTTGTTTACGCTTATCAGATACAAGCTTTACCAAATTATTTAAAGAAGCTCTATCTGTTTTAGCCTTCTTATAGTTTTCTTCATCTACTACATAGTTGTAGTGCTTTAAACCTTCTTTGATTTCAGGTAATAAATCACTTGCGTTTGTGTACACTTTTCCGTTTTGTGCACGTACCTCTAAATTAAATTCCATATTTCCATCTCCTCTTTTTCTATATAGACAATGTGATAGGTGGTTCTACATCACCTATGAAGTACCTATCCCATTTTTCTATCATTGCTTGTTTTAGATCGTTCATACTGTCTAAAGCTTCTTCTTTACGATATGAACGTTCTATGATTCGTGCATCACCATCTGCAAATCTAAGCTCTGCACAATAAATAACAAAGTCAAAATCCGTAACAATCAATCCCTCTAATGTTTGGCAATAATAGTTATCAGGAACTGTTTCACTTCCTTTAGAACCCCATTTCTGCAAACTCTGATAATTGATTATCTTAGATGTTTTGATTTCTAAGATTCCTCTTTCTCCTGTTTCCTTGTTGTAGATAAGTCCATCAGGACTGTATCTCAAGAACTCATGCTCCTTAGAAACCAACGTAACATTGTCAACGTACTGTACATCCAACTCGGGATGTTTCGCCTGAAACAACGTTCTTAAACAAGGTTCTGCGGTATTCCCATACTCGATAGCATCATTCGTAATTTGTTGTGATCCGAATTTCTTATCGTGCCACAACTGATTTAATGTTTTCCATGGGTTCAAGTCCATGAAACAAGCTGCATCAGAACCACCAATACCACGTCCACGTTTCTTTAGCCATTCTTCATGGCTTCCATACTTTTCAACACTGAATTTATCTGTGTCTTGATACAGATTCATTTTTTACCCCTCCTTTCAAAACATACTTGGCATATGATGTCTTATCTCCAAACCGATTTTTTGAAGTTTCAGTTTGAGTTTCAATGTCATACCCCAAGTCTCTTAAATCCCAAATTCTTGCACCCAAACGAGTGATTCCATACTCTTTAATAGCTTCTAAAGGAGTGATAGAACCATGCTCCTTTAGGTGCTTGATAACTCTTTCTGTTTGTGTCATCTTACAAACCTCTTATGTACCAATTAGCTATCACCATGAAAGCTAGAGAAACTAATAAACAGATTAACGAGCAAATGTAATTAAACTTAGCAGCACGATTAACAATATGCGTTTGTTTTTGACTTCTAACTAGCATTGAGTAATGAGTTTCGTACTCGTTATTAGCAAAAGAAGGAAGCGTGATGCAATCACCTAACTCAACTGCTTTCTTCTTTGCGGTTGATTTAGAACCAGGCTTCTTCGTCTCTTTCTGCTTTGCAGAAGTCGTAGCAGTAGTCTTCGTAACTGTACTCATCTTGTTCTTCCTCCTCATCTTCATCAATGTATCTGTTGTCATCTAACTCTCTTAAATCATCTACATCCATCATGTTGTTCACACCTTTCTTTGAACTCAGGAAACATCCTGATAAATAACTTTGTTGGAACTTTTTTTGTATCTATCACTTTGGATAGATTGGACTTTTTGTAAGCCTCAGATTCGCATATTAGATTCAACATCTTGTATGCTGTTTTTTTAGAAACACCAAGTTCCATGATGTCTCTATATCCAAGCAACACTTTCATTCATTTACACATCTTTTCCCAACTTCAAATCCATATCCGTAAATCATGGAAAGCAAGCTTGATACTTTTTTTAAATCTTCACTTTTGCATCCGTTTCTGATTAGTACATCAAGAACTCTTTCTTCCATTTGTACTGATTCACGGATTAATCTAATTGAATCTAATCTGTCACTTTCTAATCTTCCACTTTGTTCTGCCATTTCATTCACCCTTTCTAAGTACTCCATTAGTGTACTTTGATTTTAAAAAAATAAGTTAGATAGCTTTTGCAACTTCAATTTTTACAACATCAATTGAAATCTTAGCTAATTCACATATTCTTTTTACTTCATCAAAGTAGAAACGTCTTTTTCCAATTTCTTTGTTAGTATAACTAACAGTAGAAATACCAAGGTATTTAGCCATTTGTTTCTGAGTCATGTTCAATCCGACTCGGATTTGTTTAATAGTCATTTTCTCCATCCTTAACCTCCTCCGTACACTATTACTTAACTTACACTCATATAGTACTATATTAGTGTACTTTAGTCAATAACTTTTTTTATTTTTTTTATAATTATGTTATCTTTCAATGTACTTTATGATATATTTTAGATAGGTATTTAATTTAGTACTTATAATTATAATGTATAATGAAAGAGGTGAGGACATGAACAAATTTGAATACCAAGGGAAAGCATTAAAGGAATTGAGAAACAAATCTAATTACACAATGTTAGAGGTAGCAGAAAGAAGGGGCAAAACGAAATCATGGCTTTCAGAAATCGAAAATGGTAGAAAAAATGTATACTTTGAAGATGCTAAATGGTTGTGTAATTTGTATGGTGTCTCACTACAACACTTAGCCGATTTAATAGATCAATACCAAAAATAATAAATGATAGAGGATGATATAAATAATTTGCATTGTTTTGGTAGCACAAAACGTCCGCAACGAAACATGATAAACTTTAAGTGCCTGTAAATAGGCAACTGTATTTTCATCTCTCTCTATTTCATGGAAAGCACACTCGCTAAAGGGTGTGTTTTTCTTTTGCAAACAAAAAAGCACTAGAAATTAATCCAGTGCATTATCTTTATCCATAAACTTTGCAATTCCTTTATCTGCTTGAGGTAGCCAATGAGCATAAACACTCAATACTGTGCTCAGATTGTCTCCTAAACGCTTTGCAACGTCATACAAGCTAAAATGTGAGCTTCCATCTCTTACCATATTTCCAATCATGTAACTGGCACATGAATGTCTTAAATCATGAATACGAATAATAGGTATTTGTTCTTCGTTATTTTCGTTTGCAAGTTTAATAGCTTCTCTCATCCTTGTTCTAACTGTAGTATTGCATACAGGTATATCTATACCGAACACAAATGATTTCTCAGAAACATCCAACATCTCTTTAAACTCTCTATATTCATCCGATAAAAACTGAGGCATTGTAATTGTCCTATAGCTATTAGGAGTTTTTGGAGTTGTGATTTTATGTAAGTCTTTTGACCATGTTTTTTTAATTGCAATTGTATTGTTTTCTAAATCCACATCCTCCCAAGTCAAAGCCAATGTTTCGCCAATTCTCATCCCCATGTAGAATTGATTTGTGAATAGAAGATGATACAAAGGATTTTCAACATAATGAATAAATAGATTGAATTGTTCTAAAGTCCAATACTTCATTTCTGTTTTCTTTTCGTTTGGGTCTTTGACCAATTCTATCGTGGAACAAGGATTAGTTTCTAAATATCCTTTACGAACTGCAAACCGCATCATCTTATTGATTCTAGATAAATAATTCTTTGCAGTTTCATATCCTACGTTATTAATCATTAATTCCATTGCAACCTCTATATCGTTGGTTGTAATGGATTTTATATTAACATCACCTAAAATATCAATCCATCTATTCAAAATTCTATTCTGATTAACCCATGAACTTTGCTTGATTCTTTTCTCTGTATAAGCTGCATAAACATCAAATAATCCTTCCAATGTAATATTCTTGTATGGGTCTTTAACATTCTCTTTGAATATGATCTCTGCTTTTACTGCATCTTTCTTTTTTGAAAATCCACGTTTCTTGTATTGTCTATACTTTCCATTCTTCATTTTGTACGAACCATAGAAATACCACGTACCTGTTTTTTCATCTTTTTTTACTGCCATGTAATTTTCCCTCTTTCTTTAGATAACACTTAAATTTTATAAAAAACTAGTGAAAATAGGTGAAAAATAAGGCTATTTTATGCCAATATCATGCCATTAACATATATCATACTTTATATAAAGCAATTTTCTTTTTGTTGAATGATATTTGTAAGTTTCTAGCTCTTTATTTTTCTTTATTTTTTATTCATCTAGTTTATTTTATGTTCTCATACTTTCTCATTTTTGGCTACTTTTTATTCCATTGAATATAAAAAAATATTCCATGCGTTATGCCACGTGTTTTATGCCATTATGCCAAAACAATATATAAACAAAAAAGCCTCCAGCTTGGTAAGGAGACTCTTTTGCATAAAGTTATCTTAGAAAGGGTTGTGTCCATCTATGAAGAACACATCAATAATATAGCATATAAATTTTAATATATGTTAAAAAACAAAAACCATACCTGGATGTGTTAGGTATGGAATCGTTTTGGTGACATTTACAAAAAGGGGGAGCTTTTAGCAATTGTCACATTTTGTAGTTGTTTGCTAGTCGCCCATAAGAGAAATGTTAAGATTCAATTACACGTCTGCAATTTGCACTACACCAAAGAGAACTTAGGCCTTTATCATTCTACTTTTCCTAGCAACATGATTATATCATATCAGTATGAATTTTATAGAAAAAAGACCACCTTTCAAGTACTTCTAGAATGTACTCTATTCAGTGGCAAGAAAATAATTTTTCTTTGTAGTCGACTTGCATAAAAATAATATCAATCAGTCACGCTTGGTATGACTATAGACTGATACTAATAAATCCATATGTCTAACTTGGATTTGTGCATCAAGCTAACATGGTTCACTTAGAATTTCTCATGTTTTGGCCTTTACTATTATAACATAGCAAAAACTGCCACACAACTAAATGCGTAGCAGTTTCGTTTCTCCTTATACCTAATGAATGGTATACGAGATAAAAAGAATACGATTGTATTCCCCTAAGCATAGATATTATACCATAGTATAGATAAGAATAATATAGAATGATATTGGTTGAATTGTGCACTCTTCTAATCTATGTGCATATATTTTAACATATAAACCTATTTTTTGCAGATTCTGTGCAAAAACAAGCGTTTCATGTCGTATTTCGTACATTATGTACAATTATTTGAACAAATTAGCGATTTTTTCAAAGATCTTTAGCAACAGTTCAATTAATTTATTAATCCCTGTAACATTGATTTTGTTTCCACTATCATCTTTAGAATCGTCTTTAGAATCATCTTTAGAGTCATCCTTAGAATCTGTATTCGGTTCATCTTTCTTAGGATTTGAATTATAAAAATCAATATCATGGAAGATTATATCTTTGTCAATTGGATTAGCTGCATACTGATGAATAACGCCTACACTAGATTGGTCTGATTGAATGTTACCATCATTCGTACCCCAATTTGCAATCCAAATAGGATATGTTGTTTCTACAAATGTTCCTAGCCAACTAGTACTAGTATAAACACCTGTATAATATCCCTTAGCACTCATATAGTCGCAGAATACTTTACAAGAGAAAGAACATCTTTCTTTTGTTAAGACACCAGCTTTCTTCTTGTAATTATCTGCATCCTCCATATCAAACCATACACCTAATTGCACATTTCTGTCTTTGATTAGATTATATACATACTCTGCTTCCGCTCTAGCTTGACTATCATCTAACGCATAATCATAGCAGTACACACCATAAGGAATCTTTAATTCTTCACACTTATTTGCAAAGTATTCAAATTTTTTGTCTGTATGTTCTCCATAGGAAGCTCTTACGATCACAAAGTCATATTTTGATAAATCAATGTCTGAACTGTTGTGTTCTGAAATATCAATTCCATATCCATTAACATTCTTAGTGTAATCTGTTGTTGTTGGTTTAGAAGGCTC
>ULMG01004984.1_pt1 | contig 11134 bp, 14 predicted proteins | sample 1951601 | NCBI WGS metagenome assembly ULMG01 (sample SAMEA4835545, study PRJEB28245) | human gut metagenome | biome: gut microbiome; material: fecal sample | place: Denmark | collected 2008
TGCTTCGGAATTCACATTCTTCCTCGCTGTTCCGGCAATGCTCGGCGCATCGCTTATCAAAATAATCAAATTCGGCTTCGGCTTCACCGTGACGGAATTTGTAATTCTCTTCGTCGGAATGATTACGGCCTTTGCGGTTTCGCTTGTTGTCATCAGATTCCTGATGAATTATATCAAAAATCATACCTTCACCGCATTTGGAATTTATCGTATAGTTCTCGGTGCAATCGTTCTGAACACCTATTTCGCAACAAAATAACGGAGGCAAAATGAACACTCAAAGACGTTATATACTTGAAAACATTGAAAACTGCCGTGACCTCGGAGGCTATCCGTCAAAATACGGCTGTACAAAATTCGGACGTTTTTTCCGTGGCGGTACGGTTGACAGGCCGACGGAAAATGATATAAAAACGCTCAGGGAATTGAACGTCACGACCGTCATCGACCTAAGAGGAGATTTTGAATTCAACAACCAGCCGAACGGCATGGAACGGTTGACCGATAACGCTATTCATGTTTCGCTCTATGAAATGAACGTTGCCGAAGAAAGGAACATGAAAACTACGATTACAGAGGTCTATGAGTACATTGTTGATAATTACAAGGAAAATATATTCAAAGCGTTAAAGGCCGTTGCGGACGCTCCCGACGGTGCAGTATTTTATCACTGCTTTCTCGGCAAGGATCGCACGGGAATACTCTCAATGCTTCTGCTTACGATAGCCGGCGTCGGCGAAGACGACATTGTTGCCGACTATCAGCTGACCTATACATATCTCGAAAATTACATGAAAACCCATGCCGATACACTTTGGGACACAGACCCCGAAATGCACTATTCCCTGCCTCAGACAATGCGTTCTCTTCTCTCATACATAAAGAATAAGTACGGCTCTGTTGAGGACTACATTCGCCGAATAGGCATAAGCTATGACGATATGATAAAAATAAGAAAAAGGTTCTATTGATTCAATAAAATCAAAGATTAAATTATAAGAAATATAAAAATGCCCCTTAAAGCATTCATTTTATGCTTCAAGGGGCCGATTTTTATGTTTAGCTTATTTTGTGCCGAAGATTCTGTCGCCTGCGTCGCCGAGACCGGGAACAATGTAGCAATGCTCATTGAGCTTCTCGTCGAGAGCTGCACAGTAAATGTCAACATCGGGATGAGCCTTCTGGAGAGCCGCAAGTCCCTCGGGAGCTGCAATAATGCCCATGAACTTGATTGATTTCGGGTTTCTCTCCTTGATAAGAGAAATAGCATCGATAGCCGAGCCGCCGGTTGCAAGCATCGGGTCAAGAACGATTACGTCTCGCTCTGCGATATCTACGGGGAGCTTACAATAATATTCAACAGGCTTGAGTGTCTCGGGGTCACGGTAAAGACCGATATGACCTACACGAGCTGACGGAACGAGCGAAAGAACGCCGTCAACCATGCCAAGTCCTGCTCTGAGGATCGGAACGAACGCTAACTTCTTGCCCTCAAGGTTATGAGCGATACACTTGCAGATAGGTGTTTCAATCTCAACTTCCTGAACGGGAAGGTCTCTTGTTGCCTCGTAGCACTCAAGGGTTGCAATCTCGCTTACAAGCGATCTGAAATCCTTGGATGAAGTGTTCTTGTCTCTGAGGATAGAGAGCTTATGCTGGATAAGAGGATGATTGGTGATGGTTACTGTTGACATATTTATACCTCCGTAAATTAAAATGTACCGTTTTCAATCGCCGTGATCTTGTCAACACGTCTCTGATGACGTCCGCCCTCAAACTCGGTGTTGAGGAAAACATCGACCATCTCGTTGGCAAGTCCCGGACCAACAACTCTGCCGCCCATGCAAAGGATATTGGCATCGTTGTGAAGTCTTGTATATTTTGCGCTGAAATAATCTGAACAGCAAGCCGCACGCACGCCCTTAACCTTGTTGGCAGCCATGCTGATGCCGATACCCGTGCCGCAGCAAAGAATTCCGAGAATTTTCTCATCGCTTTTTGTAACGGCATTGCCTACCTTGAATGCTATCTCGGCATAGTCGACCGAATCGGTGCTGTGAGTACCGTAATCGGTGATTTCATATCCGCCGACCTCCTCAAGGTGCTTCTTGATGGACTCCTTAAGCTCGTATCCGCCGTGATCGGCTCCGATTGCTATTTTCATTAAATCACTCGCCTTTTCTAAGTTTTTTATTTAGTTCACGCTCCGCCTGCGGAAGTCTGAGATACTCCGGTACAAGCATTGCACTCTCGATATACCTGTCCTCGGGCGCATTAATCGCCTCAAAGCATACGCCGACTGCCGACTGAAAGCGGTGTGTTTGCGATGCGAGACGCACATTATCCGCATTTTTCAGATTATTATAACATATTTCTGCGCCGTCGCCAACTATAAATTTAATTTTTTTGTATTCTTTAAGCTTTTTTTCAACATTTTCAATCGAATCGGCATTATCCTCGGTCAATCTTGTGATTTTGCCGTCCGTAATGTCAAACAAAGCGTTATAGACCTGTCCGCAGCGTGCGTCCATGGCACAGCACGCAATGCAGTCGGTATCAATGAGATTATAGGCCATTGAGCCGAGCGTCGAAGCGCCGTAAACCGGAATTTTGAGTACATCCGCCATTCCCTTTGCCGCCGCAACACCGATTCTTATTCCCGTGAATGAACCCGGACCTTTGTTGACAGCTATCAGGTCGATATCGTCAAGCTTGACGTTTGCGTTTTTCAAAAGGCTCTCAATCATCGGCATAAGAGTCTGCGAATGTGTCAGCCCTGTATTGGTATAGAAGCAGCCGAGAACCTTCTCTCCGTCCGTTATTGCTGCGGAAGCCGATCTTGCAGAGCTGTCGATTCCGAGTATTTTCATGAAAGATCAACCCCCTCAATTTGAATTATTCGTTCGTTTTCATTCTCGCCGGGCTTGAAGGTGACTCTGATACTGTTATCGGGCAGAGCATTCTCAATATTTTCGCTCCATTCAACGGCAAGCACGCCGCCGTAATCAAGATAATCAAAGAAACCTGTCGAGTAGAGGTCATCCCAGCTTTCGATTCGATACATATCGAAGTGATAAAGCGTGTTATCTTTTCCTCGGTATTCATGAACAAGGGCAAATGTCGGACTGCTGACCTCTTTTTCGTTGATTCCGAGACCTGTGGCAAGGCCGTGAGTAAAGGTTGTTTTGCCCATACCCATTCCGCCGAAATAAGCGACGACATCTCCGCTCCTTAATTTCGAGCCGAGCTTCTCCCCTATTCTGTGAGTTTCCTCAACATTATGGCTGTAATAAACACACAAAAATATCACCTCCGTGATATTATAACACATTTTTTTGCGTTGTAAATATCCGAAGATGATATTTAGTAACCGATGATTGATTTAAAGTGCAAAGATTAGCGAGAAGATTTTTTGTCAAATTGCATAAGGCATCGCAGGTTATACTGTCGTATTATCAAGATGGCTTATGTGATATGACGGAAAATATACCGATAAGGTTTGTGCTTTTAATCTACCATCGGTTACATTCAGAAGCGAAAATCTCGTCTGTTCGAGGACTTAATAGCCTCAATATTCTGACGTGCGATCTCTCTGACCTTTTCTTTTGGAATTTTTTCAAGCTCACGGTCAATCATTTCAAAGCCTATCTTCTTCGTTTCCTCCGAAGCGTAGTCAATGAGATATTCCGTAAGAGTCATCAAAGCGTTCGGGTGGCAGCAGTTGAGAATCTGGCCGTTCTTGCAAAGGCTCATGAATCTGTCGCCTGTTCTGCCCTCACGGTAGCAAGCCGTGCAGAATGAAGGGATATGGTCCTTTTCCATAAGCCAGCGAACAACCTCATCAAGGGTTCTCTGGTCGGAAACATCAAACTGCTCCGAATCATGGGGACGCTCCTTCTCGCAATAGCCGCCGACAGATGTTCTCGATGCGCCGCTGATCTGCGAAATGCCGTAATCAAGAACCTTTCCTCTGACAGCTTCGCTCTCACGGGTGGAAATAATCATTCCGGTGTAGGGAACGGCAATACGGATACATGCGATAATCTTAGCAAACATATCGTCAGCAAGGCTGTTGTCGAAAACATCGGGGTCGATATCGTCCGCATGCTTAACTCTCGGAACGCTTATCGTGTGAGGACCTACGCCGTGAACGGCTTCAAGATGCTCAGCGTGCATAAGAAGTCCCGCAAATTCATATTTATAGCCCTCAAGACCGAAGAGGACGCCGAGACCGACATCGTCAATGCCGCCCTCCATGGCTCTGTCCATTGCCTCGGTATGGTAATCGTAATCATGCTTCGGTCCCTTCGGATGAAGCTCAAGATAGCTCTTTTTGTTGTAGGTTTCCTGGAAAAGAATATATGTGCCGATGCCCGCTTCCTTAAGCTTTCTGTAATTCTCGACCGTTGTTGCGGCGATATTTACATTGACACGGCGGATATCACCGTTCTTATGGTGAACTGAATAAATTGTCTTAATGCATTCAAGAATGTACTCAATAGGATTATTGACGGGATCTTCGCCCGCTTCAATGGCAAGTCGCTTATGACCCATATCCTGGAGGGCTATAACCTCGTTCTTGACCTCCTCCTGAGTGAGCTTCTTTCTTGCGATATGCTTGTTCTTATAGTGATAAGGGCAATAAACGCAGCCGTTTACGCAATAGTTGGAAAGATAAAGCGGAGCAAACATAACGATTCTGTTGCCGTAAAAGGCGAGCTTTATCTCGTTAGCGAGCTTGTACATCTCCTCAATCTTTTCAGGTATATCGCAGGCAAGAAGAACGGAAGCCTCTCTGTGTGTAAGGCCGGCACAGGTAACACCGTGGTCATTCTTCTTCGGGCGAGCCTTTTCAAGCAATGAATCGATAAGCTCAACGTTGTGCTTATTTTTTTCTGCATATTCGATTGTTGCGAGGATTTCTTCATCATTGATGAATTCCTCGGCTTTGAGTGATTTCGGGTTGTAAACTGCCATAATGATTTCCTTTCCTTAAAGTCAGATTAACTTTCTTTCAGATATTTTGTCGTTTCCGTAAAGATGGGGTGCATTTTCTGCTTTACAGCAAACTAAACAGCCTTTCCCTTGAGGGGAAGCCAAATAAGATGTCCCCAAATTACCGTAAAGAACAAATTTTTCCAAAATAAAACCGCATTCATAAGGAATACGGCAAAATCGCACAAAACGTTTCTTTCGCCTTAAAAAATTCAGCGTCAGGGCGTTTCGCAATATTCGATTTATTTAATCTAATTATAACACTTAAAAATAAAAAGTCAAATAAAAACTTGAAAAACAGTGCAATAACATATATAATAATATGAGTATCCTCGGGAGGTGAAAAAATGGGAAAAATTATATATTGGATAAAGGACTTTGTCAAGGGAACGGACAAGATTCTTTTAGGTCTTTGTATGATCCTTTCTGCGATAGGAACGGTCATGGTTTACAGCGCAACGAGGGTTAACCTAACCGAGAATCAAGTCATTTCGAGAGACGCAAAAACAATGTTTCTCGCCGTTGTAATGGGCATATGCGTTTCCCTTGTTATATCATATTTCGACTATGAAGCGGTCGCAAGGCTGTGGCCGATAATCGCAATAATCTGTTTGGGATTGATGCTTTCGCTTTTTGTAATAGGAAGCTCGCCCGAGGGTCGTGACGACGCTATTTCATGGATTAAGCTCGGCAGCTTTTATTTTCAGCCGTCAGAGCTTCTGAAAATCGGATTTATAATCACCTTTTCGGTTCATCTCGAAAACGTCGGCAGTGAGATTAACAAGCTCAAAAATGTTATTTTACTTGCAATTCATGCCATGATCGCCATCGGACTTGTTGTTCTCACCGGTGACATGGGCTCGGCACTTGTTTTCATGTTCATCACGATCGGTATGCTTTTCATGGCCGGCTTGCAGCTTCGATACTTCCTTTTCGGCATAGGTGCGGTCGCCCTGCTTGCTCCGATAGCGTGGTTTGAGGTTCTTTCCGACTTTCAAAAGCAAAGATTTATGGCAATCTATGCTCCGAAGAGCCTGACCGAAGCGACATATAACGAGGTCATTTTCCAGCAGGAGCGAGGAATGAATGCCGTCAGCTCCGGCGGAATATTCGGCACGGGACTTTTCAACGGAACATACACTCAGAACGGGCTTGTTCCCGAGAGTGAAAACGATATGATATTCACCGTTGTCGGCGAGGAGCTTGGATTTATCGGCTGCATTGTCGTTCTCGGCCTTTTGCTTGCGATTGCGATAAAAATCCTTGTTGTCGGCAAAAAGGCAATTTCGGTCACAGGCAAGCTCATTTGCTGTGCAGTTGCGGTCATGATTATAACTCAGGTTGTCGTCAACGTCGGCATGGTGCTTAAGCTTCTCCCCGTTGTCGGAATCACGCTTCCGTTCATGAGTGCCGGCGGCTCGTCCAACCTGTGTATTTATATTGCCATAGGCATGGTGCTGAGCGTTTACCGCTCTTCGCAGTTCCGTGAACCGGTCGAATTCAAGTACGGCAAGCTGTTCACACCGTTTTCCGACACATATTGATTTGATATTGATTTGATATAATGAAAGAGTCGATGCAATGCACGGCTCTTTTTTTGTTGTCCTCTCTTGCCTCCCCTGCATGGGAGGATAAAGAAAAATAACAAATTAAGCAGAAATCTTTTTGGTGCGATGTGGGCATCGCACCCTACGATTTGTTAAAATAAATGCACATTTCGTAGAGTTTGATGTGGTCATCAACCTCTGCCGGATACAACTTTATAGAACATTGTCGTCGGTTGCATCCTCCGTGTTTCAAAAAATATTTATTGTTTTACGATAAATTTCTATTGACATTCGCATATACTAATGCTATAATGCAGTCAACAAAACTTTCGGAGGTAAATTATGTCAAAGAAAATTTCTCTCAAAACGATTGCCGGCAGTCTTAAATTTATTATAATCGCAATGGGACTTTGCGCCTTTGCGATTCAGAGCGTAATTTCACTCATGCTCATCATTTCCGATGCGGATAATATCGACAAGCTCAGAGCACCTTGGATGGTATTTCTCTGGTCAACGGCGATTCCTATGATTCCGGCACTTATCTATTCATGGAAAACGGCGTCAAATATCGGTAGGAACAAGCCCTTTTGTCTCGACAATTCAAAAAATCTCAAAAATATTGCAATAAGCTCGATTTGCGACGCAGCTCTTGTGCTCGCAGGCAACATAGTTTATCTGCTTCTTGACATCAGCCACCCGTCCGTTCTTCTCTTCTCATGCATAATTGTTCTTATCGGCATAGCTATTTTTATTGCGGCGATGGGACTTTCGCAGCTCATTCGCAACGCCGCCGAATTGCAGGAAGAAAACGAGCTTACGATATGAGGTGAAAGCATGATTATAGTTAACATCGACGTTATGCTTGCCAAGAGAAAAATGAGCGTTACCGAGCTTTCGGAACGTGTAGGAATAACTATGGCAAACATTTCGATTCTCAAAAACGGAAAAGCAAAAGCAATTAAAATTCAGACCCTTGACAAAATCTGCGAAGCTCTCGACTGCGAGCCTGGCGATATTCTTGAATACAGAAAGGGATAGTTCTATGCCGAAACCCGTTAAAATAATCATTACGGTTATCAGTGCCGTAACAGTAGGCTTTTTTTCGATAATCGGATTTCTTATCTTAGGGTTTGTCGGAACAGTTACCGTTTCATCACTTATTGAAGGAGAGCCCGACACTGTTCAAAGCCATGTTGAAAAATCCATGCCGGATTATAACGACCATGAGGTATATTTTTTCGGTACAATGGACGGTTATGAATATATTGAATATTATTTTGACGACAACCTCTCCCCTGCCGAGTTTGATAAATCGGAATACTTCAAAAAGGTCACTCCGAATGATATTGAAGAAATAAACAAATATGTTGACAAATTTGAGGACGGCATTGAGGTAACATACGACGATTTTCTGCTCGGTGACGACATTAAAAAGGTCTATACCTTCAACAAAAGCATGGTTGACACGGACGATTATTTTTACACATTCAACGTTGATAATTTCAGAAGTTATACGCTCTTTTATTTCGATTCCGAACGTAAAACAGCATTTGAACTGAGGGCGAAAAGATAATGTCATTCACATGTATTCTTGTAATTATATATTTATTTTTGCTTTTAACAGACATCTCGGCATTGATTTTAGGAATTCAATGCCGCGAGTGGGCATTGTTTGTCGGCGTAACGGCATTTATAATTTTCGGAACAGCCGTCCTCGCCTATTTCTGGATAAGATGTCCGATGTAATTTTTTTGAAAAGGCACAATTTGTAGGGGGCGATGACCACATCGACCCACGGTCAGAAGAAAAATATCTTGAACGCTTTCGGATGATCTATTGGCGCAATTGGTCGGAATAACAGGATATTATATTATTTTTTGATTGGTGATAAAAATGAAAAAAGTTTTAAAAGCAGTTTTAATTATTCTTCTTTCTCTGACATTTTTGGTAACAGCATTTTTTTTCGGTATAAGGGTATTTGTATTAATTGCAGACAAAGAAAATGACAAGCTTGTTGAAGAATATGAGAATAAAACAATAGAAATATCAGATATTGAAAAGCTTGATAATTTTTTTACTTTTGATGATGAACTGAAAGCATCAATTAAAAGCTGTGAAGCATATTTCACGCCCACTGCCATTATTTTTACAACAGTTCAATGTTATTACGGTTCAGGAAAGCTGACTGTTACAGAAGATTATTATAATAAGCTGTTAAATAAATATGATGATTTGAAGCTTATGTCAGGATTCCCGTCAAGAAATTATTTAGGGTATTTTGAAGAGAATATTGCTGACCGTGCCGATAATGATTTTTTAACGTTTATCAGAAACGAAGAATACTATTATTCCGAAAATTTATCCGATTCTGAGGGTATGCTTATACTTCTTTCACAGGAAAAGGGAGAAATATACTTTTTTATAAACAACTTTTAAGGCTGATTATTTTCCGCACCGAAAGTGATTTTACCAAACTTTTTGGGTCAATACCCACTTCAACACAGGACCAGAAGATAGATAAGACAGAAATGGGGAATTATTGATGAAAAAAGCAATTACCCTCTCATGTATTGACGGAATTTTGAGATTTTTCACGCTGTTTTTGATAATTGATCTTTCTGTCTCCGTCTACACCGATAGCATTTTCTTGATTATCGCAGCATTATTATTTATAGCCGTTTACTATGTTATTTCGCATTTTATTGCTAAAAAGATAACATCGAAAAAACGCCCCGTGTATTTGATTTCAAGCCTCGTCGCATTCATTTTGTTGCTTATTATTTGGGGAATTGCGGTCAAAATCAGCGTTGCGGAAATACATATTTTCCCCCGAGAAGCTTGGGACACAGGTGCAGGCTGGGCGACAATCATGCTTTGTACCGTACTTGTCATAGCATCGGTAATTGAAAGAATCATTTTGACACTTATATCGGTTTACAGGGGGAGAAAAAATGACAGTTAAATTAAAAAAGAACCGTTTAATTTATCTCGGCATATTCGTTTTGCTTTTTATATGCGAATTACTAATCGCAAGGTTTTATTTTTCCGATTTCGTCAGGTCATATCTCGGTGACGTGCTTGTGGTTATTCTTCTGTGGAGTTTAGTAAGAATATTCGTTCCCGAAAAAATACGGCTTCTTCCGCTGTGGGTGTTCATCTTTGCCAGTCTTATTGAAACGGGTCAGTATTTCAACTATACCGAGCTTCTCGGTGTGAGCGAATATCCCCTGCTCTGCACGCTGATGGGTACGTCATTCGCTTGGGGCGATATTCTCTCCTACCTCGCCGGATGTATTTTTTGCGGAGCGGTTGAAGCAGTCAGGTATAAAAGAAACAGGAAATAAAATAATTTAATGAAATCAGTATAAAAGTAAGACTTGGCTACCCTGCATGGGAGGCAAGTTGCTTTTCTGCACCGAAAGTAATTTCATCAGAATTTTCAAGGTGCGATGTGGGCATCTCACCCTACGATTTGTTAAAATAAATGCACATTTCGTAGGGGTCGATGACTACGACAAAGTTCGAGAAAAGTACATTCCGTAGGGGTCGATGACCACTTCGACCCAGAGTCGGAAGAAAGTATATTTTATCGTAGGCTCCCGTGCATGGACGCCGAGAATGTATATATCAACAACAAAAAAGCTGTGGCGAACAACTATAATTCGTCACAGCTTTATACTTTTTTATTCGATTATTTCCGTATCGGGGGTTTCCTTGACCTCGTCAACATTCGGGAGAGTTTCCGGCTCATCGGTGTTCTCCTGAAGCTCACCATTCATGAGCTTAGCAAACTTTTCGCCGTCAATCTTTTCGTACTTGATGAGGTACTGTGCAAGCTCATGGAGCTTATCCATATGATCCGTAAGGATCTTCTCCGTGCGGTCATAGCCGTTATGGATTATCGCACTTATCTCCTCGTCAATCTCCTGCGCAAAGGCTTCCGAATAGTCCTTGGCGTGGCCGTAATCCCTGCCGAGGAAAACCTCGCCGCTGCCCGAAGAATAGGAAACAGGGCCGATCCTGTCGCTCATGCCGTACTCGGTAACCATGCTCTTTGCAAGCTTGGTCGCACGTTCAATATCGTTTGACGCACCCGTTGAAATATCGCCAAGCACAAGCTTTTCGGCAACTCGTCCGCCGAGAAGAACTACGATATCGTCAAGCATGCCGTTCTTGGTCTTATATGACTTATCCTCGGTCGGTACGGACATTGTATAGCCGCCTGCCGAGCCTCTCGGAATGATTGAAACCTGGCGAACGGGGTCCTGCGTTTCAAGATAGTAGGTCGAGATAGCATGACCTGCCTCATGGTAAGCCGTAAGCTTCTTCTCCTTGTCGCTCATCTTGTGCGACTTCTTCTCCGTACCTACGATAACCTTAACGGTCGCTTCCTCGATTTCGGCCATTGTTATAGCCTTCTTGTTTCTCCTTGCGGCAAGCAAAGCAGCCTCATTAAGAAGATTTTCAAGGTCAGCACCGACAAAGCCGACGGTCGAATTTGCAATAACTCTGAGGTCAACGTCGGGAGCGAGCGGTTTATTCTTGGAATGAACCTTGAGGATAGCCTCTCTGCCCTTAGTGTCGGGATAGCC
>ULMG01015196.1_pt1 | contig 11011 bp, 11 predicted proteins | sample 1951601 | NCBI WGS metagenome assembly ULMG01 (sample SAMEA4835545, study PRJEB28245) | human gut metagenome | biome: gut microbiome; material: fecal sample | place: Denmark | collected 2008
ATACTTTTCAAAAAGTTTGCTTGCGGCTTTATCATAATTGTTATGACCGAACATAAATTCAACTTCATTGTCTGAAATTTTCAATATGTTACATTTTGAAAAGCCGTATTCTATTTCAGTTTTAGCATCATCAAGACTATTCCAAAGAGGTTCACGAAGATTCGGGTCAAAAGAAATTAAAGCACCGTTTGAAATTGCAGTATCTATGGCAAATCTTGTAGCTTTCCTTACGCCTTCATGAGTTGAAGAAAGTGTGCCAAAGTGGAAAATCTTTGATTCTGTAAGCAAATCTGTATTTACTTCCTGTTCTGTCAACATCATATCAGCTCCGGGATTGCGTATGAAGCTGAATTCTCTTTCGCCACCTTCAAAGGTATGCACAAAAGCAAGCGTTGTAGGAACAGTTTCGTCCATAACAAGCCCATCTGTACAAATTCCGACACTTTCTATAGAATCTGCAAGCTGTCTGCCGAACATATCGCTTCCAACTTTTCCAATAAAAGCTGTCTTTTTTCCAAGCTTTGAAAGCATCGCAAGCACATTACAAGGAGCTCCGCCGGGATTAGCTTCAAACAAAGGATTGCCTTGTAAGCTTGTTCCGTTTTCGGTAAAGTCAATAAGTAATTCGCCAAGTGCGGTAACATCATATTTCTTCATTCAGTTCACCTCATTTAATCATATAGTCATAAGTTGTCAGATTTGCATTAAGAGTAAGAGAATGTTCGCCGAAAGTTCTTGTAATAGTTAACATTTCTCCTTCTGTCGATACCTTTATTGTTCCATCAAGAGAAAAAGCAGGGTGTGTATTTCTCAATATCATTAATTCTTTAAGTTTCTGAACTATAGGAAGTTCTTGTACCTGATTAATTTCATTCACAGAATAATAATGTCGGTTAATATCGCGTCCGTTTTTGGTTCTTTCCATAAGGTCAATATCATTACTGCCTGCAAGCATTCCGACATAATAAATTTGCGGAATACCTGGAGCGAAAAACTGTATTGCACGAGCAAGCAAATATGCCTTATCGTTATTTCCGAGTGCTGAATAATATGTCGTGTTGACTTGATAAATATCCAGATTGTTGTAAGCTTCTGAGCTGTAAATTTTCTTTACATTTGCCCCTTGACAGTACATCTGTTCTTTAACTTTTTCAATTTCTTTGTCCGGTAACAAATCCTTGACATCAACAATTCCTATGCCGTCATGAGTATCAAGTGTTGTGAACTGTTTCATAGGACACATTTCAAGCCATTTTTTTAAATATTGTCCGTCATGATTGTAAAGTGCATGAAGTGTCAGCACAGGAAGTGCAAAATCATATATCCAGAAACCTTTGTCAGATATTTTCATTGGGATAGTGTAATGTTCATGTATTTCAGGGAGAATTTCGACATTTTCTTTCTTAACAATATCTTCAATGTCATAAAGAAGCTTCCATATATCGGGTTCGATAAAGAAACAATTTGTATCCGGCTTCTTGACAGCGTATGCGAAGGCATCGAGTCTGATTACGGAAGCCCCGTGTTTACACATGGAAAGCAGTGTATCTTTGATAAACTTCTTCGTAACGTCTGTATTTATGTCAAGGTCAATCTGTTCTTCACAGAAAGTACACCAAACCTTGTCTGTGCTTCCATCTGAGAACTTAACATCAATATATGGGGCTCTTGGCTTTCTCTTGTAAATCATATCTGTCTGTTTCTGTGTCGGTTTACCGTTTGTCCAAAACTTACTATAACGGATAAACATATCCTTGTAAGGCGAAAGTTCTTTTTTCTGAAGGAAATCCTTAAAATATTCAGAACTTGCGGAAATGTGATTTACCATAAAGTCGAACATCAGATAATAATCTTTGCTAAGTTCTTCAATATCGGAAAAGTTACCAAATTTTTCATCAACCTTGTCATAGCACATAGGAGCAAATCCTCTGTCAGCAGATGATGGAAAGAACGGGAGAATATGCACTCCGCCAATAGCACCTTTGTAGTGTTTATTCAGCACTTCATGAAGTTCTTTAAGGTTTTTTCCCATGCTGTCTGCATAGGTAATCAGCATGATTTTATTTTCCAATTTCATAATTTGCACCTCATTCAGTTGTGTAAAGTGTATATGCCTTACCTATGACTTCATCAGTCAAACCGTATACCACATGACTTATAACGTATTCGCCGTTATTTATGAATACTTCAATCAGATTTTTGTCAACGTAAATCTCAAGTTCATAACCATCATTGATAACGGGTGTTTCTGCGGTAAGTCTGTAATTGCCGTTTTTCGTAAATACGGCTGAACGGTCTGCAAAGATTTTGTCATTTTCACGCTTTATAATGTATCCCCCAATGTTAATACTTTCGCCGTTCTTGAGAGATGTTTTAAGCATAAATTCAGATTTATCAGGAGAATTGATTTTCTTTACAAAAGAATTTTTTATATTTGTATGTGGTCTGAAATATATATGATTATTCTTAACTTCAACAATTCGTGGTATACTAATTAAACCACTCCATTTACCGTTTTCGTTTTTCACAGGTTCAGGCATTCTCGCCCAAGCGACTATAACACGATTTCCGTTTTCGTCCGTTGTACTCTGTGGTGCGTAAAGGTCAAGTCCTAAGTCAAAGAATTGGTAATTATCTGAGAGCTTCATTGTTCCTGTAGCCTCATCAAATGGGGATACCATACATATTGCCGCAGAATCATATTCTTTTCCGTCATTTAAAAATCCCATTGGGGAAAATATTGTTATTCCTGTACTGTCAACTTCAAAATAGTCCGGACATTCCCACATCCAGCCGAAATTCTCTTTATCTGCAAAATTAAGATATTTCCAGTTCTGTAAGTCTTCGCTCTTGTAAAACAGCAATCTGCCTTTTTGATTTACAGTGCTTCCAAGAACCATATACCATGCATTTTTGCCACGCCAAACTTTTGGGTCACGGGTATGTTTTTTATCTCCGATACTTTTTTCCTCTATTGGAGGAATAATGGTTTTCTTGTCTGAAATATTATCAAAATTCAAGCCGTCTTCAGAAGTTATCATAAGCTGTGCCGAAATAAAGTTGTCATTCATACAATGATTTATATTTTCAGGGTCTTCCTCAATATAATTTACACCTGTGTAATAAAGATACATTTTCCCATCATGTTCTACAGCACTTCCTGAAAAGCAACCACTACGGTCATCGGTTTTTGTCGGGAAAAGTGCAATGCCCTTTTGCTTCCAATTCACAAGGTCTTTACTTACAGCGTGTCCCCAGTGCATTCTTCCCCACTGTGCGGTATATGGAAAGCACTGATAAAACAAATGATACTGTCCCTTGTACCAGATAAAACCGTTCGGGTCATTTATCCAACAATTTGGTGCTTTTAAATGAACTTTTTGCATCTGTTTCTCCTCCTTTTAAAAAAGACTTACTTCTGTCTGCTTGTCAAAGAAATGCATTCTTGACGGAATGAATACAAAATCAATTTTATCGCCTGACTTGCTGATTTCATATTTTGATACTCTTGCCACTGAAGCAGTACCGCCGAAAGTGAAGTAAAGATTGTTTTCATTTCCCATAACTTCCACATTCTCTACTGTTGCAGACATTTTGCTGTTTTTGTAAAGGTCAATATTCTGGAGGTCAAGTTTTATATCTTCTCCTCTGATTCCAAGGATTAATTCTCCCTGTTTTCCTGAAAGCTTTGATAAAACCGAATCCGGTAACTTCATACGGCTTCCGTCTGAAAATGTCAGTGTATCTCCATGCAAATTAACATCATAGAAATTCATCTGAGGCGAACCTATAAAGCCTGCTACAAATTTGTTTGCCGGATGTTCATACAATTCCATAGGTTTTCCGACTTGCTGAATAACGCCGTCTTTCATGATTACAATGCGGTCTGCCATTGTCATTGCTTCAACTTGGTCATGTGTTACATAAATTGTTGTACTGCCGAGTTGTCTGTGAAGTTTGCTTATTTCATTTCTCATGCTTACTCTAAGCTTGGCATCAAGGTTTGAAAGCGGTTCGTCCATAAGAAAAAGCTTTTGATTCTTTACAATTGCACGTCCGAGTGCTACTCTTTGACGCTGTCCGCCTGAGAGGTTTTTCGGTTTTCTGTATCTGTATTCTGAAAGTCCGAGAATGTCAATTGCCCAGTCAACTTTTTTCTTTATTTCATCGTTTGGAACTTTCATATTTTTCAGTCCGTAGGAAATATTCTTTTCAACTGTCATGTGCGGATAAAGTGCATAATTCTGAAATACCATTGAAATTCCTCTATCTCTTGGAGGAACTGTGTTCATGCGTTTTCCGTCAATAAAGAAATCTCCGCCTGTAATTTCTTCAAATCCTGCAATCATTCTGAGGGTTGTTGATTTTCCGCAGCCTGATGGGCCTACAAAGGCGATAAATTCGCCTTCTTCTATGGAAAGATTGAAGTCTGTAACAGAATTTTTTTCAGCTCCTGCATATTTCTTGCAGATATTTTTCATTTCAATAAAACTCATAATTTAGCCCTCCTTAGAACCTGTTGAAACTACACCTTCTACAATCTGCTTTGAGAAAAGTGAGTAAATGATGATAACCGGAATTGTGATAAGTGTGATAACTGCAAGTGTCTGACCCATAGTGGTATTATCATTTGAAGTAATAGAATTAAGACCTATCTGTGCAGTTAAAAGGTCGCTTGATGTGAAAACGAGTGATGGCCAAAGATAATCATTCCATACATTGAGGAAAGTAAATACACTGACTGTTGCAACAACTGTTGTTGACATCGGTAAAACCATTGTGAAGAAGTATTTTATCGGATTGCAATGGTCAAGCTGTGCGGCTTCCCAAATATCATCAGGCAGACTTACGAAAACTTGTCTGAAAAGAAAGATATTAAAAGGATTGACTATCATAGGAAGCACATATCCGAAAACTGTATTGAGGAGTCCGGCTTTTGAAACAAACATAAAGTTTATGGTGATAATTGTTTCTGTCGGAATAATCATAAGCATCATGATTACCGCAAGCCATCTTTCTCTGAACGGAAATTTGATTTTCGCAAGTGCATAACCTGCAAGCCCGTTTACAATTACACCTGATACTATGAGTATTGCAGCATAGAACAAAGTGTTCAGCATATAGCGTATGAAACTTGTGTTAAAGAGAATTGCTTTGTAGTTGTCGAAAAATCCGCTACTAAGAGAAGGAGGTATAAATGCACGAACGGAATTCATATCAGATGTAATCATTGCATCGGGTTTGAAAGAGTTTGCAATCATCCAGATAACAGGGAACAAGAAGAACAATGACATAACAAGCATTATTGCAACAAGAATACCATTAATGACTTTTTGCTTTTTTGTTTTCATTTTTATCCTCCTTATCTTTTGTAAGAATTGTTTGAATAATTGTAAGTATGACAACAAATATTGTAAAGACTATTGCCATTGCAGAAGCAAGACCGATTTCCCAGTTTACTGTACCTGTTTCATAAATGTCATAAACTATTGTGTAAGTTGAATGTGAAGGACCACCGCCTGTCATTACCATAGGTTGAACAATCATTCTGAATGCACCGATTGTAATAGTTATAAAGACAAATACACAAAGTGGTTTTAATTCCGGAAGTGTGATATTTACGAATTTGCTCCAAGAACTTGCGTGGTCCATTTCTGCGGCTTCATAAAGTGCCGGATTTATTGCTTGTAAGCCTCCAAGGAATATTATCATCTGGTAACCGACACCTTGCCATACACTCATGAATGCAATTGAAGGAAGTGCTTGATTTACACCATAGATAAACGGTTGTGGGTCAATTCCGAAGTTGGCAAGCATTGTGTTGAGGATACCTTCAGGGCTGTATATCTGCATCCAAAGATTTGAAACAACTGCAAGTGACATTACAACAGGAATAAAGAATGCTACTTTGAAATATTTCTTGCAGACTGTAACCTTGTTTATGAGAAGTGCTAAGCCTAATGCTCCTAAAGTCTGCAAAGGAACAATGATAAGTACAAATTTAATCGTATTCCCAAATGCCGTTGTGAATAATTCATCTTTAAAAATCGTACTGAAATTTTCCAATCCTACAAAATGTGTCAGCTTAGGATTCAATGCAAAATAATCAGTAAAGCTGTAAATAAGTGTAAGTATCATCGGAATGAACAGAAATAATGTCATCAAAACCAGTGCAGGCCCGAAAAAAGCCATTCCGAGAATAGAATTTGATTTATTTTTCATATTATCTTGTGTAACGCTTGAGCTTAGCGTTTATCCTTTCTACAGATTTATCCATTTCATCTTTTGCATTTCTTCCGCTCAAACCAACGTCTTCAAGAACCTGCTGAAAAGATGTGCTGACCTGCGGATAAACAGGTGTTTTTGGTCTTGGGTGACCATAATCTCTTAATTGCTCATAAAGTGCTTTATAGTTTTCATCTTCTTCAAATGTTGTTATTTGGTCGTATGCAGCGTATGTTGACGGCATACTTTTTGTGTTTTCATAAAGAAGAATACCGCTTTCCACTCCACTCATCCACTTTACAAGTTCTGTTGCCGCTTCAATATGTTCTGTTTCTGATGTTGCCGCATAAGCCCATGAACCTGTCGGAGTGTACCTTCCGCCATCCCAATTGTCGCTGACTATATACGGAGCTACTCCAAGGTCAATATCACTGTAACTCTGATAAATTGTATTTACTTCCCATGCCCCATCAAATTTGAATGCTGCACGTCCGCTTTCAAACAAATTTTCAATTGGAGTTGCTGACATATATTTTTTGTCTACAAGCCCTCTGAAATAATTGAATACTTCTTCATTTTTATCTGAATTAAAATATCCGTCTGCTGTAAGTCCATCATCACTTATCAAATCACCACCGTTTGACCAGATAAACGGCGCATAATAATAAATACTGGTTTCGCCTACAGGGAATGTCATATCAAGCGGATAACCGTTTTTGCCGTCCATGATAGGTTTAAGCTTTTCCAGAATATCGAGGAATTCCGAAAATGTCCATGGGTGGTCTTTATCAGGAACTTCAATTCCCGCTTCTTCAAGAATAGCTTTATTGTAATAAAGTCCCACACTTGATTCCATTGCACCCAGTGCATAAAGTTTACCATCAACCGTACCTTGTTCAAGAATGGAATCAAGGTAAACCGATTTGTCTTCATCACTTATTTCTGCAAGAGGTTGAATAATTCCGTTTGCCGCATATGCAGAAATATTCGGACCATCAACTGTTATTACATCAGGAAGGTCGCCTGACATGACAGATGCATTTATTTTATCTGAATATCCGCCACCGCTGTCATTTCTCGGAATAAATTCAATATCCGCAAAATATGTGCCATTGTATTTTTCATTGAAGCTATCGACAGATTTTTTATAGGCTTCTCCTTCCGGTGTATCTTCAATTGTATGTACCCACATACTGATATACTGTTCGCCCTCATCATAACCTTGCACATCACTGGGTTTTACTGTTTTATTGCACCCTGTCAATGAAATCGTGCCTGCTAAAATTGAAAGAGCTGTCATAAATAATGGTAGCTTTTTCATAACTGTTTTCCCTCCGTTCTTTTTAAGTAACTGGTTACTTTACTAATTACATATTAACATGTATCATGTTATTTGTCAAGTTTCTTTCAAATCTTTGTTACAACCCATAAAAAAGGGCAAATCGTTTTGTGCATTTCTACAAAACCAGTTACTTTACCAGTAACTTTATTGATTTCAGATTGCTTCTGTGATATAATTATAAGGAAAAAGGAGGCTGAAAGATGGCTAAAAAAAATATCACTTTTGCAGATATTGCCGAATATACTGGCTTTTCTAAAACTACAATATCAAGATATTTTAATAATCCGGATTCTGTAACATTGGAAAATCAGGAGAAAATCGCCAATGCTCTTGAAGTGCTTGACTATAAGGAAAATAAACTTGCCAGAGTTATGGCAAACGGTAACACAGAAATGGTCGGAGTTATTATTCCGAATTTGTATATGCACTATTATTCTGATATTCTCGACCACATTATCTCTACATACGAAGAATATGGATATAAATTCATTGTATTTGCAGGAAATAACGATGCAGACGTTGAAAGAAAGTATATAAATGAACTTCTTGCCTATAAAACAGAAGGGTTTATTATTCTCAGTCACACACTTTCTTCAAAAGAATTATTTGATTATAACATTCCCATTGTTACAATTGAGCGAGAAGACGAATATGTGTGCAGTGTAAATACAGACAATTATATGGGCGGAACACAGGCGGCAACTGTTCTTGCAAAAAGCGGTTGTGATATCTTAATTCATGCAAATTCGGACGTTTCCAAATATGTTCCGGCTTACGGAAGAATAAGAGGCTTCAAAGAATTTTGCGAAACAAACAATTTTGAACACTATATCATGATAAAGGATTTCGGAGCAAGCTTTGAAAAGAACTATGCCGAAATAACAAAATTTTTTAATGAAATCGAGGAAACTTACAGCAATAAAAAAATAGGAATATTCATGCCTAATGACACACACGCAAATATATTGCTGAATATTATTATAAAAAAATACGGTACACTTCCCGAAAAATACAAAATAGTAGGTTTTGACAATTCCCCCGCTTCAAGAGAGGCTGTAATACCAATTACCACTGTTGGTCAGCAAATACATAAAATCGCAGAAGAAACAATGAAACTTCTCATTATGCAGATAGATGAAAGAAAAAAACGCAGACCAAAACCGCTTACCGAACCTATTCACAAGATTCTTACGCCAATTCTTATACGCAGGGAAACTACAAAATAAAAAATTAAGTATATTTAAAAAACAAACAAAAAAAGGGCTTTTACAGCCCTCTTTTTTGTTTAATAGCATATTATTTAATATTTCCACTGACTTGAAGAAATCTGAATATCCGACATATGTTTATAAATGCCATTTAATTTTTTAAGTTCTTCAGGAGAACCTGATTCAGCAACTTTGCCGTCTTTCAAAACAACTATCTTGTCCACTCCGTCAACGGTTCTCATTCTGTATGCAATGATAAGAACAGTTTTGTCTTTTATAAGTTTTGAAATTGATTCCTGAATAAGTGATTTATTATCGACATCAAGAGAAGCTGTTGCCTCGTCCATAAGTATAATAGGTGCATTTTTCAAAAATGCCCTTGCTATTAAAATATGTTGTCTTTCTCCTCCGGAAAGCTCTGAACCGTTTTCGCCAATCATACTGTTCCACTTTTCAGGCATTTTTCGACAAATTCATCACAATGTGCAAGTTACATCAATACTTATTATTGCGGCAATATTTTGAAGTGAAATCTGCAAAGGCTCACACATTCTTGTCACAACAAGAAGAAACATGAAAAATGTCAATACATTTATTTCGCCTTTTATGAGAAGCGAACTGCCCACAACTGCAACCGTACCTATACCAAGTTTCAATATCATCTGTGCAGAGCATCATACAAAAGCGGCATTTGCAAATTCTGAGAAAATTGCGTGTTTTTCGACTGCTTTTATTTTTTTGTTCAATCCTTCTGAATATGTTTTTGTCATATTATACGAACGCAGGTCACGCAAGGTTTCAAACCCTTCCTGAATACTGTTAATACAGTCAAGACGATATTTTATTGTTTTTTCATGAACTCCTGTCATTACTCTCCTTGAAGAAATAACAATAATAAATGCAACAGGCATTATCCATACTGATGCAAGAGCTATCTTACAGTTAAGGAAGAATAAACTAATAACTACAATTGTTGTTGAAAGCATTGCACCAACAAGTTCAGGTATCCAGTGAGATGACGCTGTTTCAATCATTGCACAGTCATTCATTATTGTGTTTGTAAGGTCTGAGAGGTCTTTTTTTCAAAAAATGAAAGTGGTATTTTCCTAAGCTTTTCCGCAAGAGTTCTTCTTCTTACATCGCTTCAATGTAGGTTGAAAGAAATGTTGAACGATACTGAAAAACCATTGTCAATGCGATAAATGCAAGTACAATAACTATTGCGATGATAAATAAAGCAAATTTATCTCTTGGAAGTTCGCCGTCAAGAAGATATGATGACAATTTATAGAGCAAACCTACAGGCATCATAAGCACAATATTTGCAATTGTAACAGCAAAAAAGGCACGAATCATAGCTTTTGCACCTGTATTAGAAAGAGTATATTTGTGTTTTAATTTTTCTGTAAACCTCATAATTTATTTTCCCGCCTTTCCAACCTGTCAGTTAACAGATTTATTATATTCATCCCACATATGATTATATATTCCGTTTTTAGAAATAAGTTCTTTATGAGTTCAGCTTTCTGCAATCTTACCGTCAGACAAAACATATATACAATCTGCATTTGTGATTGTAGATAATCTGTGTGCAATCATTATAACGGTTTTGTTCTTTGAGAGTTTTTCAAAAGCCTGTTGAACAAGTCTTTCATTGTCTGGGTCTGCAAATGCTGTTGCTTCATCGAGAAGAACAGGGGCATTTTTTTAAAATGCTCTTGCAATTGACAATCTTTGACACTCACCACCTGAAACATAAATTCCCTTTGAACCTATCATTGTATTAACTCCATCAGGAAATTTTTTGATAATATCCATACATTGTGCATCACGGAGAGCCTGCATAACTTCTTTATCTGTTGCATCAGGCCTGCCCGTGCGAATATTGTCCATAATACTCATTTTCAGCAATTTGCTGTCCTGAAAAACATATGAAACATAATTCATAAGCTCATTTATTGGAATATTTCTGACATCTGCACCACCAATTTTTATACTTCCGCTTTTTACATCCCAGAAACGTGCAATAAGTGAGGCAAGTGTGGTTTTTCCGCTTCCTGATGAACCTACAAAGGCAATATGTTCTCCTGATTTAATGGGAAAATTTATCACATCAACTGCATTATTACCAGAATCAGTATATGAAAACACAACATTGTCAAGTGTTATTGACAGGCTTCATGTGTATTTTAAGTTTTTCGGTTGATAGATATTATTTCTTGCTATTGTCATGCAG
>ULMG01037020.1_pt1 | contig 10978 bp, 9 predicted proteins | sample 1951601 | NCBI WGS metagenome assembly ULMG01 (sample SAMEA4835545, study PRJEB28245) | human gut metagenome | biome: gut microbiome; material: fecal sample | place: Denmark | collected 2008
CCGGCTGTGATTTTCTTATGGTCGGCAGAGGTGCTTTGGGAAATCCATGGATATTTCAATGCATAAATGCATATCTTAACAACGAAGCGGATTTTGTTGAACCGACGCTTGAGGAAAAAATGAATGTCATGCTTCGCCATATAGGCACTCTTTGCGAATACAAGGGCGTGCGAATCGGCATGCGTGAAGCACGCAAACACGCCGCCTGGTATATAAAGGGAATCCGTGGTGCAGCCTCATTCAGGCAGGAAATCGGTCAACTTTCGACGATGGACGAGTTGAAGGCTCTTGTCGAGAGGGTCGTGGCTTCTCAGGAATAAATTATTCAGTATTCATTGAATATTCATCGGAAAAATGTTCCTATAAAAACTATAAAAAAATCAAGTTTTCCACATGTAAAGGCAGAAACCTTTACGAATTTTCCACATAACAGGCTTAAATAGCTTGAAAATACGTTAAACTTTCCACACTTTCCACCGAGTTTTCCACAGTGACAAGTTAAAATGCTTGTCGTAAAGTAAAACAGCTTTACATTGGACAAAATATTCATTTTGGCTTTTCATATGCATTTTTTACTTTGCGAAGTCCGTAAAAAGTAAAAAATCAAACAATTTTATCAATTATTTATGAAAAGTCTATTGACAAAAGCATAAAATAACACTAATATCTTTTAGTGTATAAAATAATTAATTTTGGAGGAGTTCTATCCATGTCACTATCAGTATTTGAAAGACTGCAAAAGATAATAGCCGAACAGCTTGAAATTGACGAAGTCGATATTCGTCCGGACAGCGACATCATTGACGACCTCGGTGCAGACAGTCTCGACGTTGTTGACATTGTTATGAGTATTGAGGACGAGTTCCAGGTTGAGGTTCCCGATGAGGCAGTTGAAGGAATGAGAACTGTTGATGATGCGGTAAGGTATATTGAGGATCACGAATAAAATAAAAGGCGGTAATTAAATTGGCACAGCAAAAGAAAATGGTTGAAGAAATCACGTCAATGGACGAGGATTTCGCAAAATGGTACACAGACGTTGTAAAGAAAGCTGAGCTTTGCGAATACACAAGCGTTAAGGGCTGCATGGTTATCAGACCGTACGGCTATGCAATTTGGGAGAACATTCAGCACATCATGGACAGCATGTTCAAGGCAACAGGCCACGAGAACGTATGCATGCCTATGTTCATTCCCGAAAGCCTGCTCGAAAAGGAAAAGGATCACGTTGAGGGCTTCGCTCCCGAGGTTGCATGGGTAACCCACGGCGGTAACGAAAAGCTTGAGGAAAGACTTTGCGTCAGACCCACATCCGAGACACTTTTCTGCGAGCACTATGCAAATATAGTTCATTCATACAGAGACCTTCCCAAGCTCTATAATCAGTGGGTAAGCGTTGTTCGCTGGGAAAAGACAACCCGTCCTTTCCTGCGTACAAGAGAGTTCCTTTGGCAGGAGGGTCACACGATCCATGCAACGGCTGAGGAGGCTCAGGAGGAGACAATCCGCATGCTCAACGTTTACGCTGAGTTCTGTGAGAAATATCTCGCAATGCCGGTTGTAAAGGGCGTTAAGACGGCCAAGGAGCGTTTTGCGGGAGCTGAGGATACATACACTATTGAGGCTCTTATGCACGACGGTAAGGCTCTCCAGAGCGGCACATCGCATTATTTCGGCGACGGCTTTGCAAAGGCGTTCAATATTCAGTTCACAGGTAAGGACAACAAGCTTCATCACCCGTTTCAGACGTCATGGGGCACTACGACACGTCTCATCGGTGCCATCATCATGACGCATGGCGACGATAACGGACTTGTTCTTCCGCCGGCAGTCGCACCGATTCAGCTTGTTATTATTCCTATCGCTTCTCATAAGGAGGGCGTACTCGATAAGGCCAACGAGCTTAAGAATAAGCTTGCAAACGTCTGCCGAGTTAAGCTTGACGATTCCGACAACAGCGCAGGCTGGAAGTTTGCGGAATACGAGATGAAGGGCGTTCCGCTTCGTCTCGAGATTGGTCCGAAGGATATCGAAAACAACCGCTGCGTTGTTGTTCGCCGTGACAACGGAGAGAAGATTTTTGTTTCGCTCGACGAGCTTGAAACAAAGATTCCCGAATTGCTTGAGGCGGTTCGTGACGGTCTTTATCGGAAGGCTTTTGACCGCAGAGCGGCAATGACTTTCACCGCAAGAGATTATGCCGAGCTTAAGGATATCGCAGACAACAAGCCGGGCTTCATCAAGGCTATGTGGTGCGGCGACCGTGAGTGCGAGGATAAGCTCAAGGACGAGCTTGGAATCACATCACGCTGTATTCCGTTCGAGCAGGAGCATCTCGGCGACACCTGCGTTTGCTGCGGCAAGCCGGCAAAGCACATGCTCTATTGGGGCAAGGCATATTAATTCAGACTATAATATTAAAGACATTCCCGAAAAAGGAATGTCTTTTTTAGGTTAGAAAATTATCTCACATAAGAAATTCACTGAGCTTGGGCTCATTCTATGTATAGCAAAGTATTGTTACGGTAGTGAATGAAAGCCCGGTGGTCTGTCATATCCGTGGTGTGACAGAGTTGCAGTGAGACAGAACGGCAAGCTATCTTTTTAAAAAATAAACCTTCCGTAACAACACGAGGTCGTGCCCCCTAACAATCAGTGGAGGCCGGATAAGATATGAGCTTATTTAAACATACTGTCTATCGAAACACCAAAGATTTCACATATTCTTTGAAGAGTATTTGCGAGTGGAAGTCCGATGCCGTTTTCATATTTTGAAATAGACGAACGATTCATGCCAAGCATATCAGCAAGCTGCTGTTGTGAAAGGCCGCTGTTTTTTCTTGCTGCTTTAAAGTTCTCGGAAAAGCTCATATTTAATCCCCCATAAAATAAAAAAGTGCGCAGCCGAAGCTACGCACAAAAAACGCATAGCTCAACTGTCGTCAAACAAAACCTACCACCCTAAAAAGCATGTAGAAATGAGCTTGCATTTTTATCAGGAAGATAAAAATACACGCTTTAAAGGGTTTTAGTTATGCGGTTTTGTTTGACAAGAGCTATTATAACACTCCTTATGTAAAAAATCCAGTGTTTTTTTGATTTTGTGCAAAAAATTCACGAAAAAAATGACCGTTTATACTATTAAAATACTGAATTTTTGAAAGACGACAAAAGTATACTTTATAGCCTTAAATCAGAGAAAACCGTGCTTTGCATTAAGCAAGACACGGTTTTTAAAATATTCAGTTATTTGTTTTTATCTGAACATAGGGGAGAATTGCATTTGCAACATTTGAAATCGGCATGGTTTGCAGCCAAATTCTGCCCGGTCCGGTCAAAACGGTGTTAAAAAGGCCTTCGCCTCCGAAAAGTTTGTTTTTAAGCCCCGGGACTTGCTGAATTTCCATCTTGACATTTGACGTGAAGCCTGCGACATTACCTGTGTTGACAATGATTCGTTCTCCGTCTCTCAGTTCATATTCAACGAGGTCTCCGTCAATCTCAACAAATGCCGTTCCGTTACCGGAGAGACGCTGCATTATAAATCCTTCACCGCCGAAAAGGCCGGTGCTGAATCTTTTGTTGAAATGTACGGAAATGTTAACTCCGGCTTCGGCTGCAAGGAATGCACTCTTTTGAACAATCATTTCGTTATAAGGGCTGATTTCAACAGCTTTTATTGTTCCCGGAAAGCTTGAACCGAAGGTTATCATTCCGTTTCTGTGCGCCGTGTAAACGTTCTGAAACATGCTTTCTCCGGAAAAGGCCTTTGAAAACATCTTTCCAAGTCCGCCGCCATGGGTTTGCATCTCTATGTTGGGTGTCATCCAGGCCATTGAGCCTTTTTCGGTAATCATTCTTTCACCGTCGCCGAGTTGGCATACGACAACGGGAAAAGAACCGCCCTTAATATCGTATTGCATATATTTTCTCCTTTGGTCGGAAGTTTAATATGTAAACGTTGCGTCGAGAGTGTACTGACCTGAGCCTGAGCCTTCAACTTTCATAATACCGTACTTTACGGTTGCTTCAAGTTTGAGCGGCATTGTATGATTAAGCGAAAGAATATTTCCGTCCTTATCAATTTCGGCTGTGAGAACAGTTCCGGCATAGTTAAATGATGAAGATTTAACGGTTACATTGTTCTGAGCTGCAATTTCAGCAATGCCTGCGAGCGGAAGGGAAGCCTGCGTATTATACTTAGGTGCTGTTTTGTAATCAACGGTCTCGCTGACAAGAGTAATTGTTACCTTATAACCGTTTTCGGTTGCTTCAACCTTTGCTTCTTTTGCTCCATCGGGTTCAAGAGCTGTCGGCACAAGGAATTTTTCGGCCTTAGCCGGGTCGGACAGGAATGTTTCTGTTGCTTCGGTCGGAACGGCATATTTCTCGATGAGAGAGTTGGCGAGATCCTTAAAAGCCGAAAGATTATCTATTTTTACCTTAACATCGGTTTTCTTTGCGATTGTAACCTTTTCGCTTGCATAAGCTTTTTTGAGAGCATTGTTGTAATATTCAACAAGTTCTGCTTTATCAAAGTCAACCGGAGTCTTTTCGTCCTCCTTACCGTCATCTTTAATCTCGATAAGCTCGTCGAGACCTACGCTCATTCTAAGTGCAGCAAGGGCATCCGCCGAGTTAACAGTTCCGTTAGTGTCGATATCGGCTTTTTTGAGATTGAGAGTGACAGTTTCATCGCCGACCGAATGTCTGAGTATCAACAGTGCATCCGATGAGTTGACTGCGCCGTCGTCGTTGACGTCGCCCATATAGTCCGTGGCAAATGCCATTGCCGATGCCGATGCTGCGATAGCCGCTACTGTTGCCAGCGAAATACCCGCCTTAATAAACTTGTTCATTTTACTTGTCTCCTTTATTTTGGTAAATTATCAGAGTCAAATTTAATCATGCCCTTAAGAGAGAAATATGATTCGTTGACACCTGCTTTGAAATCTTTAATTTGCATGGATTCCTCAGGCTTTGCGGAATGATCAGTGACCGTTACCCACTTTCCGTTAAGGAAGTAGTAATCGGTTAAAGAACCGTCCTCCGATCTGTATGTGTCGACCGTACAAGTCTTTCCGTTATAGGTTGAGAAGAATGAACCGGCATAGGTTTGATTATCATCAAAATTCATATTGCCGAAATCAAGACCGCCCAGATCTTCCTTACTCATTTCCATGTACATCTTAACGTCAGGTACAACCATATATGCCTTTCCGTTAAGAACAAGCAATCTGACATTCATGCCGCTGTACTTCATTGATGTACACATGTTCTTTCCACTGACCATAATTGTAACGGGAACGCTCTTCATCTGACCGTCCATGTCTTCCATGTTCATGATTGTCGAAATTGTAAACTTTCCGGTTTTCATTATCGGGTCAATGACTTCGGGCTTGAGGTCAACCTCGGTAGGGCCGTCGTAAAGATTGACGGATATTCTGAGTACGGTAAGTGCATCGGATGAATTTACTTTTCCGTCACAGTTTACATCGGCAAGCTTTTCGTCGATTGTATCAAGTGTACCGACGGAATACATGAGTATTTTTAATGCATCGGATGAATTGGCCGATTTGTTGCCGTCGACATCTCCGAGCGTTCTTGCCGAAGCGGATATACCGAGGGCAGAGGCTGCTAAAATTGCCGAAAGCAAAATAGAAAATATTTTTTTCATACATATTGTCCTTTCTGTTTATGATTACTTTGATTTTATCAGCAAATTATTAAATAATCAATAGTTTTTTATTAATAAACCTTTTAAATTAATAAATTATTCATTGGTAGTTTTTGCCATATAAGTTGCAATGAGCGAAATAAGCATTATTCCATACAAAACTGCGAGGCAATAGGGGAAAATGTCGGTCGAAAATTTTTGAGCAAGGAAGCCTGTCAATGTCGGCATGGAGAGAATTCCAATATAAGCTGCTGCCATTTGCGAGCCCATTACCGCCTGTGAACGTTGAGCACCGAAGCGAATAGGAGTCAGGTGAACCATGTTCGGATAAAGCGGGCCGTTACCGAGTCCGATAAGGAACATTCCGACCGCAATCAGATTCGGAATAAACGGTTGAGACACAAGGACAATAGCGGGAATTATAAGAATTGTGCCGATTAAAATAATCTGCTGCGGCTTGAGCTTCGAGGAGAAAATTCCCGACAGAAAACGTCCGAAGGCAATTCCGCCGTAGTAGACTGTTACAAACAATGCCGCTCTGTCAACCGTGATACCTCTTGAATTAACAAGAAACGAGCTGGACCATGTTCCGCTGACATATTCGAGTGCACATGAGCCGAAAAATACAAGCCACGTTGATTTTATTCCCGGCAGCTTTATCAGCTCGGCAAAGCTGTTTTTTTCGCTTTTTTCGTCCGAAGATTCCGACAATCGACCGTTCTTTTGCCAAAGAGGAAGAGACGCAAAGGCGATAATCGAAATGACAAGTTGAATGATAAACGCCAGGTGATATCCGCTTTGCCATGACCTGTTTTTCAGTGCAAGCGACATTAGATAGGGACTGAGAGTGACACCGATTCCGTAGAAGCAATGCAGAAAATTCATGTGCGAAGCTCTGTAGTGAACGGCTACATAATTGTTTAGCACAGCATCAATCGCACCCGCTCCGAAGCCGAGAAACAGGGTAAAGAAGAACATCATATATATGTTCTTTGAAATCGAAAAACCGAACAGACCGACAGCGGTAAGCGCAGTGCTTACCGCTGCAATTTTCGACGTTGAAAACGTTTCTGTCAGCTTTGCACTCATTAGGCTTGAAATTATCGAGCACACCGTCATTGTGACAGTGACTGCATTCGCCGCTGAAATCGGCAGACCGAAATCGCTGTTGATTGCAGGCCACGCCGCACCGAAAAGCGAATCGGGAATTCCGAGCCCGATGAAATCAATAAAGATAACAATTAAAAGTAAAGTCGCCATAATTTATTTAATCATAAAATTTGTTGTCATAGCTTCCGACTGTATGCCCCATGCTGTTTCTGCGGTTACGGAAACTGTGTATTCGCCTTTATCAAATCTGCCGAGTTTGAGGTGCTCTGTCTTCTCAACGGTTGCCGAATAATACTTCGGAAGAACCCAGTCGGATTTAACGACCTCGCCGTCGGAGTTCATGACCTTAACCTTGTAAAGGAAGACAGGCTCGGAGCTTGTGGACTGTGCCGCATCAAATCTGACAGTTACGCTTTTAGCAAGCTTTGTGACCTCGAGCTTTGCCTCCTCGCTGAAAACGGGAGCTGTCGATCTTGCTGCCTGCTTTTCCGGAGTGTATTCACGGTTTGCCGGATTTGCGGGGTTGGCAAGAATATATTCGCAAAGAACCTTTTGCTCAATGAGGTCGATGCCTCTCAGACGCATGTTGCTGTCCTTATCAAGCTCAACGATCCAGAACTGAGCCTCAAGGCTGTTGCCTGTCGGGTGAACCTTGCGCTGATCCTCAACCGTAAGCTCCATGTATGCGAGAGCACCTGTGCCTATAGCCGTGAAATTGCCCTGCCATACGGAGCGGGGGTCGTTAAGCGGATAATGAGAATGTCCGGAGAAGTCAACTACCTGCGGATACTGCTCAAGGATATCGCTGAAATAGTCGATTCCCCAGCCGTCAAAATCTGAGCTGCCGTAGACAGTGTTGAGCACATGCTCATGCTGAGAAACGAAAATCGGCTTGTTTGGGTCATCCTTAACCGCTTGATCAAGCTGAGCCTTGAGCCATACTCTCTGCTCCTCGGTGTAGTTAACCCCCTCAACGTCCGAGGTGGAAATTCCGATAAAATGATAGCCGTTTACTACCTTGTGATAGTCGGTTTTCTTGCCCATGAGCTGTGAGAAATAGGCAACGGTCTTTTTTTTCATGTTTCTGAAATCATGGTTGTTTGCGATTATCGGAAGAAGCTCTGTTTCGCTCTTGATATACTTATCCGCAACTACTTTGAATCCGGCAAACTGGTCAATGTTGCCGTCGTTTGTAATGTCGCCGTTTATAAGGAAAGCATCGAGATTGTTGTATTCGCTGTCTGCTTTTGCAATAGCATAAGCGAGCTTTGCTGTCTTTTCGAGCCTGTGGCTTCCGACGCCGGCGACAGTTTTAAGATGAGAGTCGCTGCATGCGACAAAACGGATCACCGGGGTAAACTCGGTTTCATCCTCGGGGGCGAAGCCCCATACAAACAGGCTTGTCAACGACATGATTACCGTTGCTATCGCAATAAAAATAGATGTTAACTTGTTTATCATTATTTTTTCTCCTCAAATTATTATATATCGTATATATTGTCATTCTTGGGGGTTCTGTTTTTGTATTTGCCGTTCGTAAAGTCGGGGATTTCAACCGTTGCGCCGCCGTTCTGAATCGAAAGCTCGCTCAGCGGAGTGATGCACATCCACGCTGCCGCATCATAGACGTCAATCGGCGGAAGAGTGCCGTTTTTAACCGATACGATCCAAGCCCTTATAATGAACCAATCCATGCCGCCGTGACCCGATTCAAGCATTTCCTTTGTGGTGTCGTGCCAAAGCGGATGATTGTATTTGCGTGCGAATTTTTTTCCTCGTCCCCAGAATTTCTTCTGATCCCACTCGTTCTTTCTATATAGCTTCTTGTCGAGGAAAACGATGTCGCCGTCCTCCTGATAAAGTCCCTTTGTGCCTCTTACTGTGAATCCTCTGCTGTAGAAACGGGGGAGACAGGTATCAAGAGTAAGCTCAATAAGCTCGCCGTTTTCCGTTTTAATAAAGGTCTTGACAATATCGGTCTGATTGAATTTTGTATTTCCGAGCGAAGGCTTTAAATCCCTGTGCTGCTTAACAAAATCCTCCATACCTGCGGCCCTGCTGCAAACCGAGGACATCGAAACGAAACGGTTGCCGTAGTTTATGCCGAGAATTTTTGCAATCGGACCTAACTCATGTGTCGGGTAGTTTTCACAGTTTCTTGCAATGTAATTGCGAAGTCTGTAGTGACGGTTCTTTTCACCGTAGGCGACCTCGTCTCGGAGATCATGAGCATACTGACCGGAGCAGAAAACGATATCGCCGAATACGCCCTCACGAACCATATTGTGAACCATCATTTCACGCTCGCCGTAGCAGCAGTTTTCCATCATCATTGTCCAAACGCCGGTTTCCTCATATGTATGAACAAGCTCCCAGCATTCATCGAGGGTGTAAGCCCCGCCGACTTCCATTGCAGCCGGAATGCCTTTTTTCATTGAATCAATGGCGATTTTAACGTGACATTCCCAATCCGTTGCAATGTAAACCGAGTCAATCCCCGGCATATCGAGAACCTCGTTGTAATCAACAGTGCCCATCGGAGCGGGTCTGCCGCCGCCAACAAGCTTTTTTATAACATTGTCAACACGATCCTGATATTTGTCGCAAACGGCAAGAATGTTGACATCCTCCATCTTTGCCATGACTTCAACCATGCTTGCGCCTCTGCCTCCGAGGCCGATAATTCCAATATTAACAGAATTTTTCATATAACACCTCTTTAAACTTCTCTGTTCATTTAACATACGGCTGTTTGAGGTTATTATACCATATCGGTTTGCTTTTTCAACCTGAAATCAATATAAAAATACAGAAAAATGTAAAAACGGTGATTATTATATATAAATGTATAGAATAATTGAACGGAAAGTTATTCCGATTGATTTCATCATATCGTTTTTATACATTTTATTTGTATTGTTTATTGCTTTTATATAAAAATGGATAAAAAATTTGTACAGTTTGTATTGTTTTAATTTGGAAAAACCTATTTACAAATCGGGCATTATCTGATAATATTATTATAAGCCAAACTGGAATGGTGGATTTTGGCGACCCTATTTACAGTTTCTCCGGTCGTAGGCCGGAAATTTAACGGAGGTGTTTTAGGTGAAACAATCCAAACGACTGTTGTGCGTTCTTATTGCCCTTGTCATGTTGCTTTCATGCTTCACGGTAGGCGTAAGCGCATACAAAACCCCATACACTACCTGTAGCTACAGCAGTGTAAAGAAACCTGTTTTCACAAAAGAGCAGGCGGCTTCCGCTGTTCTTGACTATCTCGATGATGAGGTTCTTGCAGGACTGGATGTAAACTTTGACTTGAGCCAGCTCAGTCTTCATATTCACATCTATTCTCTTGACTCTCTCTTTGATTCAATCAAGGCTATTACAGGACACACACTTTATAAAATGTTCAGCTTCGGAGACATTGATAACCTGAGCTTCGGAATTCCGAAGAACGGTGATATCAGACGCCGTTCAGAGAACAAGAGCGATCTCGAGGTTCTCGGATATCTTCTTCAGTGGCTCCAGGAGAATGCCGACCCGCTTTATAAATGGGTAGACAACTCGTTCAGTCTCGGTATCATAAAGAACTTCTGGAATCCGAAGAAAAAGATTCCTATGCTTAACGATCTTCACGGCTATATCAACGAGATGGTCTATAAGGCATTGATTGATTCCACAGGTACAGGCTTTGCGGTGGGCGGAGCTTATGACAACCTCGACTACATAGTTAATGATTTCTTTAACAACCGTCTTGTTAAGTTTGTCTGCGATAAGATGGCAAAGGCCGACGGCTCAAATGCCGTTGCCGATTTCCTCGGACTTGAAAAGAATGCCGACGGTACCTTGAAGAATTACGTTAAATTCGTTGATCTTCTTCCGTCACTCAAGACGTCAATCGGCCCTTCAATCGACTTTACAAAGGTCAAGACATATGACTTCATTGAGGCTCTTTTCAGCGCACTCATCGACGATATCGTTGTTAAGTATGCCGGCAACCTTATTCTTGATGCACTCAAGATTAAGCCGGACGACACCACGGCAGACACGTCTTATATCAATATCGCGATAACCCTTTTCGTTACTAATGAAACAATGGGTCTTCCCGAAGATGCATCTCAGGATGAATTGATCGCCAAATTCCTTGAGTCAAAGGGCGTTGAAAATCCGACAGCCCCGAAGCCG
>ULMG01034930.1_pt1 | contig 10882 bp, 8 predicted proteins | sample 1951601 | NCBI WGS metagenome assembly ULMG01 (sample SAMEA4835545, study PRJEB28245) | human gut metagenome | biome: gut microbiome; material: fecal sample | place: Denmark | collected 2008
TGTTCATGGAGCTATTATTTCACAGCCCCTTTTTGGATTGAAGTTGTCGGGTTCAGGTTGATGGGTTCAGGGGGGGCGGCGCATTCATAATGATATAACGATATAGCGCCGCGAATGTTGAGCTGGTGCTTCGCTCGGAATGACGAAACGGGGAGATGATTGCCCCATATAATCTGCATTTTTATGATTCCGCGGCGCTTCTGCTTTTTATGCGCCGCACCAATCCCTTTGAACCTCTTGAACCTATAGAACTCGCTCCCCCTCTTTCGCAAACAATCAAGGGACGGCACGCCTCCTGAGCTAACCCTGAGCTTTCAACCATCAATCCCTAAATTTCCACATATACAGCCCGACGCAGATCACCGCGGAGAGAAGGGAGCCCATCGGGGCAGCAAGGCCCATCGGAGACAGTGTTTCGGGGAAGAGGAGGATGGCGAGGTAGGTGCCGGGGACGCGGACGGTGACGATCGAGATCATATTGTGCAGGAAGGAGTAGATCGATTTCCCATAGGCAGAGAAATATCCCGAGAAGCAGAAGTGGATGCCGGCAAAGATGCAGTCGATGACATAGGTACGGAAGTATTCACCGCCAAGGCGCACGACTTCCGGCTCATGGCTGACGAAGAGTGAGATGACCCACTCAGCGCAAAAGTGGACGACGAGGGTCGTAAAAAGACCGAAGATGATGCATACACGGATGCCGCAGCGGAGCGCCTGCCGCCCGCGCTCATTGTTTCCGGCGCCTGCATTCTGTGCGGCGAAGGCGGCGACGGTCGAGAGCATGGCAGAGGGGACGAGGAAGAGGAAGCTGATGATCTTCTCCACGATGCCGACTGCGGCGGCGACTTCGACGCCGCGGCTGTTTGCGATGGCGGTGATGATGAGAAAGGAGATCTGGATGAGCCCGTCCTGACAAGAGATGGGAAGACCTATGGCAAGGAGCGTCTTCATGCGGAGGGCATCGAAGGTGAAGGACTTCTTCGTGAAGGCAAGGCCAAGGTCGGCGCGGGCGAGGTACAAGAGGCAGAGGAGGACGGAGACGGCCTCGGAAAGAATGGTGGCTGCGGCCGCTCCGGCGGCCCCCATCGCCATGGGGCCGATGAAGATACAGTCAAGCAGGAGATTGATGAGACCGGCGAGAGCGATAAAGTACATCGGCGTCCTTGTATCGCCAAGTCCGCGGAAGATGCTGGCAAGGACATTATAGGCGACGATGAAGGGGATGCCTGCAAAGCAGATGAGAAGGTACGCCCTTGCATCCTCCCATGCTTCCATCGGGGTCTTCAGCCAAGAGAGGATCAGATCGCTCGAAAGGAGGAGGAGCACGGTGCTAACGAGGCTGAAGAGGGCAAAGAGCAGCACCGAGCTTCCGATGCAGCAGGAGGCTTCCTTCCGATTTCCGCCGCCCACCGCGCGGCTGATGGAGACGGTCGTCCCCATGGCGAGTCCGACGATGATGACGGTCAGCATGTGCATCAGCTGGCTTCCGATGGAGACGGCCGTGATCGGTGCGGCGCCATTGAAGAGACCGGTGATGAAAAGGTCGGCCATGCCGTAGAATGTCTGAAGAAAACAGGCGAGAAGGTAAGGGATGGCGAAAGCCATCATCTGGGGGAGCAAAGGCCCTTGGGTAAGATTGATTCCGGTCATAGGATCCTCTTTGTACAATGAATAGCCTGCCGCCTTTCACACAGGCTGCTGCTTCATGGAGACAATCATATCACAGGCGAGTCGCTTGCGAAATATGGCTTTTGCAGGTGGTCTTCTGCCGGCATTTGCTTTTTTCACGTCTCTGCTATAAGATGAAGGACAAATGAGGTGATTGGTATGTACATGACAGCACAGCGCAAGCGTCTTTTTCAATTTTTCAATGATCATCCGGATGCTTCCTTTTCCGCCAGAGACATACAGGCTCTGCTGAATCGGTCAGAAGCGTCTGCGATCAGTCTCAGTGCGGTGTATCGCAATCTGGCTTCTTTGGCAGAGGCCGGGCTGATCTTGAAATCGGCGGCCAGTGATGGACAAGAAACATTGTATAGGTTCGTCGGGGCGGATGCCTGCCGGGATGAGCTTCATATGACCTGTCTTTCGTGCGGTCAGACGACCCATGTAGACCATGCGACCGCGCGTGCTCTCGCGCAGGCCTTGGCGGGCAATGATGAGTTTCAGATGAATCTGGGGCAGACCACCATTTACGGCTTATGCAAAAAATGCCGGGAAAAATAATTTGTTTCTTACACAAAGAAGGGCCCGTTCGGGTCCTTTTAAATTTGAGAAAATTTCGCAAATCTGTTGACGGAAGGGCGGGAAGCGATTATAATGGGGTTCGCATTTGCGAAGCCGTCGCAAATCTTTATGATGGTTTCTGCTATCGAAAGAGGGGCGGTCGGAGGGGGCTGCTATTGGTTTTGCGGATGCAGTATGCTGCCAGATCATGGCGGAGCGCATTGCCTGTCACAGGCAATGCGAGAAAGAAACCTTTTCCTCTCCGGTCACATGGCATCCCTGCTTTCTAACGTAAAGGAGTTCTTACTATGAAAATGAAAAAAATAGGTCTTTTCATAGCGACGCTTGCCGCTTGTCTGATAGGCGGCGTTGCATTGACAGGCTGCACGCCGGGTCAGAAGTCAGTTGCTTCTCTCCCGCCGGAAAAGAAGCTTCAGATCGTTTGCACCAATTTTCCCGGTTATGATTTTGCAAGGCATATCGTAAAGGATCATGGCGAAGTCACCATGCTGGTGAAACCCGGTACGGATGTCCATAGCTTTTCTCCCTCGCCGAAGGACCTGAAAGCGGTGGCTGACAGTGACCTTCTCATTTGTACGGGCGGTGACTCTGATGAATGGCTAGGAAAGATACTGGATGCGACCGGCAAGAAGCCCGGGAACGTATTTCGGATGATGGATGCCGTGAAGCTGTCAGAAGAAGAGCATCCGGAAGGCATGCAGCCTGAAGAGGAAGCAGAGAAAGAGGCGGGCCCAGAAATGGATGAGCATGTATGGACCGCTCCTGCCAATGCCAGTGAGATCGTCAAAAAATTGAATGCTTCTATTTCCAAGCTGGATAGTGCGCATGCGGAGGAGTATCAGAAGAATACAGAGGCATATATGAAAGAGATCACCGATCTGGATCAGAGCTTCCGTGATGTGATCGATCATGCAGATAGAAAAGAGATCATCGTGGGAGATCGCTTCCCCTTTCTGTACTTTGTGAAGGAGTACGGTTTGACATATGATGCGGCTTTCCCGGGATGCGCCAAGGATACGGAAGCCGATCCGAAGACCATTGCCTTTTTGATCGATAAGGTCAAGGCAGATCAGATCCCTGTGATCTTCCATATCGAATTGTCCAATCAGCAGATGAGCCGCTCCATTGCAGAGGCGACAGGAGCCAAAGAGAGACAGCTCAATTCCATTCATAACGTCACGCAGAAGGATTTTGACGCCGGCGTCACCTATGTGGATCTGATGAGACAGAATGTCAAGACCTTGAAGGAGGCATTGAACTAAATGAGCGTATTGGATTGTCGGGATCTTTCTTTTGCCTATGAAGGAAGGCTGGTGCTGTCTCATGTGAATTTTTCTTTGAAAAAAGGGAGCTATCTGGGCATCATCGGTGAAAATGGCTCCGGTAAAAGTACTCTCATCAAAGGGATCCTGGGGCTCAAAAAACAGGCGTCAGGTGAGATCCGTCTTCATTTACCGGACGCGCAGAAGGGGATGGGCTACCTGCCGCAGCAGCAGACCATGAAAAAGGATTTTCCGGCCAGTGTGTGGGAGGTCGTATTGTCCGGCAGGCTGAGTCAGCTTTCCTTTCCTTATCGGTACAGAAAAGTAGATCGGGATTACGCAGATCATATGATCCGTTTCCTTTCTCTTTCCGCATGGAAGGATCATGCATTCCGCGAATTGTCGGGAGGGCAGCAGCAGAGAGTGCTTCTGGCGCGGGCACTGGCGGCGGGCAGTCAGGTGCTGGTACTGGATGAACCGGTGACCGGGCTGGATCCTCGCATCACGGAAGAGATGTATGCTATGCTGGAACGATGCATTCACGAGTTGGGACTGACCATCATGATGGTATCCCACGATCTGCCCCGCGTGTTTCATGAGGTTCATCAGGTTTTGTATCTGGCGAAAGGGAAGCAGATGTTTTTCGGTCAGACGGAGGACTTTCTCAAAGCATATCCCGAAGTCATACGGCAAGGAGGGATCCTGTGATGTCTCTTATTCTGGAATTGCTGCAGTATCCCTTTATGGTGCGTGCGCTGGTGGTGGGCATCTTGATCTCGATCTGCGCTTCGCTTTTGGGGACCAGTCTGGTCCTCAAACGGTACTCCATGATCGGTGACAGCTTGTCCCATGTGGGCTTTGCAGCGCTGGCAGTGGCCTATGCCTTTTATCTGGATCCGTTGGTGATCTCCATCCCTGTCACGATGGCAGCAGCTTTTCTTCTTTTGGAATTGAAGGAAAGCATGCGCATCAAAGGGGATGCGGCGACGGCGCTTCTTTGCAGCAGCGCTTTGGCCGTGGGGGTTCTTGTCATTTCTCTCACCAGAGGGATGAATATGGATGTGTCCAATTACATGTTTGGCAGCATCCTGGCGATGAGCAGCGCAGATGTATGGCTCAGCTTGACAGCGGGCATCATCATCATCCTCCTGTACATTCTCTTTTATCATCCCTTGTTTGCTGTGACTTTTGATGAATCCTTTGCCACCGCTTCCGGTGTGCGGAGCCATTTCTATCATCTGGTCCTGGCACTCATGACGGCAGTCACGATCGTGCTCGGCATGCGTATGATGGGCGCGCTTTTGATCTCCAGCCTGATCGTATTTCCTGCCATCACGGCGATGCAGATCTGCCATCGGTATCTGACCACCATCGAGGCATCCACCCTCGTGGGACTTGTCTGCTTTCTGGTGGGGATCACACTTTCGTATGCATTGTCCATTCCCACCGGGCCTTGCATTGTCTTGATAAATCTGATCGCCCTCTTTGCGGCTATCGGCCTGCGAAAATGGAGAGAAAGCGGGCGCATGGCTTGAAGGGATAGGCTTGATAGATCCTGCTGGGCATGCTTCCTGTACCAGGAGGCTGCGGCGTAAAACAGGCAGCAGGCCATAGGATACTCACGCACAAAACGGTGCAGGCGGGTATGTGGATTTTGAATGCAATTCCCGAGTGGAAAAGATCTCTTATAACGGGAAGAGAACTATCGTTAATGGAGAAAAATACGGCTCTATGCACGGGAATAGCGATCGGTACCTTCAAGAAAAGCTGCTGCCTTACCGGCGGCGGCTTTTTTTGAAATACGTGTAGTAAAAAGTCTCGTATATATGATAAAATAATATAGTTATTTTCTTGTGTCAGCGAATATTTTATAAGGGTCATCAGAATGAATCAGACAGATACAAAATCATCCAAAGACATAAAGCAGACAGATAGTCCCGGCCACTGGAAGATCTGGTGGGCGATCGCGACGCTGGTGCCTTTTGGCTTTTCCTTTTTTCTTTCCTGGTATTTCGGCGCGCCGGGCGGATTTGAGCTTTCTTCGCAGGTGAAGGTCTTCCTGCTCTTCCTGCAGGTCGGTTTTGTGACGGCCTATTTTATCCGGCACCGCTTGACGCGGGCAGCCGTGCATCTGTGGATCACGATCGGCTTTTTGTGGCTGCTCTCACTCATCGTGCCGTACCTTTCGACGCAGACGGACGTGGTGCTCGACATGTCGGATATGTCAGGCGAGCTCTCTGCGCCGCTTTATCTGTTCATCTCCTGCCTTTCGGCGGCATGGATCCTGCCGGGGAAATGGCGCATGATCGCGCGCATCGCGTGCGTCGTCCTGATGCTCCTGTATGTGGGCATCCAGTTCACGTATGTGGGCTACTACTTCATCACGCATTCTCTGATCTCCATCAATATGCTTTTGGCGCTCGCGCAGACGAATCTTGCCGAGACGAAGGAGTATATCGATGTGAATATCCCGTATGCCGAGCTTATCTTGGGGACGCTTGCGATCCTCATCCTCGCGTGGCTCATCTTCCACAGCAGCCGTTTCTCCTTCAATGGCCGCCTTCCCGTTTCCCGAAAGGCGTGGTGGGCGATGGCGCTGCTCTTCTTTGTGAATGTCGGTCTCTGCTGCCTCTCCATCGGGGCGACGCGACTTGCGCATGTGTATTATGAGACATACGAGACGCTTTCCAGCTTCTCCGATTTTCAGACGATGGTAGAGAAGCGCCGCCACATGTCGATCAAGGATCGCGTCTTTGCCGCGCAGCTCAAAGCGGCGCCGGATGGTGTCTACGTCCTCATCATCGGCGAGTCTCTGACGCGCGACCACATGGGCGTCTATGGCTATCACAGAAATACCACGCCTTTCCAGACAGAGGCCGCCGCAGACTCGCACTATACCTTCTTCAATCATGCCTATTCCTGCTACACACAGACCGTTCAGGTCCTGACCGAAGCTCTGACGGAGAAGAACCAATACAATGATATGGAGCTGGTCGATGCCTACTCTATTATTGACATGGCAAGGCAGGCTGGCTTCCATACCACATGGATCTCAAACCAGTCCCGCTATGGTGTCTGGGATACGCCGATCGGTGCGATCGGAAGCGCCTGTGATGATCAGTACTGGATCAACCAGTATGTCGGAACAGATGTCGTGACGAAGGACTTCGATACCGCCCTCATCCCCTATCTGCGGAAGGTCGATCCGAAGAACCGCCGCCAGCTCGTCGTTGTCCACCTCATGGGCAGCCACGTCAGCTACTGGGACCGTTACCCGTCCGAGTTCTATCACTGGCCGGAGAGCATGGGAAAGGCACGCTCGACGGCTGACGTCATGAATGATGAGTATGACAACTCCGTCCTCTTTAACGACTACGTCGTCGAAAGCATCATGAACGAAGCCGTGAACTACATGAAAGCGGACAGCGTCCTCTACTTCTCCGACCATGGCGAGCAGGTCACTGAGCGTCCGGGGCACAATGCAGACCAGTTCGACTACACGATGGTGCACATTCCCTTCTGGATCTACACCTCGGATGACTACCAGAGGAGCCACCCGCGCACCCTGAAGACTATGTGGGAAAGAAGAAATATGCCATTCACCAATGACATGCTCTACGATACCTTCATGGGTCTTATGGGACTTACGGCGACTCGCTACGATGAAAAGTCCGACATCCTTTCCCCGGACTTTGATAAAGATGTGACGACGCTCATGACCATGTACGGCAATGTCATGGTCAGAAACGATACCGAGCAGCTCGGAAGCAGCAAGGAAGCAGAGGACGAGCGCTGGAACAATGATATCCATCGCCGCCGCCTCTTCGCTCCGTCTTTCGACTGGAGCCGGTATCAGCCCGTCAAGATCGCGGGAGAAGAGATCCCCGATGTACCGAATGCGGGAGCAGGGCAGTAGAAATAGGTTTTGAGGGTTCGCCCTTTGATTCCGCTTGAAAGCTTCACTTGAATGAGAAATTAGAAATGAGAAATGCGAAATGGTGTGGTGCGGCGCAAAAAATAATGAAACGCCGCAGAATATAAATAGGGCGATGCCCGCTGGAGATGTCAGACGTCAGATGCCAGACGTCAGATGTCTAATGTCTCCCAGTCTTTTAGTCTAATCTCCGGTCACTCCTAATCCCTAATCCCTAGTCACTTTACTTTATCCCCGAAAGGAGTCTACCATGCGTCTCAGACGTAAACCCTGGATCGAAGAAGCCATCAAAAATTACACCTCCATCCTCTTTCTGGAGGAACCGACCGACATGAAAGGCAAGTGGGAGACACAGTTTCCCCGTCCGGAGCAGCCGCTCCATGTGGAATTCGGTACCGGCAAAGGGCAGTTCATTTCCGGTATGGCCGCGCTCCATCCTGATGTGAATTACATCGGCATGGAGGTGCAGGAAGGCGTCATCTACTATGCCGCACAAAAGACTGCGGAGAAGGATCCGCCGGTAGACAATGTCCGTCTCATCTTAGGCGATGTGAGCGAGATCTTGAATATTTTTGACGAAGGCGAAGTCGATGTGATCTACCTCAATTTCAGTGACCCCTGGCCGAAGAAGCGCCACGCCAAGCGCCGCCTCACCTATCGTGATTTCCTGAAACGCTACGCCGTCATTTTAAAAGAGGGCGGTGAGATCCGCTTCAAGACGGATAACAAGGATCTTTTTGATTTCTCCGTCGAAGAATTTGAGGCCATGGGCTGGCAGCTTTCGGACATGACCTATGATCTTCATGCCGCTCCCGTCCCCGGGGATGTGGAGACAGAATATGAAGAGAAGTTTTCCAGAAAGGGGAACCTCATATGTCGTCTCGTAGCGAGACGTCCCTGAAGGATACGAAGTATGTGCCCGAGTGTCTGAAATGGATGCTCATCGCGGCCGCCATACTGATCGCCATCGGGGCGATGAATGTCTATAATGCCACCTACTATATGAATATGGCGGCAGGCGATGGGCCGTATACCCACTTTTTGAAGCATGTCGGGGTCTTGGCGCTCAGTCTGGCCATCGGCGCCGTCGTGGCTTGGCTGCCGAAAGGATTCATCCGGGGCGGCGCTTTCGTCTGGGTGGGGGTGACGATACTACTCCTTGCTGTGGTTGTTGTGGCCGGGCATCGGGCGAATGGCGCGACGCGCTGGATCATGCTCGCGGGCTTCTCTCTCCAGCCGTCTGAAGTCGCGAAAGTGACCGGCCTGATCTGGGCGGCATCCTTCCTCTCGAAACGGATCCAGAAAGGAGAGAAAATCACGCTCATCAAGCGTTTTCTCCGTCCGTTCTTCTATTGCTTCTTTCGTCCGTTCTTCCATTTAGCAAATCGGAAGAAGAAAGAAAATACCTTCCGCTCTATGATCGGGTACTTTCTGCCTCTCTATGGACCGTTTGCGATGGCGTTCTTTGTCCTGCTACAGCCGGACATGGGGACAGCAGGGATGATCCTGCTCTTTCCTGTGCTTCTCTATGTCGTGGCGGGACTGCCGATTTTTGAAATCTTTTTAGGCGCCGGCATCACCGTGGCGCTGTTCGCCATTCTCGTTATTGCTGAACCGTATCGCATGGACCGTGTGGTCGTACTCTGGGATCCCTTCTCCTATGCAGCGAACCGCGGCTACCAGACGGTACAGAGCCTCATCGCGGTCGGCTCCGGCGGACTCTTTGGGCAAAGCGTCGGCGAAGGCATGTCGAAATTTCTCTACCTGCCCGAGCAGTACACCGACTTTGCCTACGCCGTTTTCAGTCAGGAATTTGGCTTCATAGGCTCTGTTTTCGTCCTTCTTCTTTACCTCGTTTTTCTTCTTGCGGGATTCTCCGCAGCCAGAAAGCTGAAGGAGACCTATGCGGCTCTTCTCGTCTACGGACTCACCATGCTGATCTCCGTGCAGGGCATCGTCAATATCGCGATGGTCATCGGCTGCTTCCCTGTCACAGGGATCCCGCTGCCCTTCATTTCCTATGGCGGTTCCTCGCTCATCATGAATATCATCTCTGTCGGACTCATCTACGGCACCACGGTGCAGAGCCTTCGTGAGACAGATCTGGAAGAGCGAAAGCGACGGATCGCACAGATGGAAGGGAGAGGGTGAGCCTCTGGTGTGCTGTCCCTTGATTGTGGATGAAAGCTCGATCCAAATGAGAAATGAGAAATAAGAAATGAGAAATGGTGGTGCGGCGCATAAAAATAGAGAAGCGCCGCGGAGGTTTGAAACTAGCGGTTTTCTCGTATCGCATACCTCATCCCTAGCCACTCATCCCTAGCCACTTGTTACCAGTCCCTAGTCACGAGTCACCTGACGCCATTTATCCTTACATCGCTCGCTAGTCGCGCCTTGTACTTCTTGCCTTGCATGAAAATACAAGAGTAAAATCAGACAAAGATTTAATCAGTGTTTCCCTAGTCAGAATTTCCCGGAGGCTGGCATGAAGTATAATGAAAATGACACGCTCGATGTGCTGACCCGGCGTCTTTCCTTGGCCGCTCAAGAGGGAAAAGGGATCTGTTTTCTTCCTGTGGGCTCCGTGAAGGGGGAGGGAGCGACAGCTCTTTGCCGGGCTGCAAAGGAGATCCGAAAGAGGATCGTGAAGCCTCTTACAATCCTTGCACTGACCATGGACATGGTCGCTATGGGGCGTATGGCACTTGCCATCAGGGCTTGCGGCTTCGAAGGCGCAGCGATCTGTAAGCAGGATGGGATGCGCTTTCTGGCTGCTGTGCATGGCGGGAAACTTTCCGCGGAGCGGCTTTCCCCGTCTGACCTTGCATTTCCCGAAGAGAACGAATGGACACCCTACCATGAGACGGCTTTTTATCTGGGGATCACGCTCTATGCGGCAGGGATGGAAGAGGCGCTCCTTCCCGCGATGGACCGCGCAAGACACATGGCGAAAGAGCTTTTGAAGGACAAAACGGTTTGATTTTATGGGATAATGAATGAAAATAAAGAGTAAGCAAAAGCCATGAGAAACGGCGATTCTCATGGCTTTTGGTTTGCTTACATTCTCTTTACAAACTTTACTGTACGATGATAGATGGATTCCCGTTTTTTTTATATAATTTATTTATAAACAGGACTCGTTTTGCAAGGGGTTCGTATGTCTATCAAGGGAAACACTGATTGCAGCGCAAGACGATGGAGTCCGTGTTTCCTGAGGAGGAGCACGGAATGAATGAAACAGTCAAGATCTGCTTTGGCCTGATCGGCGGCCTGGCGCTTTTCCTGTACGGCATGAATACGATGAGTGATGCCCTGCAGAAAACCGCCGGGGAGCGCATGAAAAAGATCCTCAGCTTTTTGACAAAGAATCCGATCATGGGGGCGCTCGCCGGAGCGCTGGTGACGGCAGTCCTGCAGAGCAGCTCGGCGACCACCGTCA
>ULMG01047465.1_pt1 | contig 10873 bp, 10 predicted proteins | sample 1951601 | NCBI WGS metagenome assembly ULMG01 (sample SAMEA4835545, study PRJEB28245) | human gut metagenome | biome: gut microbiome; material: fecal sample | place: Denmark | collected 2008
ATACTTGCGGCTATGTGAGAATCATAACCCACAACTATGAGCAAAAGCACGATGAAACGAACCATTGGGATGAATGTTCTGTATGCCATAACAAAAAAGACATAACAGCTCATATCTTCGATAATGCATGCGACGCAACCTGCGACACCTGCGGTTATACAAGAGTGATAACCCACAACTATGAGCAGAAGCACGATGAAGTAAATCACTGGGATGAGTGCACAGTTTGCGGCGATAGGCAGAATATTAAAACTCACAACAACACGAAGAACAAGCACATTTGTGACACTTGCGGAAGAAAACTTTCCGACCACGAGGGCGGCACAGCCACATGCTCGGAGAAAGCAATCTGCACCATCTGCGGCGAGAAGTACGGCGATTTTGCAGAACACAGCTTCAGCGAATGGAAAACCAATGCCGAAGGCAAGCGCACAAAAGTATGCTCTGCCTGCGGCAAAGTAGCAAACTTCATGTATGGCGACCTTAACTATGATGGCAAGGTAAATGCAATCGACCTGACGATACTTCGCAGATATCTTGCGAGATACAGTGACAAAATAGACATCGCCGTTGCCGACTTTAATGGAGACGGCAAGGTCAATACGCTTGACCTCATGCTCCTGAGAAGATTCCTTGTAGGATACGATTCTGTCCTCGGAAAATAAGCTGCAGAGCGAAAATTGATGCAGGCTTTTTCAAAAAAAACAGAGACGATTGCCACATTGGCTTTCGTCTCTGTTTGTTTTTCGGAGCTTTTTGACAGCCCCGCGTTTTTACGTCCGAACCTGCTCTGAACGCAGGCTCCGATCATATATTATTTTTTCAAAGTCAATTGTCCCAATAAATTTTGCCGCTGAAGCATTTATTTGCTACCGGATCAGTAGAGTCATTTTCATGAACAGGGCTTACGGTAATAATATCATCGGAAGCGAATACCGATATCTCCAGTTTCGGCGGAAAATACTGCTCCTTTTCGGTTACTTTTTCTGTGATGGCTTTATCCAAAATTGTCGCCTCCTGTCGAATTTCTACAGGTAATATTTTATATTCCGATAATAGTTTTGTCAATATGTTTTCGCATATTTTTCACATTTTTTATTATTTCGAGCAGTTGCGGGCATATGGTAATCTGCGCCGCCGTTAGTCACATAAGTCCAAGTTCATTCAGCATACAGTTCACATCGCTTTTATGTTTTGCACGCAATTTTTTTATCGCGTCAAGATCGCGTTTTTTGTGCTTTCTCGCCTCGGGATTGAATATGCGAAGCCAACGCTTTATCTCGTAAAAAAACTGAAGATATTTCCGTCCCTTAAGCCTCGGATATGTGATGCAGAGAAGCTCATACGGAAGCCAGATACGATTGATGATGTACCCGAGCCTTCCTTTTTCCTTCTGCTGACCGACTGCCATTGAGTTTGCCGTGCTTCCGTAAACCCCACCACGCAGAAGATAATCCTCCATGCGGTGCGTGACATCACTATGTTCACCACCTCCGAACCATACCTCGGAAAGGGCTTTGGCGGCATCAAAGAATTTCTTTATTCCGCTCCTTTCGAGCATTTCATCAAGCACTGTGCTGTCAAAAGGCATCTTTCTTTGGAGCAGATACAAATCCAGAATCGGGCGCACTCCGCATCCGCCGTGAAGGAAATGATACGACGCATGTGCAATCTGATGAAAAAAGAAAAACTCGTTTGTAAATTCACACTCATATCCGTCAAGCACAGTAGCATAATCCCAACAGTCCGAGAGAAGCGCGTCTATGTTTGCTTTGTTCTCCTTTATGCTGTGATGAAGCTCGAGATGCACACTGCCATCCGACATGAGCGAAATATCGTGGTATTGCTTTTTTTCGTATGCATATCCCAGCTTTTCCACGATCGACTGTGCCGCCTGATCGACCGCTTCTTCGTGAACAAGCACATCAATATCACAGCTTGTCCTCATCCAAGGCTCCGGGTAATATTTGCGCAGAACAGAACCCTTGAGTGGTATAAACGGAATTTTCGCTTCATTCAGGACTTTGCGCAGACGCCCAAGTTCGTAGTTTATCTTCTCATATCTGTAAACGGCGAGCATCATCTGCTTTTGGAATTTTTCCTTTATCTCACCGTCTTCGATGAGGTCATTTTTTATCAGCGCATCGCCGACAAGATGGGCAAGGTCATGGGATTTTGAGAGTTTGTACTGCTTTGCAAGTTCTTCATCCGTGAGTGTATACTGCGATTTATCAATGTTTTTGCCGCATACCTCGCTTGCAATTAAATCCATCATCGCGTGGATTATCTTCTCCATACCTGCCCTCCTTTTTGGTTATACTTTTTCTCCGAAGGTATCGGGATGCTCCGGGTCAAACTGCTCGTTTGCCCACATCACGGTGACGAGATCATCTGTGTCGGAAAGATTGATTATATTGTGCGTATAGCCCGGAAGCATATGCACCGCCTCAATATTCTCACCACTTACCTCAAAGCGAAGCACCTCGTCTGTGCCGATCTTGCGTTCTTCGATGAGTCCGTGTCCCGACACGACGATGAAAAATTCCCACTTGCTGTTATGCCAATGCTGACCTTTGGTAATACCCGGCTTTGAGATATTCACGCTGACCTGACCGCATTTCTCTGTTTTGAGCAGCTCCGTGAAGCTCCCGCGGGCATCCACATTCATTTTAAGCGGGAATGCCACTTTCTCTTTCGGAAGATAAGAAAGATACATCGAATACAGTTTCTTTTCAAAGCTGCCGTTCGGTATCTCAGGTATCACGAGCGTGCTCGGCTGGTCGTGAAATTTATGCAGGCATTCGACGATATATCCGAGTGCCGCCTTATGCGTCACAGGTGCGGCGCAGTATCTGCCGTGCTCGGTCAGCACTGTATTAACTCCGTCAAATTCACAGTGGTGTTCCTTTCCCTCAAGAGCATCGAACATCTCTTCCACAAGGTCGTCGATAAAGAGCATTTCCAGCTCGACCGACGGGTCGTTGACCGTAATCGGCAGGTCGTTTGCGATATTATGGCAGAACGTGCCGACGGCACTGTTATAGTTCGGTTTCACCCACTTGCCGACAAGATTCGGGAAGCGGTAAACCAGCACCTTCGCTCCGGTTTCCTCTGCATAGGAGAAGAACAAATCCTCTCCTGCTCTCTTGAAAAGTCCGTATTCCGATGTGCCGAAGCGTCCCGCAAGCGTCGCCTGAATCGAGGATGAGAGCATGACGGGACATGTATTATGATGCTTTTTCAGCGTATCCAGCAGAGTTGAGGCAAAGCCAAAATTCCCCGCCTTGAATTCGGCAGGGTCTTTCGGACGATTGACTCCCGCGAGGTTGAATACGAAATCCGCTTTTGCGCAGTATTCGTCCAGCTCCTCTGTGGTGCTGTCGATATCGTATTCGTAAATTTCGTCAATCTGTATATTCGGACGCGTGCGGTTCTTGCCGTCGCGTATGTTCTTCAGATTCTCCGTGAGATTTCGCCCGACAAAGCCTTTCGCGCCTGTAATCAGTATGTTCATGTGTCTTTTCTCCACACCATTTTGTTGACCACACCGGTATACGACTGAATGATCTTGACTACCTTGGAAGAAACATTCTCCTCAATGTAGTCCGGTACGGGAATGCCGTAGTCGCCGTTTTTATTCATCTCGACAGCCGTATCGACCGACTGAAGCAGTCCTTTTTCGTCGATTCCCGAAAGGATAAAGCAAGCCTTGTCCAGAGCTTCGGGACGTTCGGTGGAAGTGCGGATGCAGACTGCCGGAAACGGCTTTCCTATACTTGTGAAGAAACTGCTTTCCTCGGGAAGTGTCCCGCTGTCGGAGACGACGCAGAAAGCGTTCATCTGCAGGCAGTTGTAATCATGAAATCCGAGCGGTTCGTGTTGAATAACTCGTTTGTCAAGCTTAAATCCGCTTAACTCCAATCTCTTTCTGCTTCTCGGGTGGCAGGAATAGAGGATGGGCATATCGTATTTCTCCGCCATTTTGTTAATCGCCGTGAAAAGGCTTGTGAAATTCTTTTCCGTGTCGATATTTTCCTCGCGGTGAGCGGAAAGAAGAATATACTTTCCCTTTTCCAGTCCGAGGCGGGCATGGATATCGCTTGCTTCGATTTCAGCGAGATTGTTATGAAGCACCTCTGCCATAGGGGAGCCCGTTACATAGGTACGCTCCTTTGGTAGCCCGCAATCGGCAAGATAGCGGCGTGCGTGTTCCGAATATGCCATGTTAACGTCCGAAATGATGTCAACGATCCGACGGTTTGTCTCCTCCGGCAGACATTCATCCTTGCAGCGGTTGCCCGCTTCCATATGGAAGATCGGAATGTGCAGTCTCTTTGCGCCGATAACGGAGAGACAGCTGTTCGTATCACCGAGAACAAGCACTGCATCCGGCTTGATTTCCGCCATGAGCGTATATGATTTTGCGATAATATTTCCGCAGGTCTCGCCGAGATTTGAGCCGACTGCATCAAGATAAACCTCGGGATCGGCGAGCTTCAGGTCTTTGAAAAACACGCCGTTGAGATTGTAGTCATAGTTCTGTCCCGTATGGGCGAGAATCACATCAAAATATCTGCGACACTTGGTGATTACCGCCGCCAGACGGATGATCTCCGGTCGTGTGCCGACGATAATCAGCAGCTTTAATTTGCCGTTTTCCTGCCACTTCACTTGTTCAAACATTTATTTTCCCACCTTTGCAAGCTCGTCCTGTATATACGCAAGCGAAGCTATCTTCGCCTTCGTTTCTTCAACATTCAGGATGCGTGTATTGTTGGAATTGAATTCGGTAAGGGTGTTTCTCTTTTCGTCACCCTCTTTGAAATATTTATCATAGTTCAGTCCGCGGTTGTCGGCAGGAACGCGATAGAAATTGCCCATATCGATGGCTTTCGCGCATTCCTCATTGGTAAGAAGTGTTTCATACATCTTTTCGCCGTGACGGATACCGATAACCTTAATGTCCTCTTTCTTGCCGCCGAACAGCTCACAGACAGCCTGCACCTGTGTTCCTATCGTGCAGGCAGGAGCTTTCTGGATAAGCAAATCGCCGTTCTCACCGTGTTCGAAAGCAAACAAAACAAGATCGACTGCTTCTTCAAGCGACATGATGAAACGGGTCATGGATGGTTCTGTGATGGTAATCGGATTGCCATTCTTTATCTGGTCAATCCACAGCGGAATGACCGAACCGCGAGAACACATAACATTACCGTAGCGGGTGCAACAGATTTTTGTCTTGCCCGAATTGCGGGATTTAGCGACTGCGACTTTCTCCTCAATTGCCTTGGTAATACCCATGGCGTTGATCGGATAAGCCGCCTTGTCTGTCGAAAGGCAGATAACGCACTCTACGCCTGCTTCAATAGCGGCAGTCAGCACGTTATCCGTACCGATGACATTGGTTCGTACCGCTTCCATCGGGAAGAATTCGCATGACGGCACCTGTTTCAGCGCCGCCGCGTGGAATATGTAGTCCACTCCGTGCATTGCGCCGCGGCACGATTCGAGACTGCGCACATCACCTATGTAAAATTTGATTTTATCAGCCACCTCGGGCATCTTCGCCTGAAATTCGTGACGCATGTCATCCTGTTTCTTTTCGTCACGGGAAAAGATGCGTATCTCTCCGATGTCCGTGCACAGAAAACGGTTGAGTACCGCGTTGCCGAACGAACCGGTACCACCGGTTATGAGTAGGGTTTTATTAGTGAATAGGCTCATTGTTGAGTATTCCTTTTTATTTTTAATTATAGTGTTCTTGATTTGAATACTATTATTTGATTGATTAATACACCTTGCTGATTATACCATAGTTCTTTTTCTTATTAGAATCGTCTCCAACGTGATACATCCCGCTGACAGTGTAGTCATCCCACGGGTGCTCTCTCTTACGAAGAAGAATCTGAAATGCGCGAAGCACACTGCCTTGGCTAATCAAAAGCACTCTCTTACCCTCATACCGCTCGTTAATAAGATCAAGCACATCAACACAGTTTGCAATAACCATGCCCCAAGATGTACCGCTGGGCGTTCTTGCAAACATATTATTTTCAATCTCGCGAGCAATAAATGTAGGGGTATTGCAAAGTTCGTCAAATGACTTGTATTCCCATCCTGTATTATCTATACCGTGAAGCTTATGTACCTTGATGGCTTCAAACTTCTGGGGTCTATTCATAATAATCAACTGCGTATTAACCACACGCGGAATAGGACCATAAAGCGCGATATCAAAATCATATTCATCAAGTTCGGTCGCCTGCTTTTTTGTGGTTTCAATACCGTTTTCAGTAAAGCCACAGTTGTCGGAAGTATCGCACATAAATTCGTGCTTTGCAACCGCCACGGTCTCTGCATGGCGAATCAGATGGATAGATTCGCACCTTACTATCGGCACTGTCGTTCCCGGGATATAGTCAATCTTTCCGGTTTCTTGGTCAATAGCAATGCCGTATCTTAGCAAGTTCTTCGTGATGTGTACCCTCTCCGACATGGGGATCTGATTGATGTCAAACATTGTTTTTTCTCCTTATCATTTTTGCAGCAACCGAATGACCTTTTCCGTCAAACCGTTGTCCATAATATAATCATATACAGCCTTCGGAACCATTTTGCTCCAATCTTCGCCGTTAAAAATCTTTTGCCTTATCTCGGTCGAACACATTGCCTTTTCTCTCTTGTCAAAAAGCACATACGTTCCATATCCGAGTTCGCCGAGTCGGTGAAGCTTCTCGTAGCCCCAATCGTCATAGATGGTGAAGAACGACGTTGCGCTCAACGGTACGTAATTATACAAGATCTCGGGACGCTCGATCGGATACGGAACGATCTCAAAATCCTCTCTCGGGATGCCTGCTTCAAGCAGTGCAACCTTCACCATATTGAATCTCTCATAATAGGTAAATGGATTGGAAGCAGCCTCACTTCTATGAGGATCAATCTCCTCTCGAATCAGTGCGGCATTTTCGGGGGATGTGATTCCCACTATGAGTTTTTTGCATTGCGCTTTAGCAAGCAATGCATAATTCAGATGGTCATTGTGAAACAACTGAAATCTGCCATGAATAAAACCTAATTCAACCATTTTTTATCTCCATTTGTTTTAAAATTTGTTTTCTTAATCATTTCTTTTCTTAAATACGCATTCGAAGCTTTGGCGATCCCTGACACAAACGAAACACCAAAATATCGCGAAAGCAATTGTTGATATTCATCGTCATCGCACACATAATAACTGCAATGTCTATGAAGATCAATAATATTGATCATAAAAGGCTCTTCCTGAAGCTGAAACCAGCCTCGGATTTCATCGATTCTCTCAAGAACGCTGTCCGCATTCCATACGCACAACTGAGCCATCCTCGGAGGCAAAACCGCATTATCACGAACATTCTTGATATCGCTGAAAAGCGCATTTTTCAGATCGGCTTCCACACCATTCTGCACCTCTGAGAAATACAAAGCACGGAACCCGTCCCCCACTCCTGCTTGTGCGCACAAGGCTCGAAAAGTAGTTCTATCTTCTTCTGTCGTGTTTGCAGAGGTCAGATTCAACGTATTGTCGAGGATAGCTGCAATCAAGAGGAGGGCAGTTTCGCGGGACATCTTGTTCTGCAAGTCTTCTTTCTTCCACTCCCTGTATATTAGTGTCGCCGCCGCACCGATGAATTCTATGTGTACGCCATCTCCGATCTTTTTACGCCAATACTCTTCGAAACCGATGTGATGATCATAAACGGCAACGACACGGTTGAGCGGCACTGAACTTTTCAGAAAGACGGGATCGGAAACGTCTACGATAATATAGTTTGCATCCTGTTCGGAAAAGTCTTGAGGAATCTCACGCAGAAGTTGACTTTTTTCAGTAAGCGAAGAGCAAACGCTGTAATTACAGGGAGCCTGAGAGTACGCGATCGCATTCGCCCCCTGCAAATTCAACAAGTCCGCCATTGCTACAGCACAGGCGTAGGCATCGATATCGAGATAAGACGAACCTGCGGTAATAATTAATAAATCGTTTTTGCTGAAAGCACTCGTACGATCGTTCTCGCTTATAAACTCCATTGAATATACATCTTTCATATAAACTTGCTAACTATTTTTTTACAATTTAAGCCAAATAAATAGCCGATATTCGACACAAATTCAAATGTACTAAGCAAGTGCCGGTTTCTTTTATAATATCTGGCATTTTTCTTCTCCACTTTCATTCATACATAATGTGCATAGTAAATACCCACATAGATTCTTGTTTTAATGCTTTCTAATAATCTTACTTACCATGGTCCAAAGTATCTTGGGGTTCAAACTTTTTAACATCAAATAGTTGTTTCTGCGAATCGGCTTCAAGATAAAGCCCGTGATTACATTTGTGAAGAATTGCGTAATAACGGAAGCGACTGCCGCACCAACGGCTCCCCATATCCGAATAAAAAAGAAATTCAGTACGACATTGGAAAGTGCTCCGGCAACATTGATCCCGGTTAAATACTTTTGCTTCTCCTCCGCAAGAATCCAAATATTCCGCACAGAGCCATAATGCCCAAAGGTGTTATACCAAACAGCAACTGCCAGAATTCCAGCCGTTTTTGAATATTCAGAACCATACAGCAAAAGCACGATCGGCTTCGCAAGCACCGTCATTCCTATGCTTTGAGCAAGCGAAAGGCACGTAATAATGCTGTACAGTTGAATCACTCTTTTTTCATATAATTCCGGATTTTGAGTTTTCTCTTCCAAAATTACGGGGCGTGCAGTATCTATGATCGCAGTAAATACGAACGCACTGATTCCGATACAAGTGATCGCTGCAGAATAAAAGGCGGTTTCCTCCTCTCCAATCATCTGCTTAATCATAATTTTGTCCGTATTCTGAAAAATAACAACCATTAAACTGGGGATAATATAATGCTTACTGGTGGAAAGCAATTCTTTTCCAATGCGCCAATCAACAGAAAGGCGTTGCCCACCTACCTTTCTATAAATAACAATCAAGATTATAGAAATCAAAAAATAATCGATGACGTTGGAGAAAGCGAACCAGACAACGCTCTTCTGCGTGATGAGCAGATATATCTTATATATCGCCACAGCAACATAAGCAACGAGCGCAGCAATGGAGGGGTATTTGGAAAGCAATTTGGACTGAAACCAATACTGCGTCATTTCCGTCGCGTTGAATATCAATGTCAGACTATACAATGCACAGACCAAAATGGTTTCTTTTTCTCCCGCATTGACCATCATAACAAATCCGACACATCCCACCATGCAAAAAACAGCGGAAATAATATTCAGCATAAGAGCGGTTCCTAAAACCGCACCCTCTCTGTCGGGAGTTTTTACAAATTCATTAACAATGGTATGCCGCAGACCGAGCTGCATAATCGGCATGGCAAACGCCACTACAGAAGCAACATAACTGATAATGCCATAGTTGGACGGTCCCAGATACCGTGCTGTGATCAGTCCTATCAAAAGATTGAGAAGTGATTGAACTATCTTGCATCCGATTATCCATCCGGCGTTCTCAAAAACTCCTTTTTTCAACATTTTCTCTTCTCTCTATTTTTTGAGCTTTTTGTAATATTTTAATCGAATTGCCTTTTTGTACAGTGGATATAACCCGTGTGCAACAATCCAAGCCAACTGCGCATAATGTTTATTAAACGGTTTGTGCCCCGTTCTCAACTCACACACCTTTTTAATGCATATTTTCTCATACTGCTCGTTTCTTTTGTCGGTAGAGCTGCAAAGAATATCTAATAATTGCAAATGTGTCAGCATCTCCACGCTACGGAATTCGTTTTCATATTGTGGAAACAAATCGGCAATCAACCTTTTCTTTTTCTCACAAAAATAGAGCATATCGAGATATTTATCATTAAATTTTTGGCGAGAGCTTGAATCTTGCCTGACAGTATAATGATACAAAGAAACATCATGACGAACCAGCAATGGTTTCTTTGTATAGCACTGAAACATGAAGTAACCGTCCTCGTTGATGTTTCTTCCTTCTTCGAAAGTTAATCCGGCTATAAAGTCGGACTTAAACATCTTGCTCCAGACAGCATCCATGTTTTGCGTACCGTGTAAATACTTCACAAGTGCTTCTTCGTTTTTTAAAATTGAGCATTCTGTACCGTAAAATTTGTTATCATTATTGTTGCTTCTATTTAGCATTGGAGCCCATACAATATCTGCATCATAGCAAAGTGAATCCTTAAGAAGTGTATCGACCGCTTCTCTGCGCATCGTGTCATCGCTGTCCACAAACATGATATATTTGCCTGATGCTCGCTGCAACCCTGCATTCCTTGCTCCCGAAACACCCTTGTTTTTCTGATGAATCACGATTATACGAGGATCCTTCTTTGCATAATCATCACAAATTTTCGGGCAGTCGTCGGGAGACCCATCATCCACCAAAACAATCTGTATATTCCCGTAAGTCTGCTTGCAAAGCGAGTCAATACAAGCAGGGAGATATGCCTCCGTACCGTATACGGGAACGATGATGCTTACCAAAACATTTCCATCTTTCAAATCTCTCCCTCTTTTCCCCATAGCATTTCGATCAAATCAGCCGAATGAAAATTCGTTGCCCGCTACGCGCCGCGAGGAGGCTTTGATCTTGCGTAACAGTTATCTCCTCCGAAGAGGAGATAACCAAAAGGATCAATGTGAATTATACTATCAATAAACCATTCTGCCGGTTTCATCAAAGTAGTGATAACCTACCTCAATCATGCTGCCATCGGTAAAGGTTTTGCCGGCAACGAATGTGGCGGAAAGATAAAGTTTCGTATTCACGGCAACCTTGTATCCATCATTTACGAAATAGTAGTTACCGTCATACTTGACAAGAGCG
>ULMG01006568.1_pt1 | contig 10857 bp, 10 predicted proteins | sample 1951601 | NCBI WGS metagenome assembly ULMG01 (sample SAMEA4835545, study PRJEB28245) | human gut metagenome | biome: gut microbiome; material: fecal sample | place: Denmark | collected 2008
TAGCCACTAGCTACTAGTCACCAGTCACGCATCCCCCCCACTATCCGCGCAGCGCGGACAGGATGCCGGCAGCCCTGTTCTCGCTCGATCTCGCCATTTTTCCTCTTTTCTCGCTCTTTTGCGTGATGAGACATCTTCTTAACACGGACTTGACAAAAAAATGAATGATGCAGACCGGGGTGTGAATAGGCTATTCACAAAATCCACAGCTGTGAACAAAGACATGGAGGCGAGACAGTCCGACAGGATCTGGATTTTTCCGAGAGGGCTTCGTGCGCATCCCGCACTTGTTCACAGATATTCACAATTTTCTGTGTATATCTAAGATGGACAAGTGTGATATTCAGCTGATTGTCGGAGCTGCGAAGAGGGGGCTTTCGCAATTCACAGTTTTGTGAATAACTGTGAACAACTCTGTGGATAAAGGAAAAGCGGATCACAGATCCCAAGCAAGACCATTGGTATCGATCGCCAAACGAGCATTCACCAAGAGCCGGCAACGCCTTGCCGGCTTATACTTTTCAGCAGCACTTCACAGCCTTCGAGGATATCCTCATACGTCTCCTCGAAATTTCCCGTATACCACGGATCTGCCACCTCGGCGCGCCGTCCTGCCCAGGAGAGGAGGAGAGAGACTTTTTTCTCCGGATCGCCGCACGTCAGGCGGGCAAGGTCGGCGAGGTTTTCCTCGTCCATGCAGAGGATATAGTCTGCACGGGCATAGTCCGACGCCGTGATGAGACGGGCGCGGCGGGGAGAGAAGGGGATGCCCTTCTTCGTGAGCATACGCTTGGCGGGCGGGTACATATCATTTCCGATCTCTTCCGTGGTCGCTGCGACAGAGTCCACGGTGATCGCCTTCTCGCATCCGGCTTTGCGGATGAGCGCTTTCATGATGAATTCCGCCATGGGGGAGCGGCAGATGTTGCCGTGGCAGACGAAGAGTATTTTTATCATATGCTTATCACTCCGTTTTTGCTTGGTAGTTCTTCTCAAATGCCCAATATGGCAGGCTTTTTCTGCATTTTCCTGTTTCTGTGTTTCCATGCTGTCTTCTCAGAGCTTCCCGTATTTTCTCATGTCTTTCCGGCAATATTGGTAAATTCGTTGGCAAATAAATGCTCTATACCAACGGAGTTAGGCTTCTGCTACTCGAAGCAGCGCTGCCTGTTTTACTCATTGAAATCTCTCCGTTCAGAATACGGGCTAAAACGCTATAAAGGAGTCTGTTTCGCTGCCGCACATCCAGCGCCTAAAGTCCTTGCACTGGATGCAGCGGTAGTGAAAAAACAAATTTCAGCGGCGAAATGTCAACTTGCCCAAATTTATCACAAGGGTTTCACTGTAATTTTATGAAAAAGCGCGTCAGGATTTCTCGAATTAACTGCATGCAATTTTACAGTGTTTCTAAAAAACTCGATTTAGAAGCGCTTTTTTGTAGTGTAAAAAAATAGCTCAAATAGGACAAAAAACATTGAAAAATTGCAGTTTTTAATCCCAATTTCATTCAAATATACGTGAGGCATGTCGCCGGAAAAAGGCAGTGCCAATTCTATTGTGTAAACTTTTTATCGTGCAGGCCGAAAACATCAATCCGCAAGTATCTCCAACCATTCCGAATAGGCTTCCTGAAATTCGCGATGTGTTTTCCCGGAGAACCGCCTGCTGCAATCGCAGCAGACCATGCAGGCGAACCGTTCCAGCAAATCCTCATTGAGGATTTGCTCCTTGCGCTTTGCCCTGTGACGAAATCCCTTGTTGTTCTCAATGAGGTATTTCTCGCTGGAATTCATGGCGATTGACATTCGCTGTCCATGCGCTGCCATATCAAGCCCCTCACTTCATTACCTTTTCCATTAGTGATTTAAAGCTGTCTACTACGGCATAGACCACATTGCCGCTGGAGATTGCCTTGAAGTGCTCTTGCGCGCAGCGGATTTTCGACTTCTCAATCAGCCGGAGCTGCATCGAAGACATGGAGCCTTTTGTCTCCGCAACGAAGTAGATGTGCTTGACGCTTCCTTCATAGAAGGCAATCGCCCAGTCAGGATTGTAGTGGCCGACCGGAGTGGAGATATAGAATTCGTCCGGCAGCTTTACATAGACCGCCACATCCGTGTTTGTATCAAGCTCTGTGGCGAAGTCGCGCTCGTTCGTAGAATCGTAGACAATGTGGTCGTACAGATGCTTCTTTACCTTCATGGCGTTTGTGCCTAGCTTGCCTTTGATGGTAGGCTCTGTCAAGACGTCGGTGCCGTAGTGGTCGTCCATCACGCTGTAGGTGATGTGCTCGATGATTGCCGTAGCTTTCTCGTCGTTAATCAGCTGCGATGCCTTGAGGATAAACTCTTCCGGATTATATTTGAACTGGTCGAACGTAGCCTTATTAATGCCGGTAAGGATCTGAATGACAGCCTTCCGGGTAAGCCCGGTGGATTCAACGATTCTTCCAACAAGGTCATATGTGACGCTCTTGCTGGCGACTATGGTCTGCTTGGTTCTGATTGTAGAAGACGACGTCCGGACAAACGCCGCGCCAGACCGCAGCTGGTCCCTTGACTGTATTTCAACCATCGAGCCGGATTCGACTTTGAAGTAGATCTTCGCCACGCGCAGCTTGCTGTCAAGTGCCGTGATAGATTTGCGGACAAGCTCGTCTGTATCGAAATCCACCACGTAGACGGACTTTGCGTTGATCCTCGACCAGAGTGCTTTGAACTCCTTGCTGTTGAGCTTCTCTTCGTCGACTTGCAGTTCCACGTTGTTGCTGCGGGCATTCTCAGGCGTCATTGCTTTTGAATCGTAGATAGAATCGATGATGTCCACGACGGCGGCTTCAAAACCTTTGACCTCCTCGGCCATCTTAAGCTCGCCGTTTGCCTTGTCCTCGTAGTACTTGTCTGTGAGAACGCCTTTGCGGTCAACATAGCGGTTCACGGTCATTTCGTACATGATTGCCGAAGTCGTATCGGAATCGATAACCATCTCGTTGCCGTGATCGTCCGTGACAACACAGTTCAGGAACAAGTCTCTCGTAACAGTACGAGGACGGTCTGCGATATCCTCGGCAATCTCGGACTGAAGTCCCTTGGCGAAGCTTTCGTAACTTTCAGACGCAATTACGGTCAACACGTTGACATTCTGCACGTCGTTTCCGAGAACTCCCGCGTCCATGCGTTCGCCGTCCTGGTTGACGGAAAGACGCATGCCTCGTCCGACTTCCTGCCGCTTGCGAATCTCGCTTGATGATGATTTGAGTGTGCAGATTTGGAACACGTTCGGATTGTCCCAGCCTTCGCGCAGCGCGGAATGCGAGAAGATGAACCGCACGGGCGAACGCTTCGGATCACGGTCAAGCAGCAGCTCCTTGTTCTTCATGATCAGGTCGTATGCATCGATATCGTCGGAGGTTGTTTCCTTCCTGCCGACCTTGCTGTTGATCATGCGGCCCTTCTTGTCGATGGAGAAGTAGCCAGCATGCGTTTTCTCTACCGGGATGGACGCAAGGTACTGCATGTACTCGTTGTCGCCGTATTCCCGCTGCAGATTTCCGATTACGTCGGCATATTCCTGCTCGAACATGTCGGCAAAGATACCGTTTTGAGGCTGTCCGTTCTTATCATATACACGATAGTGATCTACCTCGTCGATGAAGAACAACGACAGAACCTTTATACCCTTATTGAACAGCTCCCTCTCACGCTCGATATGAGAGAGAATGGTCTCTCGTATCTGGATACGGCGTAGCTGGTTTTCGTCCACCTTGCCGATCACGTCTCCTGCGTAAAGCTTGCTGCCGTTGATGAATTCGATAGAATTGTCTCTGCCGTCGATGCGCTTGACCACGAAACCGTCACGGTACTCGGGCAGCTCGCCGGAATGGTCGAAGAGGTTGTAGCCCTCCGTCACGGTAGCGCTCATCGGCTTGATTCCGGATGCGCGCTTGCAGTCGAACTGTATGGTTGCCGTCGGAGCTGATTTTGAAAGGTTCAGTCCTTCCAGATAAACAAAGCTCTCAGTAGCCGTGGTCCCGCTTTCCGTGATGCCCTTGACGGCGATCTTCTTGACGAGCTTCTTGTTGTAGGCGTCCATCGCATCAAGACGATAAATCAGGTTGTAGTACTCCCTTGGTGTGGCAGAATAACGCAGCGTCAGAAGCGGATGGAATTCCTTCAAACGTTCCTTCGTCTGCTTGCCTTCGACAGACTGCGGCTCATCGATAATCAGAACCGGATTCGTCTTGGCGATGATATCGATCGGGCGGCGGGAACGGAACTCGTCGAGCTTCATGTAAATGCGTCGCGCGTCCTTTCCGCGGGCGTTAAACGCCTGCGAGTTGATAATCATCACATTGATGGAGCTGTCGGAGGCAAAACGGTCTATCTCAGTAAGCTGAGAGGAGTTGTAGATGAAAAAGCGTATCTTCTTCCCGTATTCCTCGGCAAAGTGATCCTGCGTCACCTGAAACGACTTGTAAACGCCCTCGCGGATGGCGATAGACGGCACGACCACGATGAACTTAGTCCAGCCGTATGCCTTGTTCAGCTCGTACATGGTCTTGATGTAGGTATAGGTTTTTCCGACGCCGGTCTCCATCTCGATGGTCAGGTTGTATTTGCCCTCGAGCGACTGGGACGGTTCGATCTGGCCATCACGCTGGATCTTCCGGATATGCTCAAGTATCTGCCCGTCGGACAGTTCTGGCACGATCTTTGCGTTCGGCCAGCCTGTGAAGTCATCGTCCTCGGTCAGGCTGAGCTGATAGATTCTGGTTCCTCTGTCCATCATGTAGGTGGGCGTGAGGTATGGCTGCCCGGCAAAAACATCCACGACGGCTTTGGCGGCGTCAGCTTGGAACTTTTGATGCTTGAATTGCAGCTTCATTCTGCCGCCTCCTTAAATGACCTTGACTCTTGTATCCGGAGCAAGAAGCTTAAATATCTCACCTACGTTAATCTTCTCTGGACTACTTGAAAAACTAGAATCTCGGAATACAGCGCGTAGTGGCTTTCTTTTGGCGATTTCTTTCACCACTGATTCAGGAACATTCTCATCAAAACAAGCAATCAGATCCCCGTCGTTATAATTATGAACAGTACAACCATCAATCCGCTCAGAGCTGTAAGGCAACGATAAAGGAAGGCCCCATTCAAGTAAGCAACCGAACAACAAGTCGAGGTCATTACGGTCAGACTTAACATTTGATTCGAGCGTTGAAAGCAATTCCTGACTATATTCGGCTGGACTGTAGTAAACATCATTCATATTGGACTCGTCTAATTTTAGAACTCTAAATCCAACATCTAACTCCGTTGTTAAAAGCGGATTCTCTGCTTTTATATTTTGTCCAGCTTTTCTAATTCTTTCCTTTCCTACTTCACAAATCGTTTTGTATCCTGCCTTAGCCGCAGTACTCTTTGCGTCACATGGTTCCGGAAGCTGAATCATAATCCACTTTCTCTTTCCACCATCAATAGCATTTTGCTGCATAATAGCATCTGCACATGATGCTGAACCTGAGAAGAAATCTAACACTGTCATCTCCTTATCTTCAATAAGTGTCAACAACATCTTCCAAAAACCTGTATTTTTCGGTGCTGAAAATGGGACATCAGATAGCCTAAATAAAGTCTTCAAATATGTTCCGGCACCAGTGGTCGTAAGCTCCATACTAAAGTTCTTCTTTTTTCCTCTAACGATTGCCTCATACTCACTATTTACTAACTGACTTTTGATACGAATAGTATCGCTAAAATTCTTCTCATATATTTTTTCAGCAGAAAAAGCTAACGCTCTAGCATGGAATAACTCCATGAACTTTTCAGCGGTATATGTGTTTTCAACGAGTTTTCCCTTGTTATATGAATAGTATTTAACATAGCCAGCAGATATCAATTCTGAGTCGACTTCACCAAATGCTTCTTTTCTGATTTCAACAGAGTAATCCTTTTTCCTGAAATAAACAGAATAATTCTTATCTGATGAAACAACTGTAACTGGATTATTAAAACTATTCTCTCCCACAAGAACTCGTTTTCCGCTGTTGTGAACATATCTGCCGTATTCGTCTAATGTCATATCCGATGCCTTTTTAGGCACGTTTTCGATAAAATAAGCTTTTTCTTTGTTTTTCGCAAAAATCAAGCAATATTCCGAGCTAACGGAAATGAAAGCAGAGTTCTTGCGTCCTTTAGGATTGTTTTCTACTGATAACATTCCAATAAAGTTGTCTTGACCAAATACTTCACTACATATTTTTTTCAAGTTTTCCACTTCATTATCATCGATACTGATAAATATAACACCATCTTGAGACAACAAATTCTTAGCTAATAAAAGCCTTGAATAGATCATCGAACACCAATCAGAATGATATTTTCCGGCAGTTGACGAATTTTCTCGTTTGTAATTAACATTACCTTCTTCATCAAAATACCCCGTTCCTTCGTTATATGCTTCATTATCCATAATAAATGAATCTGGATAAACAAAGTCATGACCGGTGTTATACGGTGGGTCGATATATATCATCTTAACCTTATCAAGGTAGCTTTCCTGCAGAAGTTTAAGAACTTCTAGATTATTGCCTTCGATGTAAAGATTTTCTGTTGTATCCCAGTTAACACTTTCCTCCTTGCAAGGGCGCAGCGCCTTACGAATAGGCTTGTTAGCTTCTACGATGGAGGCCTTTTTCCCAACCCATGTAAATTCATACGCCTCATCGCCGTCTATGACAGAATCAGAGAGCATCTGTTTTAACAGTTCGAAGTTGATGGCTTTCTTCAAATGCCCGTCTTCATCCCGTGCCTCAGTGACGCAGTTTGGGAACAGCGCGGCTATCTTCGCGACGTTCTCCTGCTGGATGTCTTCGGACTCCATTCTCATCTTATCCATTATCAGTCTCCTCCTTGCAATTGCTTTCTATAATTGCCAATCTGGTAAATGGCTGCTTTTAGAACTTGCATACATATTAGAGCAGTTTGCTTATCTGGGCTGAATCCTGTTGCCAATTGAGAATAAGGATGAATATAATTCCTAAAATCTCGAACCACATGGCTGAATTTTTTTACATCTTGTTTCAAGAAACCCGTTTCCGCAGCAACATCAATATAGTTATTAAGTGTCCATTCTTGAAATTTTCTCGTGCTTCCATCTTTGCTCTTAGGCGCACAGTTAGCTTGATTAAATAATTGTGGGTATGAAGTAGCAACACCCAGTAATATTCCTTCCATAATGCCGCCTATCATAATTACAGACGATAGAGGTGCATTAGATGCCACACAGTTTTCTGCTTCTTTCAATCGCTCTTTTATTAGTTCATTTAGTTCGGCTGAAAGGCCTATACTTTCTATGTTGACATTAAATGTCTGACTTAAGAACACATCAGTTGTTTCTATAGTCTGCTTTTTCGAAGAGTCCACCAGTACCCGGTCATGCTTTTTAAATGTTATTACATCGTTATCGCGAACAACTTCCCATTTATCAAAAGCAAGGTACTGGTTGAAATGCTCTATCTGTTTATCAAGGTAATTAATACGTTCGATATAATCAACAACGGCAAATACTTTCTTGATGCACTTATCGAGTTCTGGTGTTCCATTAATAGCTTCAAGCTTCTGATCCGTATAAAACCATCTTGAAGGGAATCCCTGACCATACACATCATCAAATCCAAGATCATTAAAGAAGTCAACTAACTTTGGCCCGCTCCTATAATCCGCTGTATTGTCACCATTTATAATGTTTCTAAGTTCCTCAAGTGTACGCTTGCTTAATTTCATGTATTAAGTTCCTCCAATTCCCTTCTCAGTTTCTTCAACTCGGCGTTCATTTCCATCTGCTGGTTCAGCTGCTTTTCCTTCCGGATCTTTGCCTGCAGCTTGTTTATCTGCTTCTGCAAAGCATCTCTGCGGTCGTCTCTTGCAACTGATTCCTTCAGTGATTCCTGCGGCGTAGCGGCCTTCAGAACGTCTCCCGCAATCTGCTGTACGAAGTTCTCGTAAACAGCATCGATATTAAGCCCGTCTAGATGCACTGGCAGTTCCTCTTCCGGCATCCATTTCGTCTGATAGTATCGATCAACTTTGAAAGTGGCTTTGCCGCTACCAGCGGCCTCCTTGTAACCTATGACAGCCTTGTACCTACCATCTTGCTCCAATATGAAGAGGATGTGATACGGTATTTCCCGGTCAATCTGCTTCAGCACATTCTCGTCGAGTGTTTCCTGATTGAGCCGGATATGGAATACTTCTATCTCAGTGACATTCTTTCCTTCTGCCAGATTGAGAGTTGACGGCGCGATTTTATTCGCCCAGTAAATAATTCGTATCTGATCGACAAAGCTTCGCTTGAGGGTTGGGCTGACGGTCAGGTTATCATAAAACTTCTGTTTCGGAATTCGCTTGTTAAACTCCGTAGATTTCGGAAATCCCAGCATAGGCTCCTCCTTTACATTACCATGAGGAAGGTCACCAGCTCGAAGTCGTCGATACCTTTCACTTCCGAAAGTAGGGCGGATGTGCCGCCGCTCTTGAAGAAACTGTCGATGTCGCTTTTCTCCTTGGTATTTATGATTGAATAGTAGGAACTATGTAAATTTCAGAAAAACAAAAAGTCCGAGCAGGATTTCTGTCGCAGACCATGTCCCTTGCCATACCCTTACCTGCGAGCAAGTTTTCCTGTATCTGAATGTAAATTCACTTCATAACAAAAACGCTCCCCAAGTTCTCTTTTCTTTTCAGGCTTGCGCACCTCGTAGTGCAGTGGCAAGCGAAGAGAATGCGTGTTAGGAGAGGAGTTCCTTTCGTATAGGGGAAGATAGGGGGAAGTCTAAAGGATCAAAGGCTCTTCTCGCACTTTGTTCCAGTGAGAGCAGATAGGCTTTTCGGTGAAGGCCTCCGGCGTAGCCGGTGAGGCGGCCGTTCCTGCCTATGACGCGGTGACAGGGGATGATGAGGGAGATGGGATTTCTTCCGACGGCGCTTCCGACGGCGCGGGCGGATAGGCGGTGAAGGCCGCGCTCTTGGGCAAGTCTTTGCGCAATGTCTCCGTAGGTCATCGTTTTTCCGTAGGGGATCTCGGAGAGGATCTTCCATACGGAAAGGCGAAACGGAGTGCCGATGAGATGGAGGGGCGGAGAGGTCTTCGGCTCTTTTCCCGCAAAGTACAGGTCTAGCCAGCGCCTTCCTTCTCTCAGTGCGGGCGTTTCTTTTGTCTGCACTTCTGCCGGGAGAGTGGCGGCAAAGTATTTCTGCCCCTCGAACCAAAGGCCGGTGAGTCCCACGTCATCCGCTGCGAGGAGGATGTCGCCGAGTGGGGAGTCTAAGTGCTGTATGAATGTCATCATATACCTCGAAAATATACCTTGAAATGCAGGGGAATCTGACAGGGTGTATCGCTTCTTCATTATATCGCAAGCGGGAGGAGGATGCCATTTGCGGTATGCCCTCCTCTCGCAGGGCGCCGTGTCCTTTTCCTGAGCTTAAAAAATTTCCTCTTTACAAACATAAATGCAGCGTGTATACTGGTCACAAGCTTAATTTTGAATAAAGACAAGGAACGGAAGCGAGTGAATCGGTTCTCTGGCAGAGAGCTGCCGTATGGTGAAAGGCAGCAGAGGGTCCTCACAAAGTCGTCCGCAAGTCCCGTATCTGAATGAAGTAGGATGCGGCGTTTGGCAGCGTTACAAGGCCTCCGAGTATAGTGCGAGGTGGTACCGCGTGAAGGTTTACGCCCTGGCTGATTTTTATCAGTCAGGGCGTTTTTTGATACCTGAGAAAGGGAGAGCGGGCTTGAGGCAGCGGGTAGTCGCGAAATCTGCTGTCTCCCTCGAGGACTTTATTCAAGAAGGGTGTTTTATAGGTTGATGTAAGTATAGCAGAAAGGGAGATCTATGATGGGTAAGAAATCGATGAAGATCGCAGCCGCTTCTCTGGCTGCTCTGGCAATGGCAGGTATGATGACGGGATGCGGCATGTCCGGCGGAGATAAGAAGGCGGCAGCATCCGGCAATGGGCAGAAGGTCGAGCTGAAGCTGGCATATCAGCTGCCGTCCGAGCATCATCTGTCCAAGAGTGTAGAAAAATTTGCCAAAGAGGTCAATGAAAGATCCAAGGGCTCGATCGAGGTCAAGGTATACCCGGCCGGACAGCTCTACAATGACCAGAATATGAATGATGCGCTCATGAGCGGCGGGCTGGATATCGGTCTGAACTCTACCGCGCGCTGGTCCATGGTCGTACCGGCGCTCAAGGTCCTCGATCTGCCGTTCGTCCTGCCGACCATCGAAGCGGCTGACAATGCGCTTGATGGAGATCTGGGTTCGAAGCTGACGGCAGAAATGGAAAAGAAGGGCGTTCACCCGCTGATCTGGGCTGACTATGGCTATGTACAGTTCTGCAACAATGCCAAAAAGATCGAAAAGCCGGAGGATTTCAAGGGTCTGAAGATCCGTTCTTACTCTGAAACATCGGCTGACATCATCCAGGCGCTCGGCGCTTCTCCGACGACCATGAGCTCTTCGGAAGTGTACATGGCGATCAAGAATGGCACCATCGATGGACAGTCCTCTGGTCAGACGGCGATCCTGTCCCGCAAGATCTATGAAGTCTGCAAGTACTTCACCACCACGAACCATTCCTATGTCGGCTTCCTGCTCGCGATCAATGATAACTCATGGAAAAAGCTGTCTCCGGATCAGCAGAAGCTGGTGAATGAAGTCGCTAAGGAGATCCGGGATGAGATCCGTAAGGAGACCAAGGCGGAGGATGACCGCTGCCTGAAGGAGCTCGCTGCCAAGGGCATGGATGTCTACACCGTTCCGGCGGATGAAGTGAAGCTGTGGCAGGATGCGACCGC
>ULMG01025857.1_pt1 | contig 10846 bp, 10 predicted proteins | sample 1951601 | NCBI WGS metagenome assembly ULMG01 (sample SAMEA4835545, study PRJEB28245) | human gut metagenome | biome: gut microbiome; material: fecal sample | place: Denmark | collected 2008
CATTCAAGCAAGGTTTTCAAACGTAATCTATGGAGCCGCACGCCCTGTGGGCTAACCCTATTTTCAGAAAGGAGATGACCATCCACGGAGTACAGACAAAATATCATGATCCTTATTGCGAGCATGTTCCTTGTTTCTATCGGCTACACGATGGTCATTCCTTTCCTGCCGCTCTATCTTTTGGATATCGGAGTACCTGAGGAGAGTATCGCGATCTGGACGGGGGTCGTATTCTCGAGCTGCTTTCTGGTGGCGGGCATCATGGGGCCTGTCTGGGGAAAGATGGCGGATACGAGGGGCAAGAAGCAGATGGCGATCCGCGCGGCGGTGCTGCTCGGCTTTTCCTACCTTTTCTGCGGTTTGTCTCAGAATGCCTGGCAGATGACAGCGGCTCGTGCCTTTATGGGATTCTCGAATGGCTTCGTCGCAGCGTCGATGGCGATCATCTCCGTCAGTGCGGATCCGAAGAATCTGGGAGCCACGCTTGGGATGGGGCAGACAGCACTCATCGTGGGCGGCATCGCGGGGCCTCTTGTGGGCGGGACGCTGGCGCATCTCATCGGTATACGGAATACCTTCTTCATTTCTGCGGCGTTCCTCTGGTTCGTTGCCGTGCTCGTCATCCTCTATGTCAGAGAGCCGAAGCTGGGGATGGTGAAAAAGGTGGAATCAAAGGCGACCACCATCGGGGAAGACCTCTCGTATGCCTTCCATAATGGGCATCTGCGGGAGATCCTCTTCATCGCCTTCGGTTTGCAGACGACGATCCTCATGATCCAGCCGGTGACAGCGCTTTACGTTTCCGAGCTTTTGGATGGCATGGGAAATGTGGAGCTCATTTCCGGCTTCATCATGAGCAGCGGCGGCATCGCAGGCGCGCTCACGACGACGCTGTGGGGGAAATTCGGCCAGTGCAAAGGCTATTATTTCGCCATCTGTCTCACGCTGCTTGCTGCGGGATGCCTGACGATGGCGCAGTCCATACCGGACACGGTCGTGGGCTTCGGCCTTTGTCAGTTCCTCGTCGGGTGCTTTGTGATCGGTGTCAATCCTTCGCTCAATGCGGCGATGGTCTTGTACACGCCGGATGATTTCCGTGGCCGCGTCTTTGGCCTTTTCAATACGGCGCAGCAGTTTGGCAATATGGTGGGACCGCTCGTCTCCTCCGCGATCTCCATGATGGCAGGTATTTGGGAAGTCTACGCCATCGCCGGTCTGATCCAGCTTTCTCTCGGTGTGAAAGTTTACCTCGGGCGTGTCAGAAGGGGAGAGCTGGGAAAATAGAATCAGGGAAATTCTGTCAACGGTTCGCAAAAGCGAACCGTTTTTGTGTGCTCACAGCTTCAAAAGATGCGGACTTCTCAGCTGAAAAAATTCTGATCTCATCGGAGATGCCAAGCGCATAGAAGCGGCGGATGCGTTTTTCTTGATGATACACTTGGCGAATTACATTTCTCCGGTTGCTCTATTGCATTTTTAGTTACCGATTTGATACAATCATAAAAAATTAACGTTCTATAAGGGGGTTATTATGTGTCATAAGGGTATCATGGGTATCATCCTTGGGATCTGTCTCACGGGCTTCTTTCTTGCAGGCTGCGGTATGCCTCAGGGGACGCCGCAGAAGGATGAGCGTCCGGTGATCAAGCTGGGGAGTGACCGGTATCCGCCTTTCAATTATTTTGATGAAGACGGTGTGCCGACGGGGATCGATGTGGATCTTGCGACAGAGGCGTTCGGTCGCATGGGATATCAAGTCGAAGTGCATAACATCGACTGGGAGAAGAAGAAAGACCTTTTGAAGAGCGGAGAGCTGGACTGCATCATGGGTTGCTTTTCCATGGAAGGACGTCTGGACGATTACCGGTGGGCGGGTCCGTACATGGTGAGCCGTCAGGTGGTCGCAGTGAATCCCGAGAGTGACATTTACCACTTACAGGATCTTGCTGGAAAAACACTGGCGGTACAGTCCACCACGAAGCCGGAAGGCATCTTCCTTCGAAGGACTGATCCTCGCATTCCTAAGCTGGAGAATCTTCTCAGCATGGGAAATCGCGCACTGATCTATGCACTTCTCGGCAAAGGCTATGCGGATGCCATCGGAGAGCACGAGACTTCCATCCTCCAATACATGAAGGACTATGATGTGGAGTATCGCATCCTTCCTGAGCCGCTCATGACGGTTGGGATCGGCGTGGCTTTCGATAAGGAGGACCGTCGCAGTCTTTGCCGGGAGCTTGATAAGACACTTCGCGAGATGAGGCAGGATGGGACGTCAGAGAGGATCATCGGAAAGTATTTAGAAAATCCGAAACAATACCTGGAGGTGGAGAAGCTTGCTTACTGATAAAGCGTCCATTAAAAAAGGCATCCGCTTCTGGTCGGTCGGGATCCTTGGCGGGCTGCTGGTCATGCTCGGCGCTTCGCTCTATTTCATCGATCAAGAAAAGAAGGCGGCGGAAGCGCGTCTCTATGAAACGGCGGAATATGTGAAGGTACAGAGCTCAAGTATCACACACTACAATGAAGCATTGGAGGCCCAGTCGCTTTTGCGGCTCATCGAAAGCGTGCGTCAGGTAGGGATAAACATCAAGGCGGAGAAAGAGACAGGACGCAGTACGGAGGAGGCGCTGCTGCAGCAGAATATCCGTGGGTTGTGGCTTTCCGGTATCCTGATTCTTAATGAAAAAGGAGAGACAAAGGAGTCTGTCACCAAGATGCCTTCTGCAGAAAAGGCGCTCGCAGGCATCCTATCCAGAGATGTCGTGAAAGACTGCGCCCGTTATCCGGAGAAAACCTATTCGCAGCGTCTTCGCCTCCCGGATGGGGCTTTTATCGATATGGCTGCCTGCGGACGCATGGATAAGCCGGGCATCATCGTCGTGTACCAATACACACCCGCTCAGTATGCCAGAACTTACACGCTCGTGATCCAAAGTCTGCTTGCAGGGTACAATCCCCTGACAGATGGTACTATTCTTGTCGCAGATGACGGACAGGTCATCGCTTCGAATGACCAAGCGCTGATCGGAGAAGAGACGAAGCATCTCCCTGTGGTGCAGGCCTTGAAAGAAAATGCGGGCAGTCGGCATCTCGTGAATATCAGTGAAGAAGCGGTCTATGGCATCATGCTTCGCCAGCGCGACTACTACATCTATGTATACATGCCGGATACAAAAGTATTTGCCGCACTCCCGCAGAATCTGGGCATAATCTTCGCCCTGTATCTGTTTACTCTGTCCGCCTTCTTTATGTATCGCTACCGGTCACAGATGCTGCACCAGAAAGAAGAGAAGGAGAGGGAAGAGACATACCGCAAGAGCCTTCAGGAAGAGGCTCGCCGGGCAGATGCCGCCAATGTCGCGAAGACAGAATTTCTCCAGCGCATGAGCCATGATATCCGTACACCGATCAATGGCATCATTGGCATGCTGGCGGTGGCAGAGCGCTATCCCGATGATTTGAAAAAGCAGGACGAATGTCGTGGGAAGATCAGTAAAGCGTCCCAACTGCTCTTGGAGCTCATCAATGAAGTGCTTGATATGGGGAAACTGGAGTCCGGTGAAGTCGTGCTCGAAGAGAAATCCTTCCAGTTGCAGGAGCTTTTGAATGAAGTCCTTACCGTTATCGAAAAGCTGGCACAGGAAAGAGATATCGAAGTCATCAAGAGGGATTTTTCAGTGACACACTGGAATCTCATAGGAAGTCCAGGTCACTTGAAGCGTCTTTTGATGAATATCATGGGTAACGCTGTGAAGTACAATAAAGATCATGGGAAAATCATACTCAGCCTCCGGGAAGACGAGAGTGAGGATGGCCGCGCTTTCTATACGTTTATTTGTGAGGATACCGGGATCGGTATGAGTGAGGAGTACCAGAAACGAATCTTTGAACCCTTCACTCGCGAAGACGAAAGTGTCAAAACCCTCTACAACGGTACGGGACTTGGTATGCCGATCGCAAAGAAACTCACGGAAACCATGGGCGGGAGCATTTCCTTTACCAGCCAAAGGGGCGAAGGGACGACGTTCACGGTGAAGCTCCCCTTCCTGATCGACAAGTCAGCCGGCAAAGCCGAGAAAATGACCGAAGAAGCCGAGGCGTCGATCAAGGGTGTCCGTATTCTTCTTGTCGAAGACAATGAGCTCAACATGGAGATCTCGGAATTTATTGTCGCAGAAAAGGGCGCTGTCGTCACGAAAGCATGGAACGGAAAAGAGGCTGTCGAGACTTTTGCAAATGCACCCGAAGGTGCATTCGATGTGATCCTGATGGATGTCATGATGCCGGTCATGGATGGCTGCAAGGCTGCCAAAGAGATCCGGGCTCTTCCCCGCAAGGATGCGAAGACGATCCCCATCATCGCCATGACGGCGAATGCTTTCACAGATGATAAAATTCGCACTCGGGAAGCGGGGATGAATGAACACCTGTCCAAGCCGCTTGCGCCGGACCTTGTCGTGAAAACCATTACAAAGTTTTTGGGGAAGAAGTGACTGGTGACCAGAGGCTGGTGACTAGTGACTAGTGACTAGGGACTGGTGACTAGTCACTAGAAGACTAGAAGACTAGAAGACATCAGACTCTCGTATCGTCATTTCGAGCGAAGCGAGAAATCTTTACTGTACTGCGGGAATCAGCGTGTATGCACCGAGGAAAAACGATGTCCTTGGTATTGCCTCACATCAGGCGATGAGCGTTCTGCAATAAAGATCGAGGGCTACGCTCGAAATGACGATGCGCGCGAAGCGCTATCAAAACTCCGCGGCGCTTCCCTATTTTTATGCGCCGCCCCTGCTGAACCTTCTGAACCCGTTGAACCCGCTCTCCTCTTTCGCTTGCAGTCAATGGGACGACACGCCTAGATGGCTAACCCCGAACTTTTTCCTTTTTAGAAAAATTTAATCCCCACACGCTTGCCTTCCGTAGTATAATACAGATAGGAAATAATCTATGTGTATAGGATGGGAGGTCTTTCATATGTATACTCTTTCCAATGAAGAATTTAACGGAAAAATCCCGCAGATCGATCCGAATGCGTTTGTGGCTCCACAGGTATTCCTTTCCGGCGATGTCCGGATCGGAAAGTATGCGAGTGTATGGCCGGGCGTCGTGGCGAGAGGCGATGTGAATTACATCTCCATCGGTGAATGTACGAATGTACAGGATCTGGTCTGCCTGCATGTGGCGGATGACGATCCCTGCATCATCGGCGATTATGTCACTATCGGGCACTGCGCCTGCATCCATGCCTGTACCATTGAGGATCATGTCCTCATCGGCATGCATGCGACTGTTTTGACAGGTGCCAAGATCGGCCGCGGTTCCATCATCGCTGCCGGTGCGCTTGTTCTGGAAAATCAGGTCATCCCGCCGAATTCCCTCGTCGTCGGTGTCCCGGCGAAAGTCATCAAGACCATTGACCGCGTGAAGAACATTCATGCGCAGGCTCTCAAGTATAAATGTGAATGGGCTATCGGCTATGGTGTGAAACCGGATATCGATGGAGAACTGTATCACGGAGAACCGATCGTGTAATGGATTGATAGAGGAAACCCTCTGCTCAGTTGTTTGGGCAGAGGGTTTTGTCGTGGGGGCGCTCCTTGATTGCGAAGGAAAGCCTTGAGCTCCCTAGTTAGGAGTGAGGAGTTAGGGGTGAGGAGTGGTGGTGCGGCGCGACGAAATAAAAAGCGCCGCGGGGAATCAAACATGAGGAAAAGTCTCTCCCGTATCGTCATTTCGAGCGCAAGCGAGAATCTTCTATTGCAGCACGAAAATCAGCAAGTTTGTGCCATTTCATAAACGAAGTTTTAGTGCTACGTTTTTCTGCTATCTCGTACTTATTGCTTACCGGTGTGCAAGAAAGATTTCTCGACTTCGCTCGAAATGACAATATGAGAGAAAATGACAGTTGCCATTTTTCGCTTCTAAGTCACTAAACACTAAACTCTTACATATTGTAAAATTTTTTTCCCTCTCTTTTTTCTTTAAAGGCTTTATGCTAAAATAATACGGTTATATAGAAAGAAAAAAGCGTTATGTAGATACTTTTTTATTGAATCGAATATTTCGCTAGGAATCATGGGACTGTCCTGTTTCTTCGGCGTATTTGTGAAAAGTAAAGGAAGATGGAGGCTTATGGGTCATATTTCTGTAATAGGCAGCTGTAATATGGACATTACCGTGGAGGCGGACAGAAGACCGCAGGCGGGCGAGACCGTGATGGGCAGCCGCCTGATCGTTTCTCCTGGAGGCAAGGGCGCGAATCAGGCTGTCGCAGCGGCGCGCCTCGGGGCTAGCGTATACATGATCGGCTGTGTGGGGGATGATGCCTACGGAGCGCTCATGAAAAAGGCGCTGGAAGAGAGCGGCGTGAAGACGGACTATGTGGAGACGCTCTCCGGTATCACGACAGGCACGGCACACATCACGCTGGCAGAAGGGGATAACAGTATCATCGTCATCAAGGGGGCGAATGATAAGGTCAGCCGCGAGATGATCGATAAGGACTGGGATGTGATCTCTTCCTCTGATCTCGTCATGCTGCAGCATGAGATCCCGATGGACACGATCGGTTATATCATCGACCGCTGCTTTGAAGCAGGCGTCCCTGTGATGCTGAATCCGGCACCGTACATGGATATCCCGAAGGACTGGGTCAGGAAAGTGACCTATCTCACGCCGAATGAACATGAAGCGGCGCTGATGTTTGACGGGATGGATCGGGATGAGATCCTGATTTCCGAAGCCGGCAAGGTCATCATGACTGTAGGCAAAGATGGCGTGGTTTATGGCGAAGCGGGCAAGGTCGTCAAGGTCGCCGGCTTCACAGTGCCGGTCGTCGATACGACCGGGGCAGGCGATACCTTCAATGGGGCTTTTGCGGCAGCGCGCTGCGAAGGCCTGGCTATCAAAGAAGCCATTCGTTTTGCCAATGCAGCGGCAGCACTGTCTGTCGGAAAGATCGGCGCACAGGGTGGTATGCCATGGCGCAAAGAAGTGGAGGAGATGCTCTCATGCAGAAAATAGGGATTTTGAACAGCAATATCGCCAAGGTTTTAGCAGACCTCGGTCATACAGATAAGATCTGTGTCGGAGACTGCGGCCTTCCGGTGCCATCCGGTACGCCGAAGATCGATCTCGCACTCCGTCTTGGTGAACCGAAATTCATCGAAGTCGTGAAGGAAATGGCGAAATACATGAAGATCCAGAAGGTCTATATCGCACCGGAGACGGAAAAGGAAAATCCGGAGCAGTGGAAAGCGCTTCATGAAGTGTTTCCGGAAGATGCTGTGGAATGGGTCATGCTGGATAGCCATGAAGAGCTGAAGGCATGGGAAAAAGATTGCAAAGCCGTCATCCGTACGGGCGAAATCACTCCGTATTCGAATATCATTCTCGAGTCCGGCGTCATCTTCTAAGAGAGGTAGTACATGGATATCAATATGATCGGGATTTGCAAAGCCTTCGGGACGAATAAGGTCTTGGGCGGGGTGAATCTCCACATCCGTCCTGGCGAAGTCCACGCACTGATGGGGGAGAATGGCGCAGGCAAATCCACATTAATGAATATTTTGACGGGCATCCACAAGGCGGATGCCGGCACCATTCTGGTGGATGGCAAGGAAGTGACTTTCCGCAATAATAAAGATGCGGAAGAGCACGGGATCGCTTTCATTCATCAGGAGCTGAATATCTGGCCGAATCTGTCTATCCTGGAGAATCTTTTCCTGATGAATCAGCCGAAAACGGCCTTTGGATTCATTGACTTCAAAAAGATGCGCCAGATGGCGGAAGAAAAGTGCCGCGAAATGGGCATCACGCTGCCGCTCGATGAGATCGCAGGGGAATGCTCTGTCGGTCAGCAGCAGATGACAGAGATCACACGAAATCTGATGCTCGATGCCAAGACGGTCATCATGGATGAACCGACCGCCGCTTTGACGGAGCGTGAGACCGACAGCCTTTTTGAAGTCATGAGAAAGCTGAAGGCGAAGGGTGTCTCCATCATCTATATTTCTCATCGTATGGAAGAGGTATTCAATAACTGTGATACCATCACTGTCATGCGTGACGGGCAGACCATCAGCAGCCGCCCGACAGAAGAAACGAATATGGACCAGATCGTAGGCGATATGGTCGGCCGCGTGATGAGCGAGTACTATCCGGCGCGTACGAATGTACCCGGTGATGAAGTATTCAAGGTCGAAGATTTTTCGCAGCCTGGCGTTTTCGAGCATATTTCCTTCTCTGTCAGAAAAGGGGAGATCCTGGGCGTGGCCGGTCTCATGGGTGCTGGCCGTACAGAGATCATGAGAGCGATCTTCGGTGTGGATCCGCACAAGGAAGGCAAGCTCTACCTCTCCGGCAAGGAGATCAAGATCAAAAAGCCGCTCGACGCCATCAAGCTCGGCTTCGGCTTTATTACAGAGAACCGTAAGACGGAAGGGCTCATTCTGGATTTTTCGATCAAGAAAAATATTGCACTCCCAAGCGTGAATGCCCTCGCCAAGAGCGGCGTCATCAATGACAAGGAAGAATTCGGTTTCGCAGATACGTTATCGCACAAGCTAGGCGTCAAGACACAGACCATCGAGCTTCCTGCGAGCGCTCTCTCTGGCGGCAACCAGCAGAAGGTCGTCATCGCGAAGTGGGTGGGTATGCATCCGAAGCTGCTCATCCTGGATGAACCGACCCGCGGCATCGATATCGGCGCGAAAAAGGATATCTATGACCTGATGAATGAACTGACCGCCCAAGGCGTATCGATCATCATGGTTTCTTCTGAACTGCCGGAAGTCATCGGCATGAGCGACCGTATCATGGTCATCCACGAAGGACATCTGGCTGGCATCATCGATCATAAAGATGCGACACAGACACGTATTATGACATTGGCTACCGGAGGAGAGTAAGCATGAATTCCGAAAAAGTTAAAAATCTTGTGAGAGAAATGGGGCCGCTCATTGGTCTCATTGTCCTCTTTATCGTTATCGCGGCTTTGAATGACAGCTTCATCGATCCGTCGAACCTGAAAAATCTGGCTCGTCAGATCTCCATCAATGCGCTCATTGCCTTCGGTATGACCTTCGTCATCCTGACCGGCGGCATTGACCTCTCCGTCGGTTCGATCCTCGCGCTGTCTTCCGCACTCATGGCGAGCATGATCGCCAAAGGGACGAATCCGGAGCTCGCGATCCTTTTCTCTGCTTTCATCGGTATCCTGCTCGGCGCTGTGAATGGTGTCATCATTTCCTACGGAAAGGTCGCTCCTTTCATTGCAACGCTCGCTACAATGACCATCTATCGCGGCGCGACGCTCGTCTATACGAATGGTAATCCGATCTCCGGCCTTTCGGATGATCCTTCCTTCACCGGCTTCGGTCAGGGCTTCATCATGGAAGTCCCGGTCCCGGCTATCGTGATGCTCATCGCCTTCCTGATCCTTTTCTTCATCCTGAAGAAGACGCCGCTTGGCCGTCAGACCTATGCGGTCGGCGGGAATGAAAAAGTTTCCTATATTTCCGGGATTAAGATTGACAGAATCAAGATTTTTGCGTATGCTTTGACTGGATGCCTTTGTGCTATCGCCGGCGCTATCCTGACTGCCCGCCTGAACAGTGCGCAGCCGACAGCCGGCATGGGCTATGAGCTGGATGCGATCGCAGCTGTCGTCTTGGGCGGTACCTCGCTCGCAGGCGGCAAAGGCCGTATTTCTGGCACGCTCATCGGTGCTCTCATCATCGGTACCTTGAATAATGGTCTGAACATTTTGAATGTGTCCAGCTTCTATCAGCAGGTTGTCAAAGGCGTAGTTATTTTGCTTGCCGTCCTGATGGATCGCAAGAAGAACTAAGGAGGAAAACATTTTGTTTAAGAAAATCGCATTAACAGCTCTCATTGGCGCAGCACTCATCTCTGCTGCTGGTTGTGGCGGCTCTGATAAGAAAGCCGACTCTTCTGCTGCTTCCGGCGCGAAGAAAGTCACCATCGGCTTCTCTGTCTCCACGCAGAACAACCCATTCTTCGTCACCATGGCAAACAGCGTCAAAGCAGCTGCTGAAAAGGCTGGCGTGAATGTCAAGATCGTCGATGCACAGAATGATCCGGCAAAACAGTCTAATGATATCGCTGACCTGCTCCAGGGCAACATCAGCGTCCTCATCGTGAATCCGGTAGACTCCGCAGCAGTATCCAACTCTGTCCTTGCAGCCAATAAAGCCAAGATCCCGGTCATCACCATCGACCGTGCTTCTGATAAGGGCGAAGTCGCTGTACACATCGCTTCCAACAACATCAAGGGCGGCGAAATGGCAGCAGAATACATCGTTTCCAAACTCGGCGAAGGCACTCCGGTCGCTGAACTCGAAGGTATCCCGGGCGCATCCGCTTCCCGTGAACGCGGCCAGGGCTTCCATAACATCGCTGACAAGAAACTGAAAGTCCTCGCAAAGCAGAGTGCAAACTTCGATCGCAGCCAGGGCCTGACCGTTTCTGAAAATATTCTCCAGGCAAACCCGGATGTCAAAGCCATCTTCGCACAGAATGATGAAATGGCTCTCGGTGCTATCTCCGCTGCCAAAGCTGCCAATAAGCAGATCTTCATCATCGGCTTCGATGGCACTGATGACGGCGTGAAAGCAGTCAAAGACGGCACCATGGCAGCTACCATCGCACAGCAGCCAGACAAGATGGGCGAAATCGGCGTCGATGCTGCTCTGAAGCTCGCTAAGGGTGAAAACGTCGAAAAGAATATCGCTGTCGATCTGAAACTGATCGAAAACAAATAATTTATTTCATCTGACAACCTGAACAAAAGGGGCTGTGAAGAAATGAATCCTCATTT
>ULMG01023624.1_pt1 | contig 10806 bp, 6 predicted proteins | sample 1951601 | NCBI WGS metagenome assembly ULMG01 (sample SAMEA4835545, study PRJEB28245) | human gut metagenome | biome: gut microbiome; material: fecal sample | place: Denmark | collected 2008
CGCATTCCGCTCCGCTTATCGAGGCGTTGGTCTTTATGACGTTGCCGATGATTCCTGCGGTCGCCAAGGCTCTGCGTATATCCTTTTCGGAGAAGTCGCGCCTGTCCGCCGTGTAGCGCAGAACCGCGGGCAGCACTCCGCACGCGCCGCAGGTCGGCGCGGTAACTATCTCGCCGCAGGAGGCATTTTCCTCGCTGACTGCGTAGGCATAGGCGCAGACGAGCCTGTTCTCGCGCGTCTCCGGGCTCTCGTCCATGTGGTGACGGCTTATGAGCATATGCGCCTTTCTCATTATGCCGAGCCCGCCGGGCAGCTCGCCCTCGGCGGCAAGTCCGCGCTTGATGCAGCTGTTCATGACCTCCCAGACGCGGTCGAGATATTGCCAAATCTCAACGCCCTCAAATCTTTCCACGAGGTCGGGAATACGGATGCTCTCTTTTTTGCAGTATTCTTTTATCTGCGCAAAATTTTCAAACGGGTAGACCTCGGGCGGCTCCGCGTCCTTGTGCCCCTCGACCTCTATCGCGCCGCCTCCGACGCTGAGTACCCTGCGCTTGCCTATGACGTTTCCGTTTTTGTCAAACGCCGTGAAGTCGAGCGTGTTGGGGTGGGGGATATCGGTAGCGGTCAGGTCTAATTTGATGTCGAGCGCGCGCGGCGCAAACGTCTCGCGCAGCACGCGATCGGTGCCGTGCCCCTTGCCTGTCTTTGCGAGCGAGCCGTAGAGCACAGCCTCGTATCTCTCCGCCGACGGGAATTCGCCGATAAACATTTTTGCGGCCGCCTCGGGTCCCATGGTGTGCGAGCTGGACGGGCCGCGCCCTATTCTGTAAATTTCTTTTATGGACTTCATTTGACTCTCCTGTAAGCCTTTGAAATATATTTCATGACACCGACTAAGTATATCACATAATACCTATAAACTCAACAACAAAGGCAAAAGACATTGACAAAAAACGAACGGGTGATATAATTTTTTCATCACTGCGCTTTGGGGGAAATTATGGAGCAACGGGTAGAAAACAAAAAAACGCTTTCGGCGGGCGCTCTGCTTTTTGTCGCCTGCTGGACGGCATATTGCGCCTCTTATCTCGGGAGAATAAACTACACCGCCGCGCTGACCGCAATAGTCGCCGACGGGGTGTTTTCAAAGCCCCATGCCGGATTTATCGGCACGGTCTATTTCTTCTGCTACGGAGCGGGTCAGATATTCAGCGGAATACTCGGCGACCGCGTGTCTCCCTATAAAATGATAGGCGCGGGGCTCGCCGGGACGGTGTGCGCCAATATTATAATGCCGCTGTGCTCGTCGAGCTATATCACCATGAGCATTATCTGGGGACTCAACGGAATAGTTCAGTCCATGCTCTGGACGCCCGTGCTCTATATAATAGCCACCGTCCTGCCGGAGGAGCAGCGCAGCCGTGCGTGTCTGCACATAGCGTCGTCCTTCCCGATAGGCAGCCTGCTCTCCTATGTGATATCTGCGGCGGCGATAAAATTCGCGTCGTGGCATTTTGCGTTTTATATCCCCGCCGGAATAATAACCTGCGTGCTGGTCTTTTGGTGTATATGCGCGAAAAAGACCTCGAAAATCCTCGGAAAAGGGGAGAAGCCGTCGCTTCCAGTCCATGAGAATACCGGCGAAAAAATCTCGCTCGGCAAGCTCTTTATGATTTCCGGCGCGTCGGTCATATGCGTCGGCGTGCTCGTCCAGGGTATGCTGAAGGATGGAGTCAGCTCGTGGGTGCCCACGCTTATTACCGAAAAATATGACGTTTCCGCCTCGTTTTCGCTGCTGCTGTCGGCGATTATGCCGATAATCAATCTCAGCGGCGCGTGGATAGGAACGAAGCTTTACGAGAAGGTGTTCAGGCACAATGAGGCCGCAACGTCGGCGTTCGGCTTCGCCATGACGCTGATACCGCTGACGGGCATAGTCTTTGTCGGCAAATATCCTATCGCCATTTGCGTGATACTTCTGGCGCTGTTTACTACAATAATAGCCGCCATGAACCATCTGCTTATGACGCTCATACCGGTGCACTTTGCGAAATTCGGGCGCGCATCGACGGTCGGCGGGATATTCAACTGCTGCACATATATAGGCAGCGCGATATCGACCTACGGCTTCGGCGCGGTGTCCGAAAAATTCGGTTGGACGGCGACGGTTGTTTTTTGGATTATTCTCGGCGTGATAGGCGTCGCGGCGTGTGCCCTGCCGATGCGCCGCTACGCAAGATTTGCCAACGGGAGCGACAAGGCGTAAGTCCACAGCTTTTCTTGATAAAAAATCACAATATCCTATAAAGCGTGTCAAAAAACAGCACGAAGCGCAAAAAAAATTAAAATTAGGTATTGCAAAACCCGGAATCTTATGTTATTATAATGTGCGTTCGGTGAGAGCCGACAAATTGGCCCGGTAGCTCAGTTGGTTAGAGCGCTAGCCTGTCACGCTAGAGGTCGACGGTTCGAGACCGTTCCGGGTCGCCATTCGCTGCTATGGCTCAGGTGGCAGAGCACATCCTTGGTAAGGATGAGGTCACCAGTTCGAATCTGGTTAGCAGCTCCATAAAGATCCCCGAAATCAAACGGTTTCGGGGATTTTTACTTTTATAATCGCAGAAACGGCATATAAAAAGTAGCTCCGGGGCAACGGCTTCGGAGCTTATTTGCTTTTGTCGGGCTCGTCCGGAACATGGTGCATTATGCCGTCGACATCGCAGTTCAAAATATTGCACAGGTCATTTAACGTCACGGTGCTTATCGGCTTGTTATGCTTGAGACGGTCTATGAGACTGCGGCTGATGTTGAAATCCCTTATCAGCTTGTATGTCGTCATCCCTCTGTCTTTCATGGTTTTGTAAAACGGCTCATAAGTAATCACAAAATCACCTCAACGCCATTTTAATTTATGCTCAATATGTTGACGATTGTCGATGTATAGAGTATAAATATATACGACACCGAAAGCATATGAAACGCCGATCGACAGCAAATAATATTGAAATAAAGAATTTAAGACGGTTATTTATCCTCAAAACCCGTCAATTATACTAAGTATATTGTGTTTTCCTGACAGAGTGCTAATATATGATTGAGAGAATTCTGCCAAAGAGGCATAAAGCACAACCAAGGTATAAAACGGCACTGCCGTAAAAAATAATGCGTAAAAACAAAACGGAGGTAACAAACAATGAAAACAAAGACAAAGCTTGTTTTTGTACTTGTAATGATTGCGACTCTAATTATCAGTCTGGCAGTTTATAAGATTCAAAAAGATGACTTTAAGGATAATTTTTCGAATGTAGAGTTGAAACAATCCAAGGAATTTGAGAATGATCTTAATGGGATTCTAAAAAGTTATTTGCAATCAAATGATTATGTGGATAAGAAGGATATCCCTAAATGCCTTTCTGAAGTATATGACTTCTGCAGAAGCCATACAGATGTTATAAAACTTTATGAATATGACTCAAAAAATGAATCAGTATACATTGAACTGAAATCAGGAATGACTTATTTAATAATTCCACCTGTTGAAGATCGTCTAAGCGGAAAAGGATCGGGGGAAATAGTAACTTTTGAACCGAATAAGAAGTCAATTCAAAATTTTTTAGCAAAGTCACTTATGAAAATCGGCGGTATGGAATATAGGTCGGTTAAAGATACGGCTTATTTTATCAACGAGCAATGTGAAAGTTTTAATTTTGACAGTTCTTTCGAAAACAAGGAAGTATCTATAGATAATTTGAAAAACTTATCTTCATTTAAGCTGATGCTATGGAATGGACACGGCGGTTATAACGAGAAAAAGGATATTTTGGCATTAGCTACAGCTACAAAAACTAGTCGAGGGAGAGATAAAGATTATTCGAAAGACATCAGAGAAGGCAGGATTATTAAGATGGGGTTTGTCGATAAAGAGTACGGAATAACATCCAATTTTATTGATAAGTATTTCCCTGAAATGAAGAATTCGATTATATATCTAGGGACTTGCTATTCTTGTATAAATTCCAGCTTGTCTGACAGTTTTTTTAAAAAAGGTGCAGTCGCAATTTTGGGATATGATGTTTCTATAGAACCAGATGTTGAAGTGCAGATTAGGACATTATTGTTTAGTGATTTATGTGAGCGCTTGACGGATAAAAACTATCGGACGGTTCGTGAAGCTTATGATTTGCGAGTGGGTGATTATACAGAAAACGGATTTGTGTTACGCGTTAGCGATAATAATGTTCGACTTATTGAAACTACTGTAGCAGAGAAAATCAGTACACCAATTAAAATGACAGACTTTATCGGTATGACTGTCGATAAGCTTTGCGAGATTTATGGAACTGATTTTGCTGTTGGATATGATGATGGCACGATGGACGGATCATCGACAACCAGAAAAATTTACTATGAAGATAACAGAATTCCGCTTGAGTTCACTGTATCTGCTAAAGGATTGCATGCCAATGAACCAAGCATAAGTGAAATTACGGGCGGAGAGATTATATATAATGTAAAAATGTTGAAACCGAGTCTTAAAGAACAGGTTGATGTCAATGAAACTTTAACTACGAATACTACATATTCGCAGTTGAACGGTATTGATGGAACGCGTTATATTTATGATTTAAAAGGTCCGTTTTACGAAGAAGGATTTGTGTATTCTATTGAAGACAAAAACGCTTTTATAGAACTTTATTATAATGAGTTTCCAGATAAAAGTTCAATCCCCGATAAAATAATTGTTCATGGCAAGGAGATGGAATATAAGATGCCGGATGATAATTGGGGAGTGAGAACCGTTGTTGATTTTACTACCGACAGCAATGTTAGTCCGTTTACAGTTACGGGTGTAGTTAAAACTATAAAAAGAGAACATCCGGGAAATGGAAACACAATTAACTGCACTGTTATATATTTAGATAAACCTATAAAACAAATCAGCAATAACTTTGGAGAGCAAGAAGTAAAATATGTTGGATTATATATTGATAAAGATATGCAACAATATGGTGTATTGCAATACCCCAAAGATGGAACTCGCGTAACTGTTACTGGGGAAGCTTGGGAAGGTCATACCGCATATCACCAAAATATGATGATAACTGCCATACTCATAAGAGAATATTGACAAGAATCTTTATATCATGTCTAAAAAACTCCTCGGCAAATAACCAACCCCTTCCGCCGCCAAGCAGACCATCCCTTTCAAAAATTAAATTAACTTCCCGGCGGGGAATTCGCGGGGCGGCGTCCGATCTGCGCGCCGCTCCTTTTGATACCGAAAACTGCACATTTCTTATAGCTGCCGTCGGGCTTTTGTCCGGCGGTTCGCTTTTTGTCTGCATTTATGACCTAACTCGCCGCCGCATTTCTGCAATTTTTGAGCACCTTGCTCTTTTTTTAAAATCTATGGATTTAGCCTGCGCTTTGTGCTAAAATGCCTTTTGTGTGCAATTCTCATTTGGGGGAACAGGGATGAAAAAGATAGGCTATAAATATACGGTTGCGGCGAGCTTTACGGCGTTCGTCGTTCAGGCGGTCGTCAACAATTTTGCGCCGCTGCTGTTTTTGACCTTTCAGGCGCAGTATGGCATAGAGCTCTCGAAAATAACCGTTTTAATTACCGCGAACTTCTTTATTCAGATATTTGTCGATTTGACGGCGGTGCTGTTCGTTGACCGCATCGGCTACCGCGCCTCGACCGTGCTCGCCCATGCGATGTGCGCGACGGGTCTTATTTTCATGACGATTCTGCCGGAGATACTGCCCTCGGCCTTTGCGGGGCTTCTCATCTCCGTGTTCTGCTACGCAGTCGGAGCGGGTCTTTTGGATATCACGATAAATCCGATAGTCAACTCCTGCCCGTCAACAAATTCCAATCAGCTGCTCTGCCTGCTCCATTCGTTCTATTGCTGGGGCAGCGTCGCGGCGGTCGGCATATCCACCCTGTTCTTCGCTCTGTTCTCGACGGCGAACTGGAAGATAATGTCGCTTGTCTGGGCGATACTCCCGATAGTCAACGCCGTTATGTTTGCCCGCGTGCCCATAGCGCCCGTTGTCGGCGAGGACGAGGAAAAGCTGTCAATAAAGGATATGCTCAAGACCAAGGCGTTTTGGATATTCATGGTGCTCATACTCTGCGCAGGCTCGAGCGAGCAGGCGGTCAGCCAGTGGGCTTCGACCTTCGCCGAAAAGGCGCTCGGGCTCACAAAGACCGTCGGCGACCTTGCGGGCCCGATGCTCTTCTCTGTGCTCATGGGCGTGTCGCGCTTCATGTACGGCAAGTTCGGCAGCAGGATAAATCTCGATTCAATGATGCTCCTTAGCGGGTGCGTCTGCGTAGCTTCTTATTTTCTCATTTCGCTGACTTCATCGCCTGTGCTCGGGCTCGTCGGCGTTGCCGTATGCGGACTTTCCGCCGGTATCCTCTGGCCGGGCACGATAGGCAAAATGTCCTCGGCGCTCCACGGCGGCGGAACGGCGATGTACGCAATACTCTGCCTGGGCGGTGATATCGGCTGCTCGGCGGGGCCGACCTTTGCCGGAATGATGGCGAGCGCATTCGGCGACGACCTCAAAAAAGGCATACTCTGCGCCGTCATATTCCCGCTGACCCTGTCCGTGATAATGTTAGTGCGTGAGTTCATTATCCCGCGCCGCAGAAAGAAGGCGGCTTCATGAAGAAAAACTATAAATCGACCGTCAACGCCTGCTTTGCGGGCTATGTCGTCCAGTCGATTGTCAACAATTTCGTGCCCCTGCTGTTTTTGACGTTCAACAAGAGCTACGGTATAGAGCTTTCGAAGATAACCGCGCTGATAACAGTCAATTTTATTCTTCAGCTCATAATCGACCTGCTCTCCGCGTTCTTTATAGATAAGATAGGCTACCGCGCGGCGGCTGTTGCGGCTCATGTGTTCGCGGCGGCGGGACTTGTTTCTCTGACCGTCCTGCCGGATATCCTGCCGTCTCCGTTTGTCGGCCTGCTTATCTCCGTCATGCTCTATGCGGTCGGAGGCGGGCTGCTCGAGGTGATAGTCAGCCCGATAGTCGAGGCGTGCCCGACTGATAACAAAGAGAAGATGATGAGTCTGCTCCACTCGTTCTATTGCTGGGGCAGCGTTGCCGTCGTCGGTCTTTCGACGCTCTATTTCTCGGTGTTCACAACGGCGAATTGGAAGTATCTTGCTTTGCTTTGGGCGGTTGTCCCGGCTGTAAATGCCCTGAATTTCGTCCGCGTCCCGATAGCTCCGCTTATCGAAGACGGGGAGAAGGGACTTTCATTCAAAGAGCTGCTCGGCAACAGGATGTTCTGGGTGTTCATGCTGCTCATTCTCTGCTCCGGCGCGAGCGAGCAGGCGGTCAGCCAGTGGGCTTCAACCTTTGCGGAAAAAGGACTCGGCGTCTCAAAGACCGTAGGCGATCTCGCGGGGCCGATGCTTTTCTCCGTGCTCATGGGCACCTCGCGTGCGATATACGGTAAGTTCGGCGACAAAATCGACCTCGACGGCATGATGATTTTCAGCGGGATACTTTGCATGGCGTCTTATCTGCTCATTGCGCTCAGCCCATCGCCCGTGCTCGGGCTTGTCGGAGTCGCCGTATGCGGCTTCTCCGTCGGCATTATGTGGCCGGGTACCTTCAGTAAGGCGTCCGCGGGGATAAAGGGCGGCGGAACGGCGATGTTCGCCCTGCTCGCTTTAGGCGGCGATTTGGGCTGCTCGTCCGGGCCGACCTTTGCCGGAATTATTGCGAGCGCGTTCGGAGACGACCTAAAAAAGGGCATACTCTGCGCTCTTTTCTTCCCGGCGCTTCTGACGCTGCTGGCAGTTCTTACAAAACGCAAAAAAGCGAAAAGTTGATTTTCAAATGCGGCAAAATACGGATGATAACTCCGTGCTTTGCCGCATTATTTTTATTTTTACGGTTTACATTTGCAAGGATAACTGATAAGATATATTTGTGAGATTTCGGCTTTCTTCAAATCTCGCACAATGAAAGCTAAAATAAACGGGAAACGAAAACAAGGGGATTGAAAAATGAGTATAGCTAATATTCTGTCGATGGCGGGCGGACTCGGTCTGTTCCTCTTCGGTATCAGAACGATGGGCGACGGACTCGAAAACGCAGCCGGCGCCAAGCTCAAACGAATGCTCGAGGTGCTTACCGGAAACCGCTTTTTGGCGGTGCTCGTCGGCTTCGTAGTCACGGCTATAATCCAGTCGTCGACCGCAACTACGGTCATGGTCGTCGGCTTTGTCAACGCGGGCATGATGACGCTCGCGCAGGCAGTCGGCGTTATAATGGGCGCCAACATCGGAACCACCGTCACCTCGCTGCTTATCGCGCTGAACTTTTCGAGCGTAGCGGCGGCGTCGGTGCTTGTCGGCGTTATTCTGATGCTCGCGTCGAAAAAGACGCTTGTCAAGAACCTCGGCTCCATCTTTACCGGCTTCGGTCTGCTCTTCCTCGGCATCGACCTGATGTCCGATTCCATGGCTCCGCTCAGAGAGAGCGCAGGCTTCATGAACTTTATCGTCGCAGTTTCCGACTCGCCTCTGCGTCCGCTGTTCGGTATACTTTTAGGTATAGTTATGACCGCCGTGCTCCAGAGCTCGTCGGCCTCCGTCGGTGTGCTCCAGACCCTCGCCATGCAGGGTCTTGTGCCGCTCAAGTTCTCCGTGTTCGTCCTCTTCGGTCAGAATATAGGAACCTGCCTCACGGCGCTGTTTTCGACCGTCGGCGCAAAGAAAAATTCAAAGCGCGCCGCAGTCATCCACCTGCTTTTTAATCTTCTCGGCACGGGAATGTTCATTCTCATCGCCCTGCTCACTCCGTATATCGAGTGGATAGAGAAAATTTCCTCCGACCCGATGGCGCAGATAGCCATATCGCATATCGTGTTTAACGTCGTCTCGACCATTGTACTCTTCCCGTTTGCGAAGCTTCTCGTCAAGCTCTCCTGCCTCATTGTCCCCGGAAAGGACGACAGCGAGAGCGAGATGCACTGCCGTTTCATCGACGACCGTCTGCTCAATACGCCTCCCTTCGCTGTCATGCAGGTCGGCAAGGAGGTCGCCCGCATGGCGAAGCTCGCGCGCGATAATTTCGAGACGAGCGCCTACGCCCTGATAAACCGCAGCGATAAGGATCTCGACAAGGTCATGGAAAAAGAGGAGGTAATAAACTACCTCAACCACCATATAACCTCGTATCTCGTCAAGCTCAACGCCCTTGACATAACCGACAGCGACTCGGACTACATCGCCCGCGTTTTCCACGCGATAAACGATATCGAGCGCGTCGGCGACCATGCGACTAACCTCGCGGAAGCGGCGGAGCGCAATATAGGCGACGGGCTCACGTTCTCCGATGCGGCAAGGGACGAGTTGAATCAGCTCTGCGGCAGCGTCATAACTCTGCTCGACAGGTCTATAGAGGCCTTTGACCGTCAGTCGCTGGGCGACGGCGAGGCTAAAGAATTGTCCGACTTGGAGGAGCACATAGACGACCTGACCCTCACCTGTCAGGATGCGCACATCTTCCGCCTCAACCGCAACGAGTGCAACACCGAAGCGGGTATGCTCTATCTCAACACCATAACCGACTTCGAGCGCGTCGGCGACCATGCCATAAACATCGCTTTTCTTGCAAGATCAAAATAATTTTAAAAATACCCTTGCTTTTTGCAGGGGTATGATGTACAATATCAACAGAACATTTGTGCGAACAAAAATTCAGCACTCCGAAAGGACGGAACAGTATGGCAGACAAACAGAAAGCGCTTGAAACCGCGATATCGCAGATAGAGAAAAATTACGGCAAGGGCTCGATAATGAGACTCGGTCAGAATACGGCGATGAATGTCGAGGCTATATCGACAGGCTCCGTTACTCTCGACGCCGCCACTGGCATCGGCGGACTTCCGCGCGGCAGAATAATCGAGATATACGGCCCCGAGTCGTCGGGTAAAACAACGCTTGCCCTCCATGTTGTCGCCGAGGCGCAGAGAATGGGCGGCGAGGCCGCGTTCATTGACGCCGAGCACGCGCTTGACCCAATATACGCCGCGAATCTCGGCGTTGACGTCGATGCTCTCCTTGTCTCTCAGCCGGATAACGGCGAGCAGGCGCTCGAGATAACCGAGGCGCTGACCCGTTCGGGCGCTATTGACGTTATAGTTGTCGACTCCGTTGCGGCTCTCGTTCCGCGCTCGGAGATCGAGGGCGATATGGGCGACTCCCATGTCGGTCTCCATGCGCGCCTTATGTCGCAGGCTTTAAGAAAGCTTGCGGGCGCCATTGCAAAGTCGAATACCATTATAATTTTTATAAATCAGCTGCGTGAAAAGGTCGGCGTTGTATACGGCAATCCCGAGGTGACGACGGGCGGCCGCGCGCTGAAGTTCTATGCCTCGATACGTATCGATGTGCGCAAGATAGAGCAGCTCAAGGGCCCCGGCAACGAGTTTATCGGCTCGCGCACAAGGGCGAAGATAGTCAAGAACAAGGTCGCTCCGCCCTTCAAGGAGGCCGAGTTCGACATCATGTACGGCAAGGGCATATCCAAGGTAGGCGAAGTGCTCGACCTCGCAGTTAAATATGATATCATCCATAAGAGCGGCGCATGGTTCTCTTATAACGACAACCGCCTCGGCCAGGGCAGAGATAACGTCAAGAGCTATCTCAGCGACAATCCCGAATTATTGGCGGAGGTCGAAGCGAAGGTGCGCGAGCGCCTCAACGCGGAGAATAACGCCGCCAAGACAGCGGCGAAGCCCACCGACAGACCCGCACCCGCCGC
>ULMG01043748.1_pt1 | contig 10671 bp, 5 predicted proteins | sample 1951601 | NCBI WGS metagenome assembly ULMG01 (sample SAMEA4835545, study PRJEB28245) | human gut metagenome | biome: gut microbiome; material: fecal sample | place: Denmark | collected 2008
ATCCGGTCGGGGCATTGTCCTACAGGTTCTCGGTGAAGGCGGACGAGTCCGACTATGACAGGAATCCGTCACAGTCCCTCACTGACGCATCGGCCACTACGAATGCCAAGAAACTCTATGCATACCTGCTTCAGAACTATGGAAAGAAGACATTGAGCGGTGCTATGGGCGGAACTGCTTGGGAAACTACCTATGCAGATATGCTGGAAAGCGTTTCAGGCCAATATCCTGCCATCGTCGGATTCGACTATCTGTTCCTTAACTGGCCGGCAAAAGCATGGAGCGGCTGTCCGGATTACGGAGACATCACTCCTGTAAAGAATGCCTGGGAAGCGGGAAATATCATCCAGGTGGGATGGCATTGGTCAGTACCGTCGAAAGAAGGCGAGACCGACATCAACAAGTATGCGTTCTATTCGTCCGGAACCACATTTGACATCAATGAGGCTCTTAAAGAAGGGACTTGGCAGAGGAAGGTGATTGACAGTCAGATACGTAAGATAGCCGGGTATCTGAAGCTTCTTCAGGATGCCGGTATCCCTGTGATCTTCAGACCTTTGCATGAGGCGGCCGGGGATTATTCATGGGGCTCGTGGTTCTGGTGGGGCGATGGCGGAGCAGAGCCTTGCACAAGACTCTGGAAGTATCTGCGCGACCAGCTTCAGGGCACTTATGGCCTGCACAACTTGATATGGGTCTGGACTGTCCAGACCAATGAACAGGGCAAACTCTGCACTGATCTGGAGAAAGCCCGTGCCTGGTATCCGGGTGACGATTATGTGGATATCGTGGGCGCTGACCTTTATGTGGCGAAAGGAACTTCCCAGTCCGCTGCATTCAAGTTCGTGAACAACAGCGTGAAAGGAAAGAAGATGGTGGTGCTCAGCGAGTTCGGAAACCTTCTCGATACTGACAAATTCTTCGCGGAGGATGCCCCATGGGGATATTTCATGAACTGGTGCAACTACGAGGACGGCAAGCCGGTGCTGTACTGCAAAAACAGTGACGGCACATATTCTTGGAACAATACGGCCTCCGATTGGAAAACTGCATTGGCAAATACTAAAGTGATCAACAGAAAAGACGTGAAATTCTGATATGAAAACATTGAAACATAAGATTTTGGCAACAGCGATGATGCTTATGGCCGTCTCCGCATGCGGCAAGGAAAGCAGCGGTGGCTCTGTGACCGGACCAGCCCTGTCAGCCTCGCCTCTTGAACTCGTGTTCGAAAGCGCGGCTTCCAGTCAGGAGGTCAATGTCACGGCACCTTCCAAACCGAGCTTCGTTTCCAGCGCGTCCGACTGGTGCACCGTAACTGCAGGAGCATTTGCGCAGAAAAGCGTAATCAAGGTCAATGTGACTGAAAACCAGTCCGCAGAGGAGCGGAAAGCATCCGTGTCCTTCGTATGCGGCGACGAAAGAGTCAGACTCTCCGTTACCCAGAAGGGCAGGGAAGTGACACCCGAACAGCCTGAGGACTTCCTTGCGGAGATAGTGCCTGGAACAAACAATGCCTGGACAGTGGCGAAGAAACTCGGACTCGGATGGAACCTCGGCAACCAGCTCGACGCTCAGAACAATGGCGTCGCAAGCGAAACTGCCTGGGGCAATGCAAAGGCTACCCAAGCGACTTTTGATGGTTTGAAAGCAAAAGGAATCACAGCCGTACGTATCCCTGTCACGTGGCTGGGACATATCGGTGCGGCACCTGAATACAAGATAGACGAGGCGTGGATGAACCGTGTGGCTGAGGTCGTAGGCTATGCCGAGAAGGCAGGTCTGATGGCGATTGTCAATATCCACCACGACGGAGCTGACAGCAAATACTGGCTGAGTGTCAAGAGGGCTGCTTCTTCATCCGCTGAATATCAGGTGATTACCGCAGAATTCAAGGCCGTGTGGAAGCAGATTGCCGAGAAATTCGCGGACAAGGGAGATTTCCTCATCTTCGAGCCTTTCAATGAACTCCATGACGGAGGCTGGGGCTGGGGAGACAACATGACCGACGGCGGCGCGCAGTATCGCGTCGTGAACCAGTGGGCCCAGGAGTTTGTCAATGTAGTGCGCGAGACAGGCGGAAACAATGCTTCAAGGTATCTCGGCATACCCGGCTACTGTACGAATCCGGACCTGACCATCGAGAATCTGGTCCTGCCTCAGGACTCCGCAGAAGGCAAACTTCTGGTGGCGGTGCATTGTTATGATCCGCATGATTATACTCTCGAAGCCAAATATGATGAATGGGGACATACCGCAGTGAACAAACCCGCTCCGTCAGATGAGAAGCCGGTAGTGGAAGTGATGGCGAAACTCAAGACCAAATACATTGACAACGGTATTCCTGTCTATTTCGGCGAATGCGGGTGCGTGAACCGACCTACTTCCCGTCAGACGTCATTCCAGAAATACTACCTCGAGTTTTTCTTCAGGGCCTGCAGGAATTACGGCATTGCTCCGTTCCTCTGGGACAACGGCGCACTGGATACCGGACGCGAAACCAGCGGATTCATAAACCACTCCACAGGAGAATATATCGCGAACGGCGCGCAAATCATCCCTGCACTGAAAAATGCAATGTTCAATACGGAGAAGTCCTATACGCTCAAATCGGTGTATGACAATGCTCCACGCTAATACATTCAGACAATGAAACTTATAAAGACAACTGCTCTCGTTATGGCTGCATTGACGGCAATTACCGGATGTACCTGCAAGTCAGGATCACTCGACAAGAACGCTACATCGTTGCTGAACTCGCTCAGGTCGGCGGCGGAATCAGGCAAGTTCTATTACGCTCATCAGGATGCCCTTGTCTATGGCCACGACTGGAAAGTGGAGGACGTGGAGAATGACTCCCTGGACAGGTCTGATGTACGTATGGTCTGCGGGGCTCATCCTGCCGTAGTGGGGTTTGACCTCGGCGGCATTGAACTCGGAGACAAGGCCAATCTGGACGGTGTGGATTTCTCACTTATGAGCAGGGCTGCTGTCACTCACGTAAAAAGAGGCGGAATCGTGACATTCTCATGGCATGCCCGCAATCCTCTTACCGGAGGCGACGCCTGGGACATAAGCAGCGACAAGGCTGTGGAGTCGGTGCTTGAAGGCGGAGCAAATCACGAGATGTTCATGCAGTGGCTTTCTCGTGTCGCAGACTTTTTCGGTACCATGAAAGATGCTGACGGCAAGCTTATCCCATTGATTTTCAGGCCTTGGCACGAGAACATCGGAAGCTGGTTCTGGTGGGGCGGCAACCTGTGCACAAGCGGGCAGTACAAGACGCTCTTTGCATTGACAAGAAACTATATTGAAAAGGAACGCGGTCTGAGGAACATCCTGTGGGCGTATTCTCCGAACTCGGAAATCGACAGCACGCAGTATTTCAGCCGCTATCCGGGCGACGACATGGTGGATATTCTCGGCGTGGACCATTACGAATATGTGGACAGAAGCGATGAGAGCCTGACTGAAGACCAGTGCATCGAGGCCGCAAACAGGCACTATAAGGAAAGACTCGCTTATGATCTGGATTATATGGCCGGTTATGCCAAGGAGCACGGAAAGGTGATTGCAGTGTCCGAGACCGGTTTCGAGGGCATTCCTTATCCTCGCTGGTGGACTGACGTGCTGCTGGATGCCATAGGTGACGCACCGGTGGCTTATGTGCTGACCTGGCGCAATGCTTGGGACAAGCAGGAACATTATTTCGCGGCTCATCCGTCATCTGCGGATGCCGACAATTTCCGTGAGTTCTATGCTAATGACAAGACGATATTTCTGAAATAGCAAACTAAATGATTACAGTTATGAATTTCAATGAGAGATTGGAACAGCTTCAGGCTGATTATGAAAATCTGATTTCTAAAAAGAATGAGCCGGTTTATGTGAACGGCGTTTATGAAAGATACAAGAATCCCATTCTCACGGGCGCGCATGCTCCTGTGTTCTGGAAATATGACCTGGACCCTACCACTAATCCGTATCTGGAAGAAAGATTCGGCATCCACGCCGCCTTCAATTCCGGAGCCATCAAATGGAACGGGAAATATGTACTGGCTGTAAGAGTGGAAGGAGCAGACAGAAAGTCGTTCTTCGCCATCGCGGAGAGCCCCAACGGAATCGACAATTTCCGTTTCTGGGACTATCCTGTGACAATGCCGGAGTACGGAGAGCCTGCTGTCAATGTCTATGACATGAGGCTGACCGCCCACGAGGACGGATGGATTTACGGAGTCTTCTGCGTGGAGCGTAAAGACCCTGATGCGCCGGAGGGTGACCTGTCTTCTGCAGTGGCGTGTGCTGGTATCGCCAGAACCAAGGACCTTGTGAACTGGGAACGTCTTCCGGACCTCAAGTCCAAGTCCCAGCAGCGCAATGTGGTTCTGCATCCTGAGTTCGTAAATGGCAAATATGCACTGTACACACGTCCTCAGGACGGATTCATCGATGCCGGAAAAGGCGGCGGCATCGGCTGGGCGCTTATAGACGACATTACCAATGCGGAGGTAAAAGAGGAGAAAATCATCAATTTCCGTCATTACCATACCATCAAGGAGCTCAAGAACGGTGAAGGTCCTGCTCCGATCAAGACCAAGTACGGCTGGCTTCACCTTGCTCATGGCGTGCGTGGCTGCGCATCAGGCCTCAGATATGTGCTCTACATGTATATGACCGCATTGGATGACCCGTCAAGAGTGATAGCTGAGCCGGCAGGCTTCCTCATGGTTCCTGAAGGAGAGGAATATGTGGGCGATGTCATGAACGTGCTGTTCTCCAACGGCTGGATAGCAGACGAGGACGGCAAAGTGTTCATCTACTATGCCTCCTGCGATACCAGGATGCACGTGGCTACTAGCACCGTGGACAGACTGGTGGACTACTGCATGCACACAGAGCCGGACGGCTTCAGGACCGGCGAGTCTGTGGAGAGACTTAAGGCATTGATCCATAAAAATTTGACAAGATAATTATCGGATTACCGGGGTGGCGACGCCCCGGAAAACCTTTTCGCTGATGAAACAGTACGGACACTTCGACGACGCTTCCCTGGAGTTTGTCATAACAGATCCGGCCACTCCCTGGCCGTGGATAAATTATCTTGGAACTGAAGATTTCTTTTCATTGATTTCCGGAACGGCAGGCGGCTATTGCTTCTGTCGGGACGCGAAGTTCCGTAGGATCACCCGTTACCGCTACAACGGTGTCCCGATGGATGCCGGAGGAAGGTATTTCTATGTCAATGACGGCGGTTCTGTGTGGAGTCCGGGCTGGAAACCTTGCAAGGCCACGCTGGATTTCTACGAATGCCGTCACGGTATGGGTTATACCAGGATTACCGGTGAGAAAGACGGGCTGAGAGTCAGCTGCCTGTATTTCGTTCCGCTGGGACAACGTTGTGAAATTCATAGGGTTACATTGACAAATACATCTGCGGTCACTAAGGATTTCAAACTCTTCTCCTGCGTGGAGTGGTGTCTGTGGAACGCGGCGACTGATATGGAGAATTTCCAGCGCAATTTCTCGACTGGCGAGGTTGAGGTACAGGGGAGCGTGATATATCACAAGACCGAGTATCGCGAAAGAAGAAATCATTACGCTTTTTATGGTGTCAATGTTCCTGTGTCCGGCTATGATACTGACAGGGAATCGTTCATTGGCCTTTACAACGGCTTCGATGCTCCGGACAGAGTGCTGGCGGCGGAGTCGGGAAACTCGATTGCCCACGGCTGGAGCCCGATTGCATCCCATTGTGTTTCAGTGATATTGGCTCCTGGCGAGACCAAGGAACTCGTATTCGTGCTCGGTTATGTGGAAAATGATGACGAGCACAAGTTCGAGGAGCAGCTGTCCGCCAGTGAGAAGGCCCAGTCTGAGAAATTGGTAGAAAACACCCCGTTCGGCGGCCCTGTGGCCAACTCGTGCTCGGCATTGATAAACAAACTTCCTGCGCGCCGGATGCTGACGTCGTTCATGACGCGGCAGCAGGTGGACGCGGCATTTGAGGAGTTGCAGAACTATTGGCATGAACTTCTCGGCAGGTTCAGCGTCTCTTCCGGTATTCCTGAACTGGACCGGATGGTGAATGTCTGGAACCAGTACCAATGTATGGTGACCTTCAATATGAGCAGGAGCGCCAGCTTTTTCGAGAGCGGCATCGGCCGCGGAATGGGCTTCAGGGACTCAGCACAGGATCTGGTCGGATTTGTGCATCAGATACCGGACAGGGCGAGGGCGAGAATAATTGACGTAGCCTCCACCCAGTTCCCGGACGGCGGCTGTTATCATCAGTATCAGCCGCTTACCAAGCGCGGCAACAATGACATAGGCGGCGGCTTCAATGACGATCCGCTCTGGCTGATTTTCGGGACTGTGGCATATCTGAAGGAGACCGGGGATTTCTCGATTCTGAATGAGATAATACCGTTTGACAATGCTCCGGGCAGCGAAAAATCGCTTCTCGACCATCTGTTCATCAGTTTTGAATATACTAACCGGAATCTCGGTCCTCACGGTCTTCCGCTCATCGGTCGCGCGGACTGGAATGACTGCCTGAACCTGAACTGTTTCTCGGACAATCCGGATGACTCGTTCCAGACTACTGAAAACCGCTCACATGGGAGCAAGGCGGAGTCGCTTATGATAGCCGGACTCTATGTGTTCGTCGGAAATGAGTTCGTGAAGTTGCTGGACTATCTGGAGCGGCATCCGGGCCATGTCCCTGTACAGCAGGAGGGCAGGACATCTGTCGAGATAGCAAAATGGGTAAGGAGGATGAGCAGTTCTGTGGAGAAATATGGCTGGGACGGGGAGTGGTTCCTGCGTGCCTATGATTTCTTCGGGAACAAGATAGGCTCTTCTGAAAATGAAGAGGGAAAAATATTCATCGAGAGCCAGGGCTGGTGCTCAATGGCCCGTATAGGTGAAGACAAGGGGTTGTGTGACAAGGCATTGGATTCGGTGAAGAAATACTTGGATTCGGAGCATGGCATTGTCCTTCTGAATCCGGCATATACCAGGTATTATAAGGAATACGGTGAGATTTCATCTTATCCGCAGGGCTATAAGGAGAATGCCGGGATATTCTGCCACAACAATCCGTGGGTAATCATTGCCGAGACTCTTGCCGGGCGCTATGAAGATGCATGGAGCCATTATTGCAAGATCTCCCCAGCGTTTGTGCAGGACCAGACTCTGCGCAAGGTGGAGCCTTATGTGTATTGCCAGATGGTGGCCGGCAAGGATGCCGCCAAGCCTGGCGAGGGCAAGAACAGCTGGCTCACCGGTACTGCCGCGTGGAACTGGCTGACTGCTTCGGAATACCTTTTGGGTGTGTTCCCTGAATATGACGGCCTGCTGCTGAAGCCGGGACTTCCTGCTTCTGTGGGGCAATATCATATTGTCCGCCGTTTCAGGGATGCCGTCTATGATTTGACTGTCAATAATTCCGCTACAGGAAAGTCCGAGTTCATAAAATACGAACCGGGTTATCATAAACTGACACTTGATCTTTAGCTCGGGTTTTGTGCTGCCTGAAAAATGTAATCGCCGATGAAACAAGTATTTGCAACATTGATTTGTGCACTCTGCATTGTCCGGTATTCTTTTGCTGCCGAAACCGGCGGGAAAAAGTTCGGGGGAGTGGTCATCAATAATGACTGGACCTTCGCGATGGGGAATGCGGCGTCCAAAGAACTGGACTATACGCATGGTACAGAATACTTTACGTATATCTGCAAGGCGCAGTCTTCCAATCACAGTCATGCTCCGATAATGCCGGAATTCGACGATTCTTCATGGCAGAAAGTCAGTTTGCCTCACGACTGGGCTGTGGACCTTCCGTACAGTCCGAAAGCGAGTCATTCGCATGGCTACAAATGCATCGGCTGGAAGTATCCGGAAAACTCGGTCGGCTGGTACCGCAAGCATATAGAAATCCCGGCAGAAGATAAGGGAAAGCAGTTTTTTATAGAGTTTGAAGGCATATACCGTGACAGCGAAGTCTTCTGCAACGGCTTCTATCTCGGCGGTGAGCGAAGCGGTTATGCATCAAGTGTCTATACATTGACTCCATATCTGAATTACGGCGGGGACAATGTCATTGCAGTCCGGTGTGACGCGTCTTTGGAGGAAGGCTGGTATTACGAGGGCGCCGGAATTTACCGCAATGTGAGGCTGTACAAGTCCGGGCCTGTGTCAATGAAACATTATTCGTTGAAAATCAGCCAGAAAAAGGCGGACGGCTCCATTTGGACTGTTTCTGACGGGACAGCGGACGTGTATGTGGATGAATCCTGCATTGACTTCGACTATATTCTGGCGGACGCCGCTGTAAACAGGGATAAGGTCACCCGTGAAATCGAAATCCGTGATGCGGAAGGTAGGCTAGTAGAAAGGGCGGAACGTCGCTGGAGCATTGACTCTCCATATCTTTATACATTGACAGTCAGGCTTTTCTATGATGGCGAACTGTCTGATGTGGTGACGAGGCGGTTCGGTGTGCGGACGCTCGAGTTCTCTCCGGAGAAGGGGTTGCTGCTCAATGGTGTTGCTGTCAAGCTGCGCGGCGCGAATATGCATCTGGACCATGCCGGAGTGGGAGTTGCCGTTCCTGATGAACTCTGGAGATATAGGATTTCGCGGCTGCAGGAGTATGGGTTCAATGCTGTCCGCACTTCCCATAACTGCGCTTCCGTGTCAATGCTTGACCTTTGTGATGAGATGGGCGTGCTGGTGATTGATGAGAACAGGCAGTTCGGCGTGAATCAGGAGCAGCTCCGTCAACTGCGCAATATGATCGACCGGGACAGGAACCATCCGTCTGTGATTTTGTGGAGTGTGGGCAATGAGGAATGGGCTGTGGAACATGGCGAAAAGGGTGTGGAGATAGCGCGGAGGATGAGCGAGGCTGTGCACGGAATGGACAGGACCAGGCCTTCTACCTATGGCAATGCCGGCGGGCCAGACCTGGTGAAGGGCGTGGATGTGTTCGGCTATAATTACATTGTGCAAAACCCTGTGGATGAATATCATAGGCTATATCCGGAGAAATGTGTCGTGGGCACGGAGGAGACGTCGGGTGCTGGAACTCGAGGTGTTTACCGGACTGTACCGGAAAAGGGCTGGATGGTGCCGCTGAACAGGATTGATACATTGGGCCGTGTCAATGTCATTGAATACGGATGGAAGTTCTACAAGGCAAGGCCATGGGGGCTGGGCCTGTTCTACTGGACGGGTTTCGATTACCGTGGTGAGCCTAATCCGATGAAATGGCCTGCTACTGGTTCTCAGTTCGGTATTTTCGATTATTGCGGCTTCCCCAAGGACGAGGCGTTCTACCTGAAGGCCGCGTGGAAGGATGAGCCGTCAGTGCACATCTGCGGTCCGTATGGCGGTGAGGTATGGGTGTATTCGAATTGTGATGAAGTCCGCCTGTACGAAAGCGGAAAAAGCCTCGGCCGCCGGAGAATGCCTGAGGACGGTCACCTCGTCTGGAAAGTCTCCTCTTCTGGTCTCGCTGCTGTCTCTTCTGGCTCTGGAGCTTCTGTCTCTTCTGGCTCTTGGTCTTCTGCTGAGCACTCAGTTGCAGGTGGCCCCGCAAGGCCTTCTGGCCCTGGAACTTCTGCTGCTGGCTCCTCTACTGGTAGTGTAGCAGTCTCTTCCGCTGCCGGAACTCTGGCGTCTGCCTCCTCTGCAGGTCGCGCTGCTGTCTCCTCTGGCCCTGGATCTTCTGTTGAGCACTCAGTTGCAGGTCGCGCCGCTGGATCTTCTGGCCCTGAGGCTTCTTCTGCTGGCTCCTCTACTGGTAGTGTAGCAGTCTCTTCCGCTGCCGGAACTCTGGCGTCTGCCTCCTCTGCTGGTCGCGCCGCAGAGCCTGTACGTGGATCGGCGTCGAGCGTCTCCGGAACTTCTGCTGTGACATATCGTGCCGTAGGATACCGCTCAGGCCGGAAAGTCTGCGAGGATGTGTTCCCAGCTGTATATGATAAGACAACACTGGTTCCGTCAAAGACCACGCTCAAAGCGGACGGCCAGGATGTCGTGGTAATCGATATCTACAGCCCTGAAACAGAGTTGGAAGTCAAAGTCGGGAACGCAGTCTTCCTCGGCTGGGGTAATGGCGATCCCGGATTCAAAGATGTAGAGCGTCCTGTCGGCAACGCCATGACAATCAGAACGTTCAACGGCTGTGCTCAAGTCATAGTCCGCTCCCTCGCTTCCTCCCGCTCTGATGTAGCCTCCCACTTTGTTGCTGCGTCTAGTTCTATCGCTTCATCCAGTTCTGATGCTGTCACCAGTTCTGTTACCGACTCCCGAGGCACCACCACCGTCACGGTCACCCCCGCTTCCCACGGCATCGCCACATTCCGTGGCACCGTAACATCTCGAGGCATCGCCACTGTCACGGTCACCCCCGCTTCGGCATCCTCAAGCGCCTCTGCCTCCACCGTTTCATTATCCTTGACAAAGGCCTTCTGAGGCTCTGCTGCTGCCCTGTCAATCCTTCGGACTGTGCTTTTTCGCTTGCTCAGTCCTGAAAATGTTTACCGATGTTGAATGGTGTGCGCAGCGCGTAATTAACTATGTATCAGCGTTTTAGGTGTTTTCAGAGTTGCCAAAATTCCAACTCTGATTTCGGTTAAATGATTGATATTCAGCTATTTGTAGGTT
>ULMG01036664.1_pt1 | contig 10630 bp, 13 predicted proteins | sample 1951601 | NCBI WGS metagenome assembly ULMG01 (sample SAMEA4835545, study PRJEB28245) | human gut metagenome | biome: gut microbiome; material: fecal sample | place: Denmark | collected 2008
ACTACAAATAAGTTAACATATTCTTCATTATCGGAACATAAATTTATGTTTATAAAAAAGGAGTAAAATTTTTATGATAGGTAATATAACAATTTTCGACTGCACATTTAGGGAAGCGGGCTACCAAACGGGTTGGTTTTTTGATAAAGATTTTTGCATAGATTATTATAAATTCGCTCAAGCTGCGGGAATCGATTATCTAGAATTAGGCTTTTTTCACAATAAAGAAGCAGACCCCAATAGAGGATATTTTAGATATTGCAGTTTATGTAATGACGAGATTAAAGATATATTTTTATCTACAAAGAATACGGTTAAATTATCGGCTATGCGAGATATACAAAGACCATTATCCGATTTGCTTCCAAAAAAAGAAACCGTTATAGATGCCGTTAGAATACTTACAAGGTCTTCGGAAACTGATTTTAAAATATTGGAAAAACATATAAATGAGATTAAAAAATTAGGCTATGAGGTATTTATTAATTTTACAAGTTCGGGGCATAATACTATGGAAAGAAATAAAGAGTTCGCAAAATTTGCAGTTGCGCATGAAATACCCGTTATATATTTTGCAGATACGGAAAGCGTTTTTACTCCCGAATATGTTAGACATACGATAGAGTTATGCCGAGAGGAAGGAGTCGAGGCGGGAATACATTTGCATGATAAAAATGGAACTGCTGAAATGCTTTTGGATGTCGCTTTGCATTATGGTTGCAAATATACCGATATAACTATGATGGGATTAGGCGGAAAATGGCATGACGGCAATTTGGCGGTAGAGTATTTTTTGAGAAAATATAATTATAATCCTGGATATGAGCAAACGAGATTAAAAACTATGCTTATACAGAATTTAATTAAATATAATAAAAGCACCGCTGCCGTTTTATAATTTTGTAAATATAATTAATCAATAATTCAAAAGTATTTTTTATATAAATAATCATCCTTTTAGATAAGCTATAACTTCTTCGTATTCGCTTTTATCCAAAAACGGATACATATCATCTAAAGATGGAGAAGTTATAGAACCGTCTTCATTAACTTTAGAAGATAATTTAGGCTCAAAAAATTGTTTATCGTCTAATATAGCTTCTATAATATATGCCGTATCGGATTCTATAGCAGTCTTTATATTTATTTCAGCATTATCAATGTTATCTACTTTCACATAAGGTATATCAAAAGCGTAGGCAATTTTTTCAAAATTAGGAAAACTAACTCCAGAATCCGAATCTACTCCGCATAAAGGCGGTTTAAATAGATTACTTTGAGTCTGCCTAATAGAATGATATCCGTTATTATTTAATATAATAATTTTTATATTTAGTTTATTATGATAAACGGTTTGAAGTTCTTGTAAATTCATCATTACACTTCCGTCTCCTTCTATGCATATAATCCTTTGAGAATTATTTTTAGATATGCACGCCCCTATGGAAGCAGGCAAGCCGTATCCCATAGACGCGCAACCCGAATTAGAAAACAATCTTTGCCCTTTCTTTATTATGGCGCATTGAAAAGATATAACGCATGCCGAACCGTTACCAGTAATAATTATATCGTTTTCCTTTAAAATCTTAAAAAGTAAATCCATAAATACATAAGGATTTAAACATTTTTTATTTAAATAATATTTTTGAATAACAGCTGGATATTTAGAGTTTATATATTTGCATTTTTCGAGCCACTTTCTATGCCTATTATCAGAAACATAATTATAATTATTCATTTTATCAAAGAATAAAGATATATCCGTATTTATAGGCATATCTATATTTAAAGTTGGCTTTTCCAATTCCGATTTGTCTATATCTATATATATTTTATAAGCGTTTTTAGCGAAATCTTTATAATTATAGCTTATCTGCCTGATATTCATTCTACAACCTAACGAAATTAACAAATCACAATTTTGAATAATAAAATTTCCTCCTCTTGTTCCTACGGTTCCAGGTCGTCCAGCGTATAAAAAATGAGAATCTTCAAGCAAATCATGACAATTAAAAGCGGTAAGAACTGGAATCTGCAATTTATCTATAAACTTTAAAAACTTATCGTATGAATTTGAAATTCTTATAGCTGAACCAGACAATATAACTGGTCTTTTAGATTCTTTAATTTTTTTATATACTTTCTGTATTATATCGTCTGAAAAATTATAATTTATATAATCATTTTTTGAATCATAATGCTCTAAATTATCAGTATCTATCATAGCGCTTTGTATATCTAAAGGAATATCAAGCCATACTGGAGCGGGTCTTCCGTTTTTACATAAAAATAAAGCCTTTTCTAAATAATACGATATTTTATTTTTATATAAAACTATTTTAGAATATTTTGTCATATTTTTAACCGTTTCAGAAATATTAAATTCTTGGTCTCCAAGCTGTCTCAATTTTAAATTTGTAGAATGTATAGTAGTCTCTATTTTTACTTGCCCCGATATTACAAACATAGGTATAGAATCCAAATAAGCCCCAATAACTCCCGTTAATGCATTAGTGCCTCCAGGTCCGCTCGTAACACAAACTACGGGAAGTTTATTAGTTAATCTTGCATAAGCTTCAGCCGCTATAGCGCATGCCTGCTCATGATGATTATATATGCATCTTATATGTTTACTATGCCCGAAAGCATCATTTAAATGCATAGCCCCACCGCCAGTAACAGTAAATACATCGGTTATACCGTTATTGTAAAGAAAAGATTCTATATATTCGGATACTTTTACAAGCATTTTATTTTATCCTCTTTGTTATTTAAAAATTTTTTTATTTCATATACGCTATTAACTAATATAATATCTTTATATTTGTTTATATTTTCTCTTTTAAATCCGAATCCGTATGTAACACCCAAAAAATCTATAAAAAGTTTTTTTGAAGATATATAATCTGATTCTGAGTCTCCTATCATCAAAATTTGATTTTTACTTATATTATTCTTATAAATTAAACAAGCATCCACAATATCTGTTTTAGTCATTTTACTTAGATAATCAGAGCCTCTTATAATTTCAAAATACTTTTTTAATTTAAAATATTCTAATAAAGATATCGCATAATCTTCCCGTTTATAAGTGGCGACTGACATCTTAATATTATTAAATTTTAATAATTCTAATAATTCTATTATACCATCGTATAATTTAGCTTCGTATAAGTCATAATTTTTATATCTATCTCTAAATACATTTGTAGAAAAATCCGCATCTTCTTCGCTCAAATTGAATTTATTTTTTAGAGATACTTTTATAGGCGGACCTATAAATGAATATTTTTCTTCGTCTGATATTTTAGGATAACCCATTACATCCAAAGTATAATTGATGCTTTTAATTAATCCTTCGGAAGTATCAAGTAGAGTCCCATCTAAATCAAATATTATATATTTATACTTCATATTTTTTTTAAGAATTTTGCCGTTTTTATATTTATACCATATTCGACCTATATTAAATTAATATAAATCTTAATATGGTATATTAGCGTTTTATCTAAAATATTTAATAAAATATTTACAATTTTGCTACTTGATAGAATAAAGTTATACTTTTCAAATGTTTTCAATACTACGCTAATTTTTTTCATAAGAAACTACCTCTTGGCATAAATAACTACTCTTGCGCATAATAATCTTTTAAATATTGGAATATTTTCACAAATTGGGACAAATGGTTTTAATATTCTCGTCAACACATCAGGACTAAATACGGGTATAATATCTATAAACTTATATTTTTTTATTTTCATACCTGCATTTCCCAACCATTTATTTATAGTAAATAGAAAAAATGATTGCTCTTCATGTTCTCTATGGTATTTAGAGGCTTTTTCAATGATTTTTAAAGCTGGAGAATAACCGTTAGGTTCAACTATAATCATTTCATCTGCAAATTTGGACGCTATTTCTATAGCTTTATTTGGGTCTCCTAAATGGTGCAATACTCCATTAAAAAATACCAAATCAAATTTTTCATTTATATCAAAATTATAAATATTTTTGACTACAAAATCAATATTATCTATATTAAGTTTATTCTTAAGCATTTTAGCAGATTCTATTGCTTGCTCTGCTGGTTCAGTAGCAAGAATATACCCCCCCCCCTATGAAATTATGAAGTTCAACAGTAAATTTTCCATCTCCGCATCCTACTTCTAAAATCCTTTTATTAGTAAAATCATAAAAAGAAGTAATGACATCCATAATTCTTTTATGTGTTATCTGGTTTGCAAGGCTTCCACTATTATATAAATATCCGCCTTTTTCTTTTATATCGCGATTATGTTGCTCTATGTTCTTTTTAATTTTCATGATATTCTCCTTGAATATATAATTCTTAATAAAATAATTATATAGTTATATTATACTCTTGTCAATAGTATAATTTTTTAATCCAAATTTTATTTTTTATATTTTCATTTATAATTATTATCTATAAATATTTCAAAACATTTTTCAATATATTCAATCATCTTATCGTTAATAGCAGGATAAACTCCAATCCAAAAAGTATTATTCATTATAAAATCGGAGTTTTTCAAATCGCCAATAACTCTATAATTTCTGTCTTTCATATAAGGCTGTTTAATAATATTTCCCGCAAATAAAAGCCTCGTTCCTATTTTTTTATCATTTAAATATTTAACTATATCGTTTCTATTAAAAGGAGCATCCTCTCTAACGCTAATTAAAAAGCCAAACCATGAAGGTTCGCTATTTTCTTGAGCTTCGGGTAGAATAAAATATTTTTCAAATCTTTTTAATTTATCTTTAATCTTGATAAAATTCTCTTTTCTTTTTTCTATAAATCCGTTCAATTTTTTAATCTGCGAATAACCTACTGACGCTTGCATATCGGTAATTTTTAAGTTATAACCCAAATGCGAATAAGTATATTTATGGTCGTATCCTTCGGGCAAACTACCAAGTTTTTGAGTAAATCTTTGTTTGCAAGTATTATCACAACCTGGAGGACAAAAACAGTCTCGCCCCCAATCTCTTATGCTTTCCATAGCTTTTTTAAGAATTGGATTATTCGTCATAACCGCTCCGCCTTCTCCCATAGTTATATGATGAGCGGGATAAAAACTTAAAGTGGCAATATCGCCAAATGTTCCCGTCTTTTTTCCGTTATATTTAGTTCCAAAAGCATCGCAACAATCTTCTATAAGCCATAGATTATATTTTTCGCATATCTTTTTTACTTTATCAATATTAAAAGGATTTCCCAAAGTATGAGCCAAAATAATAGCCTTGCTTTTTTCGCTTATTGCTTTTTCTATTTCTTTAATATCGACATTATAAGTTTTAAGTTCCACATCGACAAATACGGGAATCAAATTATTTTGAAGAATCGGGTTAACAGTCGTAGGAAAGCCCGCCGCAACGGTTATAATTTCGTCACCATATTTTAATGCTCTTTCTTTAAGCAAATGACTAGTTAAAGAAGAAACGGCGATTAAATTAGCAGAAGAACCAGAATTGCAAGTTAATGCATATTTTAATCCGAAAAAATCTCTTAAACTTTTTTCAAATTCATCGTTATATCTATAAGTAGTTAAATGAAAATCTAAAGCGCTATCGACTAAAGTAGCAATATCGTCTTCGTCAAAAACTCTTCCCGAAACGGGAACTACGCTTTTTCCTTCAATAAATTCTTTATTAGAATATTCTTCTTTCGCGAATTCTCTAACTAATTTTAAAATTTTCTCTCTATTCATATTAAATCCTTAATATAATCTTTAATCTGTTTATCAGTTATATCTTTACTATCTAAATATTCTCTATACCATAAAGCGGTTTGTTTTACGGCTTCTTCCGTGTCAAATTTTTCTTCCCATAATAATTCTTTTCTTGCCAAAGAAGAATCTAAACGCAATATATTCATTTCTTTTTTATTCGTATTTTGAGATTTTATTTTATAATTTCCTTTGCCTATACTCTCTATAAAAACTTTAGTTATATATTCAACGGTTTGTTTATTGTCTATCGGAGCAAAATTATAACTTGGCAATTCTCCGTTTTTATTTGCAGAAATATTTTTATTATTTTCAATCAAATTATATGCAAGCAGTAAATAACCGTTTAAAACATCCAAAACATGCTGCCAAGGGCGAACGCTATTTGGATTTCTCAATTCAACCGCTTCGTTTCTTTCAATCGCTCTCACTATATCGGGAATTATTCTATCTCTTGCAAAATCGCCTCCGCCAATAACATTTCCCGCTCTTGCCGTAGCTATATTCAAATTTTCAAAAAAACTTTTCTTATAACTTTTTATTACTAATTCTGCGCAGGCTTTCGAGGATGAGTAAGGGTCGTTTCCGCCTAAAGAATCGTTTTCTCTATAACCCCAAACCCATTCCTTATTATCGTAAACTTTATCGGTGGTTATCATTATCGCGCATTCCAAATTATTTAATTTTCTTAAAGCTTCAAGTATATTAATCGTTCCTATTATATTTGTTTCAAAAGTATAAACGGGATTATTATAACTTTCTATTACCAAAGGCTGAGCTGCCAAATGAAAAATAATATCGGGATTTATTTCTTTTACAATATTCTCAATATTTTTTAATTTTCTAATATCGCATATATGAGATTCTACTTCGTTATCGAGTTTAAGCAAATTATATAAAGAGACTTTTTCGGCTTGTAAAGATATTCCGCTTACTTTAGAGCCTAATTCCAATAATAATTTACAAAGCCAAGAACCTTTAAATCCCGTATGTCCCGTAATTAGAATTTTCTTATTCTTAAAAATTTTGATTATATTCTTCATTAATTTTACTTCCATAATTTCCAAGGAGCTTTATTATCGTTCCACATCTCTTCAAGTAAAGCTTTCTCTCTTTGAGTGTCCATGCATTGCCAAAAACCTTCATGCTTAAAAGCCATTAATTGATTATTTTTTGATAATTCTCCCAAAGGTTTTTGTTCAAATATTGTAGAATCGTCTTCCAAATAATTAAAAATTTCTTTATTCAATACGAAAAATCCGCCGTTTATATAAGCGTTATCTCCTCTTGGTTTTTCAACAAAATCTACAACCATATCGTTTTTATTAATACTTATTGCGCCATATTTTGCTGGAGGAAATACCGCTCCTATTGTGGCTATTTTCCCATGTTTTTTATGGAATTTTATTTCTTCTTTAACATTTATATTTGAAACTCCGTCTCCGTAAGTCAAACAAAAAGTATCTTCATCTTTCAAATATTCAAAAGCTCTTTTTAATCTTCCGCCTGTCATACTGTTTTCGCCCGTATCGACAAGTTCTATTTTCCATTTTTCTTCTTCAATTTTGCTTCTTCTCAATATTTCAGATTTATTTTTCTTAAAATCGAGCCGCATATCAAATAAATGTCTTCTGTAATTGTCAAAAAATTCTTTTATCATATAACCTTTATATCCGAGCAGAATCACAAAATCGTTGATTCCGTAATACGAATAGATTTTCATTATATGCCAAATTATTGGGCGTCCTCCGATTTCCACTAAAGGTTTTGGACGAATAGCAGTTTCTTCTCCGAGTCTTGTTCCAAGCCCGCCTGAAAGTATTACAGTTTTCATTTGTTTCTTTCCTTAATTATTAATTATTTAATTCTTTATTTTCCCTATCAATAAGTATAGGAAGCAAAATATTAATAAAGTTAGATACCAAAATATTTTTATATTTATTATACGATACTTTTCCGTATCTATTATCTATAACTTTGACATTCAAATCTCTTATTTTTTTACATTTATAGCTTTTCTTCTTATAAACTACAAAATCTACAGATTGATTAAGTTCTCTTTCGATAAGAGCTTTATCAAAATCTTTTAAATTAATACCATTATGTTTTAATGCATATGTAATATTAGTCGATAATCGATTTATACTATCTTCTTTTTTACAAATAGTAGCCATTATGATTTATTCAAACTCTTTTAGTATATTGTCAATATCATTATATAGATAATATTTATCTATTTCAGCAGCTTTATTTAACTCTTTAATTATGTCTTCATATAAATTAATCTCATTTTTTATATAGCTGTTTTCAATTTTTATGTTCTTACTTTTACTAAAATCGGTTATATGTTTTTCTTTAACTACTCTATCCCAAGCTCCGCCTTTTTTATGCGTCATATCTCTTAAAGCTCTTCCTTTATAACCTCCAAAAAATTTTAGAGTATAATCTATAATAAGTTTAGCTTTTGAGTCGCTCTCTTTTACTCCTTCTACCATTTTTAATTTTTTATCTTCTTTAAATTTTTCTTGCACATTGATTATAGCGGGACCATCTTTTAAAACCACTATATCGTCATCAAATAAAGGTTCATTATATAAATATAGAGATAACATTTGAGCATAATATGTTAGCTTTTGTATTTCCCATGAAGATTTTTTTTTATTTTTAACAAATTCCTTTGCTATATTTATTGCATGCATAAATACCTCCGTTTAAAAATTTAATTAATAATACATTTTTTATTTATAACTTATTGAGATTATATATTATTTAAATATTTATTTCAAATATTAAATTTACTAATAAAATTATCTAGTCATTACCTAAAAATATCACAGCTTCAATAAATCATTTTTTAAACTTATCAATTAAAATTACATTATAAAATAATAATATAAAGTATAAACTTATATTTTTATTAAAACAATTAATAATCAACTTTAACTTAAAGCAGATATAAAACATGGAATTATAAAAATCATCATTCCTATAACTAATCTTAATCTTATATAAGGCATAGCATCCGATATATCTTCGTTTATATTATCAAAATCGTATTTTGGATGTTTGAATAAAGCATTTAAAAGCAATAATCCGCTAAAAAATGTATAAGCAAACGAATTCTTATCTCCAAATATGCCTTTCATAAGTAATGAAGTGTTATCTATATCTAATAGATTATTAAATATTCCATTTGATAGTAAATATGCATCCAAATATGCATCCAAATATGCTCTCCACATATTTACGACATAACATATAAAAAATAGCATCAAAAATATATCTAATAGCATAAAAAATTATATTTTTTGTTTATAACTGTTCCAAAAACTAAAAAAGGAGTAATAAATATTATCCATTGAGGATGCCAATGCGATAATCCGAATAACATAAACGAAACTAAAGATAAATAATAGAAAATATATTTTTCATTTTCACTTTTATTTTTTACTTCGTTAAAATAGGTATAGCCGCATATAAATATCCAAAACATTAAAAATATCTTTATATTCATTCCATATTCAGTTTTAAGAGTTAATCCAAATATAAACGAATTAGCTCCAAAACCAAAAACTCCTTCTCTAAAAGCAGAATCCGATATATAGATTAATAATTCTATAGCAAATGGTATTATAAAAATTGCACATTGTTTTATTGTTTTAATAATATTCTTTTCTCTATAAATTAATAATATTATAAATATAAAGGCGGCAAAATATTTGAAGGTTAATGCTATTCCGAAAAATAATGCAAACTTAAAATCATCGTTCTTGAAATAAAAATAAACTCCAAGCAGTGTAAAAAACACGGTAAATATATCGTATTGCCCAAATATAAATTGAGAAAATATAGCTATAGGAGTAGTGAGCCATAAAAATGATGTAATTTTTGATTTTTTATCGTCAAATCCGATAGTTTTACATATTTTATACATTATAATAGCACAAGCAATATAAAATAAAGTAGTGAAAATCTTATTATAATATATTACTCCCAAACCAATATTAGAACCATCCATGGAAAATAATAATTTTAGAGGAAAATTTCATATAGCGAATAAAATATATGAGCTTGGCATATAATTATTTAGTTTAATATATTCTAATGTAGTATTATATTTATAAAAATCGAATATATGCCCGTTCAAATATGTAAACGATGATGCCACCGTATGATACATATCATCTAACTGATTAAAAGATAAAAAACAAAAAACTGAAATAACTATAAATATAGCCCAATCTAATCGAGTTATATTATTGCAAGTTAATGATTCTCTAATTTTTTTATTAAAGTTAATTAAACAATATAAAACAATAACTATAAGTAGAATTAAATATATAAAAAATTGATTATACTTCAATTTCAATGTATAACTAATATTATCAATTTTTTCTATTTCAAGCATTTTTTTACCATAAATAAAATTTCCATAAGGACTTCCTACCCTCTCCATTTCGGTATTTTCCATATAATCGGGCAAATTAGATAAATCAGGATAAACTCCGTAAATATCGTTATTCCTAAAAACTTTATCATAATAACGAATTCTAAATTGATAAATATAATTCGTAGTGTTTTCATTATTTAAAATAAAATTCTTTAAGCCTTCTTCGTCTAATTCATTATTTATATTTTCTAAATTATTTAATTCTAAAGTTTTATAAACATTTAATTTGAAGTCGGTTAAATATCCAATTCTATTTTTTGAGCCTAAAATTTGCAAAATTATTAAAGCAATAGAAATAATGATTACAAATAAAATATAAATTTTTAGAAATAAATTTTTGTTTTTAGATATCATAGAGTTATCTCCTTAATATTTAATTTTTGTAGACACAAGAGAAAGCGTTTAGATTTATAAAATAATTTTTTGC
>ULMG01015580.1_pt1 | contig 10622 bp, 10 predicted proteins | sample 1951601 | NCBI WGS metagenome assembly ULMG01 (sample SAMEA4835545, study PRJEB28245) | human gut metagenome | biome: gut microbiome; material: fecal sample | place: Denmark | collected 2008
TATTTCAGTTGGGTTTTAGTTTTTCATTCAAGCTGAATAAATCAAGGGGCCGGTGGGAACAACATCAATTTTATTATGGAGGTAACTATTATGAAGAAATTGTCAGTATTGTTATTAACGATTATTGCATGCTGCATGTTATGGGCATGTGGCAAAACAGCAACTTTTAATGAATCTGAAGAGGAGACGACAACACACAAAAAGAATAAGACTGAGTATTCTACAACGGCAGAAGATATAACCGAATCTTCTGAGAGACAGACATACAGCGATAGTGATTATAAGACAGGAATTACATTCGATAACATTTCCCGTAATCCAAAGGATTATGAGGGAAAACTTGTATATTTTACGGGAGAGGTTGTCCAGCTTATGGAAGGAGATGATGAGAATCAGATCCGCCTTGCCGTTGACGGAGACTACGATAAGGTGATTCTTATAGGCTATGATCCGGAAATAACAACAAGCCGTATTCTTGAAGATGATAATATTGAAATTTATGGAACGTCAGTAGGCATTTTCCAGTATGAATCGGTTCTCGGACAGACTATATCAATTCCGGCTGTATACGTTGATAAGATTAATCTGCTCAATGGCAATCAGATTACGCCCAATGAGCCCGTAAACCAACCCGCAAAACAGCCTGTAGAGAAACCTGCAGAACAGCCTGCAAAGCAGCCCGCAGAACAACCTGCACCACCAGCTACCAAACCTGCTGCCCAGCCGACAACTCCTGCCTCTAATGTATCGGCCGGCGAATCCAATGCACTAAAGAGTGCAAAAAGTTATCTGGATATGGGCGGTTTTTCAAAAGAAAGTCTCAAAGGTCAGCTTGAATATGAGGGATATGATGCAAATCAGATACAGTACGCCCTTGACAATTGCGGTGCCGACTGGAAAAAACAGGCACTTATGTCTGCCAAGTCTTACCTGGGAAGCAATATGGGATTTTCTAAACTTGGTCTTACGGAACAACTTGAATACGAAGAATTCACATCTGATGAAGTCCAGTATGCTATAGATAACTGTGGTGGCGACTGGATGGCACAGGCTGTCATTAAAGCGCAATCCTACATGGAATCGGTGCCAATGTCAAGAGATGAACTCATAAGCCAGCTTGAATATGAAAAGTTCACCCATGAAGAAGCTGTTCACGGAGTGGATGCGGTAGGCCTGTAAGAGAGATTAGAGAACGTTGGAGAATGGTTGGCTGGATATAGAGTATATACAAAAATTGCTTGTAAGAAAATACAATTATTGGTATAATATTCCTATATTTTTTACTAATGAGGAATTTTAGCTGATATACAGAATATAGTACCGGAGTATAATCTAGGGAGACATATTAAGATAAGATAACTAGATGCCACATGTACTTCGGTACAGGTGGCATTTTTGATGTGAAAAAAATAAATTCCAATGTGGGTTATTCGGGAAAAAATAATTTAATTATTAATTTACATTCCAATTTGGATTATATTTAATAGATTATCAAAATTGGCAACAAAGTCAATAATTAAATATTTTAAGTATTACGGATAAAAAACTCTTGACACATATAATATCGTATGTTATCTTGAATACAAGATATATATCTAATTCATTATAAAAGGAGGTGACAAAATGAAAATTATTAATGAGTTTTATACAGAAGCTGATGAAATTAATCTTGATTATCGTAGGTTAATGCTTTCATTTCTAAAAAGTGCGTTACAACGTGCTGATACACAGTTGTTTGAAGCTATGTATGGAACCGGAGTCACGAAGGAAAAGAATTTTGCATTTGATATCCGGTTAGGCAGGGTACAGTATTTGACTGACTGTGTGAGATTGACAAATGACAAGATTACATGGGAAATTGTAACACCTGATTATGCGCTTGGAATTGATATTTATAATGCTTTTCTTAATGTGAAAAATGTCAAGTATCCGGCGTACAATGGTAATAACATTATTCTTAAGAAATCGCAGATGTTTAATCATAAACACTACGAATCTGAAAGTGTACTTGTAAAATTCTGCTCAGGCTTATGCGTAAGACGTCACGCAAAAGGAGAAAAAGACAGATACTTTTTATATGATGATGCAGAGTTTGAAGAACAGTTATTATGTAATCTTAAGCTTCAATTGAAGGACAGCGGAATTACAGATTTTACTAAATTCAGTCTTACACCTGTAAATGCAAAAAAAATATTCAGTAAGACAATGGGGATTATTGTTCCTAATTCTATCGGAGTATTCAGACTTACCGGTTCAACAGAGTTAATTAATTATTTATACCAGTCGGGAATAGGCAGCAGACGAAATCATGGATTTGGTGTGTTTGAAATCATTGGTTGAAAGGAGGATTTAAGTGACAACAGAGGATTTCATAGAATTTGAGCTGAATGGCTCATTTCTGAAAAATTCCGGGATATTGGGTCTCCTTAGACTCTTAGAGTTTAAGGGGGCTGAGGCAGTTAAGAACGTAGATTATGTAGTCGATGGTAATAGTCTTAGAGTATCGAAGGAATACTTTTTAAAGCACAATATTGGACAGATATATTTGAATGCCATGGTACATTATCTTGGTGAAAATACTAAATTTAAAAATATTATGAGCAAAAAAAGTAAGGTCGATTCACTTATTCAGAAAGAATCTAGGACAAAAGATGAGGATAAGGACTTAAACAATCTCATAAATGACTTTGGCGATATGTTGTTAAAATCAAGTTTTGTCGCAGGATATGAAATAATCAATAAATATACTGACAGTGTAGCCCCGGATATTAGTGTAATTAAGAAAATGAAAGGAGAAAAGAATTTAGAAGAAAAGTATAGTCTGTATACAGACATATATAAAACAGTTGAGAATGAGGATGTACAGAAGATTCTTATTTTCAAAGAAATAATGTACAGCAAGATAAATATGTTTTATGACGGAGTGTCATATTTTCAGCCGGCTAATCTGAAATCCGATATAACAGAATGCTATAACAAGGAGTTTGTTAATCCTGTTATTGATGAAATTAACAGCGTAAAAGATGGCAAAAAAATGTGCATAGAATGTAGAAGAGCAACAAATAACGTTAAAGCAATCTCGTTTGTTAATCAGACAGATGATGTTAATAGAAAAAAATCACATTATTGGAACCAGAAAGCAGATGCTTATGTTTGCCCGTATTGTGCATTTTTGTATTCGATGGTTCCATTAGGATTCTACTTTACAGGTAAAAATGCTGTGTTTATAAATGTGAATACCAAAATAAGCTTACTTAAGGGCATGATGGACAAGTGTTCACAGTTAAACAAAGAAAACAATGTTCAGTCCGAAAAAAGCAAGATATACAGGGTATTTACTTCAGATGCTGCCAATATGGTAATCAATGGTGTCCGTAATATTCAGGTCGTGGTTAAGATGAAAGATGTCAATGAGTATGACATAAAAGTTATAAGCAAAGACATTGTTTATGGATTTAAAGAGGCTCAGGAGAATCTACATGGAAGAGATGGCTTGTTGACAAGACTAGAAAAAGTATTTATAAGGACTGACAGTGACTATGTAAGCGTTTATGACATGGTCATGGACAGCATACTTAACAGAAAATCACTTTATTACGCATTTGATTATATATTGATTAATGCTTTAAAAAATAGTGCGAATGTGAATTTCCTAAAATGCGTTCTGGATTTACAATTTATTTTTGGAGGAGGAAAGACAATGAAAAAAGATTTACAAGAAAAAACAGATATTGCATTTAAACATGGCATAGGTGTTAAACAAAGTATTACGGATTCTAAAATTGCAGATAAAGATAATGCGATGCGAGGATTTGTTTACAGATTAGAAAACAGTTTAACAACAGGAGCGGTTGAACAATTTCTTGATACGATAATAAGAGTATATTCAAGTAAGGGAATTGCGGTACCGGGTGTATTTAAAGATATGATGAAGTCTGAAGAATACTTTAATGGTATTGGAAGAGGCTATATCTTGGGATTAATGTATGAAAAGTATGAAGCAAACAGTGCTGATAATAAGTAGAAACAGGAGGAAAAATAAATGAATAAAAACGGATTAACATTAACAGTTGTAGTAGATGCAGAAAGTGCAAACTATGGCGAGGGAATAGGAAATATTTCACAGCTTAAGAAATTAACAAGAGCTGACGGAAAAGTATATTCCTACATATCAAGACAGGCAATAAGATACAATATTGTCCAGCAGATGCATTGTGACAATACTCCGGTTGAGGATCAGGGCGTTGCACAGTTTGCCGCCGACAGTAATATAAAGGATTATCCTGAAATAGATTTATTTGGATATATGAAAACAACTAAAGGAGAAGGTCAGACAACACGTTCAGCAACAGTAAGACTTAGTAATGCCATTGCACTTGAACCATATACATCGGATATTGATTTCCTTACCAATATGGGAATTGCAAAAAGAGCAGGACTTAATAATGCAATCGCCCAGAGTGAAATTCACAGTTCATTATACACTTATACAATCGCAGTTGATTTAGACAGAGTAGGTATAGACGGTGATATCACTGTTGACAAAGAGGAGAGAGCAGACAGAGTAAAAAAATTACTTGATACTATAGAATTCCTTTATAGGGATATAAAAGGAAGAAGAGAAAATATGTCACCTGTTTTTGCAATAGGTGGATTATATGAAAGAAAAAATCCATATTTTGAAAATAGGATTAAGTCAGACAGAATGAAGCTGGATGTTGAAATGATAGATAGTGTAATTCAGTCAAGTGATGACACAAAGAATAATACACATGTAGGAATGCTTAAAGGGAAATTTGCTAATGAGGAAGAAATCAATAAATTAGAGCCTGTAACAATATCAGAAGTGTTCGCTATACTCAAGAAAGAAGTTGATGAATATTATGCTTAAGGCAATAAGACTTAAATTAAGCCAGCAATTGCCTAACTACAGAAAGGCAACTAGCTTTCTTTCCAAAGAAAGCTATCCATTGCCTCCTTATTCAAGTGTTATCGGAATGATACATGTAGCATGTGGCTTCACACCGGGAGATTATCACGGTATGAAGCTATGCATACAGGGAAAGTATGTAAGTGATACAATGGATCTGGCAACTTTATATAATTTTGGAATTAAATATGATAAGAGCAGACACTATGCAAAAGTACCTAATAAAGACGGTGGATATGACGGAATCAACAGAGGCGTCAGGAATGTTCATGTATTGTCTGATGTAGAAATCGTGATACATATTATACCTGATAAACCAGAGGATTTTGATGCAATTTTACAGGGACTTACATATCCTAAGAATTATATGGCTTTAGGAAGACATGAAGATATAGTCAGGATGGAGGGTGTTCCTGAGGTAGTAGAACTACAAGAGTATGATGAATTTAGTGATGATTATAACATAGGTAAACTTTCTAACGAGTATTCTATGTATATTCCGTTGACATGTATAAATGAAGATACCGGAATGGAAGAATTTGCGACTGTCTACGATATTACCAAAAGATACAGAATTAATCCTAAAACAAAATTAAGGGAATGGGAAAAACTCGTTAAGGCATACTATACATCTGATTTTACAAATGTAGTAGATGTGGAGTCAGCTAAAGAGCAGAAAGGTAAAGAAGTAGCATATGTTGATATAGCATCCGGTAACAAATATCTTGTCTGCTTTGGGTAAACAGTTATAAAAAAGCCGGCACTTCACAAAAAATTATTTGTTAGAGTGCCGGTTTTATTTTGACGAGGAGCTACGTAAATGAAATATTATGCAAAATCAGAAGGCAATGTTTTATGTGAGCAACATTCAAAAGATGTTGTTTCTGTGTGGGAAATACTCTATGAAATGTATAAAGAGCATTTTAGTGAAGAGGAAAGATATCTTATATTTCTTGCATGTAAATATCATGATTATGGAAAATTTAGTACCATTTTTGCAGTAAAGATGTATAAATTAAAACATTTAGAAATTGATTCTGAAATAAAGCCGTTTCTTGAAGTTTATAAAAAACTTGGGTATGGGGATAAACTTTATCCTCATGGATATTTAAGCTGTGCTTTTATACCAAAATATATTTATAGGGAAATCGGGAAAAGGAATAGTAAAGCATTAATTAATGCAATTGTATATCATCATGCAAGAAATATCCGTCCTGATATGCAGGAATTAATAAGAATAATTGAGGAAGATTTACTTAAATGTCCTGTACTAAAGAAAACTATAGAAACGACAGCAATTAATGAATGGTATCTTTCACATATATGGTATGACACAGCCGGTTACAATATCAGTTCCTGTGAGGATGATTTGTGGGTGAGGTATGCCATTATAAAAGGGATGTTAAACAGGGCAGATTATTACGCAAGCAGCGACAAATCATATCCACTTGAGATAGACGGAGAATATAAAGGCAGATATTTAGGCAGGTTAATTATAGATGAATTGAAGGCTGAAAAGAAGTCGTTAAGGGATGTCCAGAAATATATGTATGATAACAGGGATGAAAATATTGTGGTGGTGGCATCTACGGGAAGTGGCAAAACAGAGGCAGCTTTTATGTGGGCTGATAAATCTAAGACATTCTATACATTACCATTACAGGTTTCAATTAATGCCATATACGACAGAGTAGTCAATAAATACAGATATCCTAATGAAAAAACAACGCTGTTACATTCAAATGCTGTGGCACATCTGCTTGAAAATGAGACGGAAAGTGTTGAGGCGGCAGTGGAAAAATATTCGGTATCAAAGAATCTGTCATATCCGGTAACAATATGTACTGTGGACCAGTTGTTCACATATGTATATAAATACATCGGCTCTGAAATTTTGCTAGCCACATTAAAATATTCAAAACTGATAATTGATGAGATTCAGGCGTATTCTCCGGAAATTATTGGAGAACTTATATATGGATTAAAGCTGCTGCAGTATGCGGGAGGCAAATTTGCCATAATGACAGCTACGCTTCCTCCGGTTGTAAGAGATTTGATGGATGAAAACGGAATTAAGTACAAATACAGTTCATTCGTTTTGAACAAAGTAAAACATAAAATTGTCTATTTTAAATCAGATTTTGATTATGAAAAATAGCAGAGCTGTCACAGAATAAGAAAGTCCTTGTAATATGTAATACTGTTAAAAGAGCACAAAAGGTTTATAAACAGTTAGAAGAGATGGCCGGGAATGTTTTTTTATTACATGCAAAATACATACAGTGTCATAAACGACTGTTAGAAAAGCGGATTATGGAATTTTCCTGTAGTAATGACAGTGGTATCTGGGTTACAACACAGATTGTTGAAGCTAGTCTGGATATAGATTTTGATGTATTGTTCACAGATATGTGTACTGCGGACAGCCTTTTACAAAGAATGGGAAGATGTTACAGAAACAGGCAGCAGGATTACTGCGATAACGAACCTAACGTATACGTTTACGAAACCAAAGAAGAGGATGGCTCAGGGTATGGAACGGTATACGATAAGTTTTTATATGACAGGTCATCTGAGTTTCTTAAGAAATATAATAACAATATTTTTGATGAAAATATGAAGTTGGAGTACATAGACAATGTGTATGATACGGAGGCATTGAAAAAATCCGATAGCGGTATATATGACAAGATACAGAGAAAAATCAATGCGTGTAGCGGAATTGTTCCGAGGGAATACAGTAAAACCGAGGCACAAAAGAATTTCAGAGGTATTAATTCATATCAGGTAATACCAAGAGTCATATATGAAGAAATGGATAATAACGGAGTTTTGGAGGACATTGAACCCCAAATCAATGGTAATGATATGGAAGCAAAGATACTTGGAAAAAATAAGCTTATGCAGTATGTGGTTTCCGTGTCAAAACGTATGAATTATTATTCAGCCAATGAATATATGGACAAACTTGATATAAAACTTACACCACAGGATTACGAATTTGATGAAGATACTTTAAAAGGACGAGGTTTGCTGGATGAAGAGGAAGGAATTTATATGGTATGAAAAAAATTACGGGAATGATGGTGTATTACTATAATGTATGTAAGAGAAAACTATGGTTTTTCAGTAATGAAATCAATATGGAGGACTGCAGCGAGGATGTAAAGATAGGAGCACTGTTGGATCAGAAAAGTTACGGCAGGGAAGACAAACATATTAACATTGATAATGTTATTAATATTGATTTTTTCGGTAATGAAAATATACTTAACGAGATAAAAAAGAGCAACAAGATAGAGGAAGCAACAATATGGCAGGTTAAATATTATCTTTATTATTTAAAACAGCGTGGCGTCGTGATTACAGCAAAAATAGACTATCCTTTATTAAAAAAGAATGTGTACGTTGAGCTTACGGATGAAGATGAAATAAACATTGAAGCAATGTTGCAGGACATAGAAAGCATAACGGATTCAGATACAGCACCTGATAAATTGCAAAGCGGTATATGCAAGAAATGTGCATATTACGATTTGTGCTACATATAGGAAGAATAATCCGGAAAGGAAAAAATTGAAACAGAGTTTTTATATATACAATAACGGGCAGTTACACAGAAAAGATAATACTTTACAATTCATTGATGCAAATGGAACAAAAAGAGATGTCCCTGTTGAAAGAGTAAGTGATATATATGTAATGTCTGAAATGACATTAAATACAGCACTGCTTAACTTTTTAACACAGAATAAAATTACAGTACATTTTTTTAATTACTATGATTTTTATATAGGAAGCTATTATCCAAGGGAAAGTCTCTTGTCGGGTAAACTGCTTGTTAAGCAAGTGGAACATTATTCTGATTATGAAAAACGTCTTGTCATTGGTAAAAAGATAATTAAAGGTGCTTCTGCAAATATTTACAGAAATCTGAGGTATTATAATGGCAGAGGCAAAGATGTGGCTACGTATATGGATGATATACAGGAATATAGAAAGCATATTGATAAAGCCACTACAGTACAGGAGGTTATGGGGTATGAAGGAAATATAAGAAGTCGATATTATGAGGCGTGGCCTATAATCATAGATCAAGATATTGATTTTAAGAAGCGTGTAATGCACCCGCCTGATAATATGATTAACAGTCTTATTTCTTACGTAAATACCTTGATTTACACAAAGACGTTATCAGAAATTTACATGACCCAATTAAATCCGACAATAAGTTATTTGCATCAGCCGGGAGAACGCAGGTTCTCATTATGTCTTGATTTGTCCGAAATTTTCAAGCCAATAATAGGTGATAGGCTTATCTTTTCACTTTTAAACAGAAATCAGATTAATGAAAAGAGTTTTACACATGGATTAAATGGTCTGCATTTAACATCAAAAGCTTCCAAAGTAATAGTCTCAGAATTGGAAAACAAACTTAAAACTACAATCAGACACAAGGATTTGGGAAGAGATGTAAGTTATCAGTATTTAATCAGACTTGAAGCCTACAAGCTGATAAAGCACATCCTTGAAGAAAAGGAATATGAGCCGTTTGAGATATGGTGGTAGAAAGGAATCAATGTATATAATTTTAGTTTACGATATTGTTATGGATAATGACGGAAAAAGAATATTGCCCAAAATATATAAATGCTGCAAGAAATACCTGACCCATATTCAAAATTCGGTATTTGAGGGCGAACTACAGGATTCACAAATTCTGAAATTAAAAAATGAATTAGACATGTTCATCAGAAAAGACAAGGATTCCGTAATTCTCTTCAAATCCAGAAATGAAAAATGGCTAAAGAAAGAATTCCTTGGCAAAGAGGACGATAAAATGTCATTTTTCCTATAAAAAATCTCTGTCGACACCATATCATGCCAAAAGTAGTGAGGGTAGACAATACCTTTTAAATGCTTTATTTTTGATGTTCTTCGTCGTACAGGGCCATATTTTTTAAAATTTTTAAGAGTAAAAAAAACAGAGTTGACAATTCAACCATATTTTTATATGCTACATAGGATGTGTCAGTACGACGGATTAGAATAGAACCATAGTGGAATGTAAATACAGGTGGCACAATTGGAGCTATATCGCTTGCCATATTAGAATAGAACCATAGTGGAATGTAAATCTCAAAATATCAAATAATGATTTGCAGAAATTCAATTAGAATAGAACCATAGTGGAATGTAAATACTAAAATGATGGTTCATAGCTGCCAGGTGCCCGAATTAGAATAGAACCATAGTGGAATGTAAATTTGCACTTCAAATGAAAACGATGAAGGCTAATTGATTAGAATAGAACCATAGTGGAATGTAAATGATATAGTACATATTTTATTATACTTATAACACATAATTAGAATAGAACCATAGTGGAATGTAAATTCCTGTTAAAATTAAAAATCACGTTCAAGACTTCAATTAGAATAGAACCATAGTGGAATGTAAATTACAACATTGTTGGTTGAATATATATTTTATTGTATTAGAATAGAACCATAGTGGAATGTAAATAATCTTGAAAATGTCCGCACAGATGATTTAGTAGAAGATTAGAATAGAACCATAGTGGAATGTAAATCTCTTTGTTCTAAAGTATTTTGGCGGTTTTATCGTATTAGAATAGAACCATAGTGGAATGTAAATCTAAGAGGCTACCACGACTGCCTCTTAGGGGACA
>ULMG01042438.1_pt1 | contig 10547 bp, 7 predicted proteins | sample 1951601 | NCBI WGS metagenome assembly ULMG01 (sample SAMEA4835545, study PRJEB28245) | human gut metagenome | biome: gut microbiome; material: fecal sample | place: Denmark | collected 2008
TTACGTAGCTAACGATTTTCTTAACTTAATAGCCTTTTCCCCACATGGGGAAGGTGGCGAGCATAGCGAGCCGGATAGGGTTCTAGCCGTATGAAAACCACACGGGGCATGAGTCGAAGAATCTGGGAACAAATTGCCCGTACCTGTACTTAGAGGGGAAATCGGTGAAACGCTCATACGATACCATGATAAATTTCGGGGAAATAAGGTAAACCTGGATAAAATAAGGTAAAATAAGAGAGTAAGAAAACTGCATCGCTAAAAATTTTGCATATATAGAGAATCCAATAGGATAGCTTACATAGGGGTATAGGAGGATTTCAAATGACTCACGAGCAGAAGATCGATATACTTTGGGATGATAATCCAGTAGATATCAGCGAAGAAGCCAATTTCATCTGGAGCATTGCCAATAAGCTGCGTGGCACCTAACGGAGCTAAAGGGGGAAAGAAACAAATCAATGCCTAAAGATGTAAGAAAATAGACAGGAATAAAGTCCTACTTAAGGAAACACTGATTCTGTGATTTAATCAGCTAACTTGGCCTAAGTTTAATATCAGCGGGAAAATGGCTCCACTTGATAAAAAGATTATGCGTGAAGAAAGAAGAGGTGGCACCTATAATGTTTGCGTAGTCTCGAATCTATATCCCGTCTATAGAGTTGTATTATTTGGCATTCGCTTTAATTGCTGGCCAAAGTAATAATGTGGAATTACTAATCTTAGAGGCTCAGTGCTGAACCGGTTTGATTAAAAGAGAAGGGAGATAAAAAGTTATGAGTAAAGTTAAAGCAATAGCTGCTGCACTTTTAATTAGTGTATGCGCGAGTACCGTATCCTTTGCAGAAGTAAATAATTTTCATGAAGAAGATACAAATTGGAAGATAGACTATCCAGTTGTAACGGTAGGAGCGAATGAAAGCGCCCAAGATGCTATCAATAGTGACATCATGAACTATGTTGGACAGCTTAGAAGTGACTTCGAAAGTGGGAAGTACTATACTTGCAGTGGAAAATACACAGTACATTATGAGGATGATGATGTTTTGTCACTCTCTTTGTACTTCCTCCGGCTTCCATATGGGGCAAATGGAAATCATGTCACCAGCTATGATTTAGTCTACGATAAAACTACAGGGGAACGTATACCGCTTGAAAATTATGTTCGGATCACATTAACTGACCTGAAGCAATATTTAGGGGGACACAGTTATAGTTATGGGGGAAAAATATTAAGGGGCATCAATGGTGACTATGTTGAATCGGTTCCGGATAATTATTTCTTGGAAGGAAACGGTGTAGTTTGCCTAGTTTTTCAACCATATCAATTGGCCGCGGGTTGCTTTGGCAACTGCTATGTAAGACTTGAACCTCAGTATATTGAATACCTGAATCGAAAAAATCAATGGTAAAAGTATGAACAGGCAGTAAGAAGAGAATGAATCTTTCTATTTTTACTGCTTGGAGTAATGAGACATATGCAGGATTTCAAAGAAGTCGAAGGACTATCCAGGGAAAAAGGCCCCAAGTACTATCAAGGCGTATAAGGTATAATAAAAAGGTTTTACCGTGGGTTAATTGTTCGGAGCATCCTTTTAGAGAAATATCGTTAGTCGTTTTATGTATCATACTTTCGTAAATCACTATAACTCAGGTCATGAAATACGACGGCTGATGTCGTCATCCCGCTTTCCTAAAGGAAGGCGGGATTTTTGCGCATGGGTAATTAAGCGTACAATTGAATTGACGGTTTAACCATGATAAAATAAATGTAATCTATTATAGGCGTGCTTGGTATAAATTAAGACGATAAAAGAATTGTCTGCTTAGCTGCATTGTAAGGGAACGCTGATTAGATCGCAGAATCAGATCCTATAAGAATTTTTATTTACTGCTTTGTCATAATCCTTCTCAAATGACCTCGCGATTCGCATTGGATTATTCCTTGCATTTGAAATAAAGATCCCCAAATAGGATCAGACAACGCTTTAATCTGCGTTTCCTTAAAATAGTTTTTTCGTTTTATGATTTATGCTTAGCACGCTTTATTGCTGAGAGGAGTAAATGAAATGTCAGGGAAAAAGTTAAGCATTGCCATTCTTGGTGCCCTTTTAATGAGTACAACCGTATGTTCTGGGGGGGTGAATGCGGCTGAAATCTACGAGCTGGATCCCGTGGTGGTAACCGCGCAGCGTGTAGAAAACCGTGATCTACAGACACCGGCATCTGTTGAAGTCATAGACCGAGAAGAAATCGAAAAGAGTGGTGCAGGCAGTGCATTTGAAGCCTTACGCAATACATTGGGCGTGTTTGCCAGCACGCAGATGCCAAATGGTGTCAGCATGGGATCGATGACGAGCAAGATTGACATTCGTGGTGTGGATAAAGGAACGCTGGTTTTGGTAGATGGAGTGCCAATGAACCAGGATGGGAAGTACAATCTGGAGGATATTGGTGCTGATGCCATCGATCATATTGAAGTAGTTCGTGGCGGCGGTTCTGTTCTGTATGGCTCGGAGGCAACCGGCGGCGTAATTAACATTATTACACGCTCCCATACGCAGAACAGTGTGAAAGTGTCTGCGGGCAATTATGACAAGCAGAGATATAGTCTGAATGTCGGAGCAGATAAGTTCAATGCGTCTGCTTACTACGAGCACAGGGGCGAAATCAGCCACATGACAACGACCACCAAAGTGACGGTGATGGGGAAAACGTCGAATCGCTGGTATGACTATAACAAAGGCGAAGATAAAGGAATCTTTTGGAACTATGCGATCAATGACCATTGGAAGTTTAGCCATAATTATGTCAATACAAAAAATACTGCGTCCCAGATGGATTCCAGTTATACGAAGAGCCCGTATCAGGAGAAAAAGTATGAAGACGATAACAATACATTCCTGCTGAACTTTGATGATCAGAATGGGTTCACTGCCTTTGCTTCCTATGGGACACAGGAAAGAAACTATGACCAGCTGACCTACAATAAGAAAACTGGAAACGTGAAGGAAAATATTCAGTACAGCTGGCGCAAGGGGCATAATACCAATCTGAACCTGCAGCAGGTATTCAAGACAGGCGGGGATGATACATTCCTGATCGGGGCTTCTTATAAGCGGGAAGACATGGATGTGAAAAGCGCCGGGACGAAGCCAATGGGAAGTAGACCGGCACAGCCCGCGAAATTTGGGACATACAACAGGGATGTGTATTCCATTTATGCTTCCTATGACTGGCATATGACACCGAAAGACCAGATGATTTTTAACGCCAGAGAAACCTTCGTGCGTCGTGCCACTGGCAGCAGCACAGAAGTAATCAGCGGGAAAACAACAGATACTGTCCAGGCGAATCAGAATAAATTTACGCCGGAAATTCAATACCTGCATACGATCAATGACAAGAGCAGCTTCTATGCTAAGGCGGGAAAATCCTTCCGCTTACCCGAGCTCTCTAAGATTTTTGGCGGTGCTGCCATGTTTCCGAACGTGGATCTGAAAGCAGAACATGGCACTCATTATGAAATGGGCTACAAGCTGAACCAGGGGAAAACCTCCTGGCGAGTAGCGCTCTATCACTACGATATCAAGGATGCGATTCAGAGCATCGGAGGTAATCCTCTTACCGGGGATATGCAGTACACCAATTCGGATAGCAAAAATACCGGGGTTGAAATTTCTGCTGATATTCATCACAATGATGCTTGGGATACATCTTGGGGGATCTCGTACAGCAATCCAACCGAAAGAAGTGTGGATGAAAACCTTAATGTAGGGGATTGGATTCATACCAATAACCGCCTGCAATTCACCTCTGCCATTCGCTATCATAAGGACAAGTGGAATGGTGCTTTAACGGCGAACTATCTGGGATATCGATACAATTCCAAGGATGATGGCAAGACCAGAGTAAAACCGGCACTTTACACAGATCTGGATATTTCCTATGCTCCAGGCGCACAGCACAAGGTTTTCCTGCATGTCAATAATCTCTTTGGTCGAGAAGATTACACTACGGTGACAGCGCCAAGTGATGATACGTTTGCTTATATTTCGCAGGGCAGAAACTACATGCTCGGGTATGAATATAAATTCTAAGGTATGGTAAAAAAGGCTGCTATGCAATACATCGCATAGCAGTCTTTTCATTTTGGGGGCAGTTTTAGTGGGGATGCATAAAGTGCTGTGAACTATTAGTGCAAAGAAAGAACTGATTGAAGAATAGATGATAAAATGATATAATCGTTTTGGCAATTTATGAGCGCTTATTGTATGATCAAGGTGATAATAGGAAGAGTTGTAGTCTTGCTGCAAGGGAATATTAATAATTTGTGCTTTTTCGGTCTTCTTGTTCATGCTAGTGGGCGCGTTTTGTATTGAGAGGAGAAATATGATGTCAGGGAAATTATTAACAACCTCCGTTTTATGTGCTCTTTTGACTGGAGCAAACATGATTTCGGGGGGGTAAATGCTGAGTCCGTTTACGAGCTTACTCCAGTTATTGTCACTGCAACTAAAACGGCAGAGTCAGTTGAAAAAGTTCCGGCTTCTGTCAGTGTGGTAACCGCTAAAGAAATTGCGGCTCACAATTATTCTTCTACGGCTCAGGCATTGGGCCAGCTCCCCGGTGTGTATCTGAGCCCTGTAGGCGATGGTGGCATTTCTATGCGAGGCTTTGGTTCCACAGATATTCTAGTCATGGTCGATGGGCAGCCTGTCAATAATGGATGGAACGGCGCCGTAGACTGGAGCATGATTCCGATACAAAATATCGAACGCATTGAAGTCGTCCGTGGGGCAGCATCCTCTTTATATGGTGGTCGTGCGGTTGGTGGCGTTATTCAGATTATAACGAAAAAAGCTAAAGATGAAGGGTTGCATGGCGACGTCCTTCTTTCTACGGGTAGCAATAGTACCACGAAACAGAGCTATGATGCGAAATTCAAGAAAGACAAATGGGATGTTGACATTGGATATGAAAAACGCAAGACGGATGGATGGAGAGGCTATTTTATTGAAGAAAAAACAGGGAAAATTGAAATCGGCGATCCGAAGATAGAGTATGATGCTGATACATCGGCAAGGAATCGATATATTGTTGGTGGAAGAGGTCGAAAAGCCTTTGATACCGAGACATACCATATCAAGACTGCTTACAATTTTGATGAAGATAAATCTTTGACATATTCCTATTTCCATACCAATTATACATATACTTATAACGATCCATTTAGCTTCATCAAAGATGCTAATGGAAATGAAGTCTTCTATGGCTCTGTGAAGCTCCCCAATGGAAAGGGCTTTGATATTACTCCGGGGGATTTCCTTGGCTATGTCGGAAAGAAGGAATGGGCAGTCCATAACCTTGCTTATGATGATAAAAAGAATCAATTTCATGCTAGAATCGGCGTAACAGATATTAAAAAGGACGGCTTTTCTTCTACTAACGGACCGGAAGAGACTATTTCAGCGGGGGATCTCCAAAAATGGAATGGACAAGGGTCATTGTCCTTCTATCCGAGCAAGACCAAGGATTTTGACATGCATAAAGCATGGGATATCGGCAAGCACACACTCCTCGCCGGTATGGCTTACAGAAGTGAATCCTTCGATCAGACCAAGTATACTTTGGATCAATGGAGAAATCTGGATACAGGTAAACGAGCTTATGAACTCCACGGCGGCAAAGACGAATCCTGGTCTGGCTACCTGCAGGATAAATGGCAGGCTACTGATCGCTTAGCGGTCTATGCCGGTATTCGTTTTGACAGATATAAAAAATATGATGGCTATGGCGCGTATTTGAATACTAGTGTCAACCGTACTTATGAAGATGGTACATACACCGAGTGGAGCCCAAAACTTTCACTGGAGTATGCGCTTCCAAATGACACGACCATCTTTGCAAGTTATGGACATTCTTTCACTCCGCCGATTCTCTATCAGGTCTATCGTGATGGGGCCGCGGAAATTAAGAATATCAATGGACAGCTTACCGTAGATAAAAAAGTCACAGTGGCCAATCCTGACTTAAAGCCGGAAACTGCGGATACATATGAGATCGGTGTCAAGAAAAAATGGGGCGATAAAACTTCCGCTAGTATGACGTTCTATAGAGCGGAAACGAAGGATGCTGTTCGGTATTCCTCTAATCCTCCGACTAATCCTCCGACCGTTCTGAATGGCATTTTATATAAAAAGGGCTTTACTCAGTATAGAAACCTTGGAGAGGCATCCAAGAAAGGGATTGAAATCGAAGCTAAGCATAAGTTTAATGATGCATGGAGCTCCTATGTCAACTATGCCTGGGAATCTGAAGATATAGAGGGAGAGCACAACTACGATCTGCCCAAGCATCTGCTTCATTTTGGCGTAGAATACCAGAGAAATAAATGGGATATTCTTGCCGATGCCCAGTACGTAAGTGCGCGTCAGTCTCCTGATGTTGATACTGGGAAATATTATTCTGAAGACGCTTTCTTTATCACAAATCTAGCCTTCAATTACAATGTAACCCCGGAGGCAAAACTGCAGTTTACCGTATATAACCTCTTTGATAAGACTTTCTATGCGACAGAAGCTGCTAGTGAAAGAACGTATACCGTTTCTCTGCAGTATTCCTTCTAAGATAGGAGAAAATGATGCGTATTCCGGTTCCGTTTTTAGCTTTAAGCATGCTTTTCTTTTCTGTTGCTTTTAACATTTCTGAAGCTCGTATGCCTGAGCCTGCATCTATGCCTTACTCCCTTCGTGGTGGAGAGCCACATAATCCACGTGTTGCTAAATACTATTTGGAAGAGCTGGTGTCTGAAGGTAAAATGACCAAGGAAGAGGCGGAACGCACGGAAGTCTATATGATTTTCCGCAATGCCCGACGGATGCAGGATCTCAAAGACGTCAAAGGACTATCTAAGGAAGATCGCCGAGCCGTTATGGCGCACAAGCGGGAAATTAGAGGAAATCCTTTGATAGAGTATGCAAACTATTGTGGGCTAACTCTTGAGCGTGCCAAGGAATTGATGAATTTAATGCATGGATCGAATAAGGGTACTAAGTATTATCAGAAGGTATAGTAGTATAAAACACAGGACTACATGGTTCCACTGGGAGTTAATTGCTGGAAGCATGCTTTTAGAGAAATACTGTTAGTCGTTTTATGTATCATATACTTTCGTAAATCACTATAACGTAGGTCATGAAGTAGGACGGCATATGCCGTGATCCCGCTTTCCCATAGGAAGGCGGGATTTTTTGCGCATGGGTGCTTTCCAAGTTTTTTCTTTGTTCGGAACATGCTACAATAGGCATAGAATAGAAAGGAGCGACATGATGAAGAAGAGACTCAAAGAGCTTCGGAAGGAAAAGCGTTGGTCACGGTATTTTCTCAGGATCTTTGGTCTGCTGCTCGCTCTTTTCTGTCTGCTGCTTCTGGTAGCGAAAATCATGAGCTATGGAGCGGCAGAGCTTTTCAACTATGCAGCTTCTCGGCAGAAGATGCTTCGGGGAACGATCACGGTGGAGTCGATCACCGCGAATATCCATGGCGGTGTCACCTTCGAGAAGCTGGCGTGGGATGATCCGGCGGGGAATCCGATCCTGCGTGTGCCTTCTGGGTCTTTCAAGGTGGATCCCTGGGATGTGCTCAGGATGCGCTTCGTCTCTACGACCATTCGGGAGATCACGCTGGAGAGCCCGGCCTTTGCGGTGTATTTTGATGAGGAGATGAATGTGGACTTCATCAACCGCCGGCAGGGGGAGATCGAGCAGGAAAAGGCGCGGGATGAGAAGGAAAAGCTGGAGGATCGGATCTCGAATTTCAATCGTGAGGGAAAGCCGCTGGATGTCACGATCACGGTGCATAATGGCCGAATGGCGGCTTTCTATCGGCAGCGTCGCTATCTTGTCTCGCGCGTATCGCTGAATGGGCATATCGACACGCGCAGCGTGAGTGATCTCCACATCAAGACGGGGGAATTCGGCGGGACGATGGTGGGGAATGGCATCGAGGCGGACTGCGAGATTGATTTCAAAGAAAAGAATCTTCCCTCGATCGTCTCTGTCACGGCGAAGGGGGTGATCCCTTCCTCCATGGGGCTGGGGGATGATATCCACGACAAGATGACTTTGACTGCTTCCGGACGCGGGCCTCTGTCTCATCTCATCTGTGAGGGGACGGTCACCATGCCGGAGCTTCATGTGCCGGCGCTGGATTTCTATGATGTGAAAGGGGATATCCACTACGATGACGGGGCGATGACGTTCTCGGACGTGAAGGCGCGAGTCTACGGCGGCATCGTGACGGCGCGCGGGGACTATAATGTCGATAGCCGCGTGTATAATATCTATCTCCACGGGGAGGGACTGGATAGCCGTATACCGACCAAGGAGCCGAGGTTCTACTGTCTGGTCACGCTGGATGGGGAGATCCACTGTGATGGGAATGTGAAGGATCTCGTAGCTTTCGGTAGTTTCTCTTCCAGCGGCGGTTTCTACAGTCTTATCCCATTCCGCGGCATCACTGGTACGTTTCATAACCGCTATCGGGCACTGGATTTCTATGATGTCACGATCGATACGGATTTCGGCCTCATTCATACGGATGCCTTCCATATCATCGATGGGAAGCTCCACTTGGGGAAGATAGAGCTGGTGGATAAGGAGAGCGGGGAGTCGATGAGTATCACGGATGCGCGCGATCGGAAAGGTCCAGGAAGGGTCATCAGCCAGATTCGGGAGGATATCAAGGAAATCAAGGAACGAGTGAGTGGGCTCACGCCATAGAGATATTTCCCGAACGGTAGTTCTTTTGGCCTCACTGCTTGCCCAAAAGAAAATATGTTTGCTGTTTTCGCTTTTTGCCCTATTGGTACGACCGCTCGCGAAAAAAGTATCATGTGAAGGAAATCTATCTCTTCGGCTCCTATGCAAGGGGCGAGGCAGATGCCCAAAGCGATCTGGATTTTCTTATTTTTGGCGGAGATGGATTTCGTCTCACTGAGATTTTCTTCAGTCTTATGCGGCATCGCATCATCTGATCGTTTCTTTCTTCATCAGGGATCTCGTCCTTGACCAGCTTGAAGAGCACGGAGAGCTGGAGGAAGCGCGTATTTTGAAAGCACTGGAACTTTCGTATAAAGAAGTCTACGATCTGGAGAAAGTGCTATAAAAACGGGTAAGCGGGGCAATTTACCTATGTTTTCCAGAAAATAGTTACTTTCGATAATTCAATGTTATCTATTCTAAAAGTAAATGATCCCCTGCTGCCGAGGGACAGGCATTTCGTATGGGGGCTGTCTATATGAAAAAACACCTAAAAAACGCTGCGTGGCAATGTTCCACGCAGCGTTTTCGTATAGACAGGGAAAGATGGGGGTCTATTCCATCACCTTCTGTTTATTTCATCAGCTCTGCCATTTTTTCGATGATGATATGTCCCAGCTCGTCCTTGCTCATCTTCGGATACTGTTCCATATGTCCGTCCTTGTACAGGAGCGATGCGATGTTTGTCGTGCCGTTGAAGCCGGCGCCCGGCATGGCCACGTCATTGGCGACAAGCATATCCAGGTTCTTTCTTTTGAGCTTCGATTTACCGTGTTCGATGACGTCTTGGGTCTCTGCGGCGAAGCCTACGAGGAACTGTCCCCTCTTCTTCTGGCCGAGTCCATAGAGGATATCCGGATTCTGTGTAAGGTCGATGTGCAGGGAGTCGAAGTCTTCCTTCTTGATCTTCTGGTCGGCCTGCACGGTCGGACGGTAGTCGGAGACGGCCGCTGCCATGATCGCAGCATCACAGCTGTCGTATTCCGCATTCATGGCTTTTTCAAGCTCGCGGGCATCCTGGACGTAGACCATTTTGACGCCATAGGGCGCAGGAAGTGCCGTAGTACAGGAGACGAGTGTCACGTCTGCGCCTTCCATCCATGCGGCTTTGGCGATGGCGTAGCCCTGCCGGCCGCTGGAGCGGTTGCTGATGAAGCGGACTGGATCGATCTTTTCTTGGGTGCCGCCGGCGGAGACGATGACTTTCTTCCCTTTCAGGAGTTCGCGGCCATAGATGCATTTTTCCGCGCAGTCCATGATGGTCTCAAGCGTCGGGAATCGGCCTTTGCCGGAGGTGTTGCAGGCGAGATGACCGCTTTCCGGTTCGACAAATTCATAGCCGAAGGATCTCAGCTTTTCCATATTCGCCTGCACGATGGGGTTTTCGTACATGTTTGTATTCATGGATGGTACGAAGAGGACTTTCGCCTTCGTCGCCATGATGGTGGTCGAGAGCATATCGTCAGCGATGCCGTTTGCGACTTTGCCGATGATGTCGGCGGTCGCAGGTGCTACGACAAAAAGGTCGGCGAGCTTGGCAAGGGCGATGTGTTCGACATCCCATTTGCTGATATTCGCGAACATATCGACAGTGACATCATTGCCAGACAGTTCGCCGAAGGTGATCGGTGTCACGAGCTTGGCGGCGTTTGCCGTCATGATGCAGTGGACATCAGCCCCTTTCTGGCGGAGCTGGCTCACGAGACCGGCTGCTTTGAAAGCGGC
>ULMG01032518.1_pt1 | contig 10338 bp, 10 predicted proteins | sample 1951601 | NCBI WGS metagenome assembly ULMG01 (sample SAMEA4835545, study PRJEB28245) | human gut metagenome | biome: gut microbiome; material: fecal sample | place: Denmark | collected 2008
TTTTTTACTTCAGGTGTTATCTCTTTATTTTATAATAATACATACAAAAAATAATAATATAGAAATATCACATTATACCTCGTTAAAAGTATTATTTTCTTTATTAAATGATAGTCATAATATAAGAATAACAAATATATCGAATGCAAACGACCCAAAAGAAGGCAAAATATTAGAAAATATTTTTAGTAAAAATGGTTTAAATATCAAAATTAAAAACAAGGATAATTTAATTACTTTACAAACTTCATATAGTAGGAATAAAGACGCTTTAACAATGTTTAGATTTTATGGTAAAGAAGACAATAAAGAAGCTACGGGTATATGCTTATGTATAGATAAAAATTATTTTAATAACGAACCTCTTTCACTAGCAACACCAATGCAAATGATGTCTAATTATAAAAGAGGTATTAATAATTTATATTTTATACTTTATTATAATGAAAAAGAAAATCAATTAATATTTAATCCTACAAATTCAAAGTATTCTAATATAATAGTAGATTTAAATAAATATTGCATGGTAAAACTAAATAGAGTTATTGACGAAAGTGTAGAAAATATCATAAATTATATATTTTACAAAATATTTAACTATGCAGAAAAAATAGATAATCAAATAGAAAATAAAAATTTAAAAGACGAAATATTTTCAAATTTATTTGAGAATATAAGATATATAATAAAGCATGAAGCGTTTTTTGAAGAACAAGAATTAAGAATGCTTATTACAACCAATTATAAAAACGAAAATATAAACATTGAAGAAGATAAAAAAAGATTATATATAAATTATAACGAGTTATTTAACGAAAACGAAAATTTTATAAAAGAGATTATATTGGGCGGTAAAATAGAGGATAAAGAATTAACTTCGGATTATATTAAACAAATTATTTATAATAAATATAAAGATAATGATAAAATGAATAAAATTAAAGTGAGCATATCTCAAGCTCCTTTAAGATAAAGGAATAATTATGAATAAATTACCTGAAGATTGGGAAATAAAAAAATTAAAAGATATAGGCAATGTTTATACGGGAATAACTCCTCCGACATCCGATAAAGAAAATTTTGGAAACGAGCATTTATTCGTAACTTCTGCAGATATAAAAGAAAATAAATATATTTTTAATTCTATAAGAAAATTATCTAATAAAGGTTTTGAAAAAACTAAAAAATTTAAAAAAGGAGATATTTTATATGTTTGTATAGGTTCAATCGGAAAAATAGCATTGGCTAAAACTGATTTTAGTTGTAATCAACAAATAAATGTTTTAAGAGTTAACAAAGAAATTGATAACGAATTTATATATTATCAATTAATGAATTCTTTCCCCTATATATCTAAATTTATATCAAAGCGAGTAGTCCCAATAATGAATAAAACTACATTTGAAAATTTAGAAATATCATTACCTTCATTAGACGAGCAAAAACGCATTGCATCCGCACTTTCAAAAATTGACGCATATTTAGAAAATACAATTAAATTAATAGAAGAAAAAGAAAGATTTAAAAGAGGAATTGCTAAAAAATTATTGACTTGTAAAGAAGGCGAAAATATTCCCGAAGCAAGATTTAAAGGTTTTGAGGACGAATGGGAAACTGTCATGCTTGGAGATATTTTATCATACGAGCAACCAAAAGATTATATTGTAAAGAGTGAAGAATATAATAATAAATATAAATACCCTGTTTTAACTGCAGGAAAAACTTTTATACTTGGATATACAAATGAAGAATTTGGAATATATAATAAATTGCCTGTAATAATATTTGACGACTTTACCACAGATGCACAATATGTAGATTTTCCATTTAAAGTAAAATCTTCCGCAATAAAAATATTAAAAAGCAAATATTATAATACAAAGTTAATTTATGAATTAATTAAAAATATAAAATTTAATGCAAGAACTCATAAAAGATATTATATTTCAGAATATCAATATTTAAAAATAAAAATCCCGAAATCTATTAAAGAACAAGAAGACATAAGCGGATATTTAAGTTTGCTTGATGAAGAAATTGATAATTTGAAAAAGCAAAAAGAATTGATTAAGGAAATGAAGAGAGGAGCTATGCAAAAATTATTGTCTGGCGAGGTTAGGTTGTTGGAGTAGATTTGTTGCTTTAGCGTGCAATCCAATTTTAATAAAATTCATTTATTAATGAAACTAATTTTTAAAATTAATTTTCTTAAATGTCGATTGACAATTAAAATTATTTATTTTTCTTGCGTTCTCTACATTCTCTAGCGTATTTTTCGGCAAAATATTTTATAAGTTCGTTTAATTCGTTGTCGTTTATTATATTATATCTGTTTAGATTACATAAAAAACTTGTAACTAAAACGCCCATTTTGTATTCTTCTTCGGTTATTTGAATTCTTATTACATTCATTTTATTTCCTCTTTAGAATTTAATTTATTATTGATTTCTTTTAATTCTTTTAATATCTCTTTTTGGTTATCGTTAATTTCGTTTAATAATTTAACTCCTTCTTCAAGCATCGCTCGTTTTTGAGGATTGTTAAACATATCGTTTATATCTTCTTGCCATTTAAATAAACCCATTTTTAATTACTCCTTTTTTAATTATATTATATAGTTTAATATTATAATATCAATAATATATTCTTAATATATCGACAAAAAATATTTTTAATATTGACATTAAATTTATTTGAAATATCTGCATTATATTGCATGTTTTTTATTTTATAGGAAAAATATTTGCATATATAGACGGTTTATATTTATTTATCGTTATTATACAAATTCAAAATTTATAAAACGCTAATAATTAACAGTTGATTTTATAATCTTAAATTATATAATTATAAAATATGAAATATACGATAAAAATATTTTTCAGCGAAGAGGACGAAGGATTTATAGCGTTAGCCGAAGAGCTTGACTCGATAAGCGCATTTGGAAAAACGGAAGAAGAAGCCTTAAAAGAACTTAAAAACGCTATTTCGCTTTATTTTGAAGAAAGAAATATATTGCAAAACTAAAATATTTTAATTTGAGGAAATTTTATGACGGTTAAAGAAGAGTTAATTCAAATTATAGACAAAATGCCCGAAGAAAATATTTCAAGAGTTATGGAATTAATAAAATCCAACGAATATCTTGACGAAGCTCTCGAGATGGAAAATAAAGGAAAATTAATAACAAAAACTATTGAGGAATTAGAAAATTATATATATTGATTTATAAACGCTTTATTAAAATATTTAAAATCAGGACTAACTATGCCAAAAGAATATAGCGAAAGATTTTTGCAAGATAAAGTTATTGAACTATTCAAAAAAATGGGCTATAAATATTTAAGCCGTGAAGAAGCTTTTGAAGAAAGAGGAAACAATAAAGGAAATGTTTTACTTAACAATATTCTTGAAAATCAAATGAACGAATTTAATTATTTTATTTATGACGATAAAAAATATAAATTCTCCGAAGAAAATATTAAACAAGCTATAAAAGATTTGGATGTTTCTTTAATAAACGGCTATTTGTCAGCTAACGAAAAGATAACCGAAAAACTTTTAAAAGGCGAAGGTTATAAAGAAAATATTGGAAATAAAAGAGAGAGTTTTAATATAAGATATATAGATTTTGATAATATTGAAAATAACGCTTTTCATATAACAGAAGAATTTGAAGTAAAGAGACAAAATACGGAAGAAAAAGAAAAAACTAAAAGACCCGATTTAATCGTATTTATAAACGGAATTCCTCTTGGAATAATAGAACTTAAAAAAGCGAGCGTGAGTATAGAAAACGCTATAGAACAAATGATTGGAAATCAAAAGGAAGGCGAGATTAGAGAGTTATTTAAATTCTCTCAATTATTATTATGCGCAAATGACGAAAGCGTAAAATATGCGACTGCGGGAACGAACAAAGAATTTTATTCCGTATGGAAAGATAAAGAAGAAGATGGAAAAATAAAAAAAGAATTGAGCGAAATTATAAAAGATAGAAAATTAGACAAAATTGATATAACTATATATTCGCTTTTTAAAAAAGAAAGATTTTTAGATATTTTGGAATATTTTATAATATTTGACGGAATGGTTAAAAAAATAGCGAGATATAATCAATACTTTGCAATCAAAAAAACTATTAAAAGAATAAATAATATAAAAGACGGAAAAAGAGACGGAGGCGTTATTTGGCATACTCAAGGAAGCGGAAAAAGTTTAACTATGGCAATGCTTACAAAAATTATATCAAGAAAAATAAACGGAGCTAAAGTTATAGTTGTAGCCGACAGAATTGATTTGGACGAACAGATAAGCAAAACTTTTCAAAATACTTCTATATCGGTTAATAAGGCAAATTCGGGAAAACATTTAACCGAACTTATAAAAAATAATAAATCGGTAATAACAACCGTAATAAATAAATTTGAAAAAGCGTTTGAAGAAAAAATAAAAATAGACTCGCCCGATATATTCGTTTTGGTTGACGAAAGTCATAGAACGCAATACGGAGATTTGGCAAATAAAATGAGAAAAGTTTTCCCAAACGCATGTTATATAGGTTTTACGGGAACTCCTTTATATAAGTCGGAAAAAAGCACGGCTAAAAAATTTGGAGGTTTTATCGACTGTTATACTATAAGAGACGGACTTAAAGATAAAGTAATCGTGCCTTTGTATTATGAAAGCAGATTAATAAAATTAAAAATTTTAGACGAAAAAAGTTTAGACGAAAGATACGAATTAATAACAAAAGATTTTACCGAAGAACAAAAAAGCGATTTGCAAAATAAAAGAGTTACGGAAAATACTATAAATCAAAATTATAATCGACTAATGAAATTGGCTAGCGATATATTTAATCATTATGATAAGAATTTAAAGAATACGAATTTTAACGCTATGCTTGCAGTTTCAAGCAAATATCAGGCTTTGAAAATGAAAGAAATTTTTGACGCATATCATAATTTAGAAACCGAAGTTATTATATCGTCCGAATCTACAGAAAACGAAGAGGATGAAAATTCTGAAAATAAAAAATATGTTTATAAAAAATGGAATGAGCTTTACGGAAAATATACAAATAACGAAAGAAAATATACGGAAGAGATAATAAAAAAATTTAAATACGGAAATATCGATATACTTATAGTTGTCGATAAACTTTTAACGGGATTTGACGCGCCTAAAGCTCAAGTTTTATATATGGATAAAGAATTGAAAGACCATGCGCTTTTGCAGGCGATAGCGAGAGTAAATAGAACTTATAAAGGAAAAGATTTCGGAATATTAATCGACTATAGAGGCTTATTAAAAAATTTAGATTTGGCTTTAAATAAATACGATAAACTTGCAAATTATGATTCTGAAGATATAGAGGACGCGGTTTTTAACTTAAAAGAAAAAATAGAAGAGTTTAAAGAATCATGCAATAAATTAATAAATTTTTTACCCGAATTAAAATCAAATAAAAAAGATAAATTATCTTTATGCAGAGATTTATTATACGAAAAAGAAAAGAGAGAAGAATTTTATAAACTATTTTCAAACTATTCAAAGTTATTAAATATTTGTCAGTTTAGCGGATATTTTTTAGAAAGTTTTAACGAAGAGGAAATAAATTTTTACAAAGAATTATTTAAAAACTGCATAGAATTAAGAAAAAGTTTAAGATTAAAATATAACGAAGCTATAGATTTTAAAGAATATGAAGCGAAAATGCAAAAACTTTACGACACATTTATAGGAACGGAAATAGAAGTAAAAGTTCTTAATAAAATTCCTAATATATTAAGCGAAGAGCTTGAAAAAGAAATTGAAATTTTTGAAAACGATAAAGATAAAGCAGAAGCGATATTAAACGCGGCAAGCAATATGATAAAAGAAAAAATGGAAGAAAATCCCGCTTTCTACGAAAAACTTTCAGAAAAAATAAAAAGAATAATAAAAGATTACGAGAGCAAGAGAATAACTGAAGAAGAATTTTTAAAAGAAGCTTTGGAAATAAAATCTGAAATGAGGGGCGAAAATCAAGAAGAAAATCTTAAATATGACGAGAGAATAAGAGATAATAAATGCGCAAGAGCGATTTACGATAATGCCGAAAAATATATAAACTATAAAGAAGCGTTAATAGAATTTTCATTATTCGTTGATAAATTATTTAAAGAAAAAAGCAACAAACCTGATTGGCAAGATATTAAATCCATAAGATACGATATAATGAACGATATTGACGATAAATTAGATAATTTGGAAGACGAAGGAAAAATAAAAAAATTAGAAAATATAAATATAGATAATTTTCTTGAAGTGTTAATGAAAATAGGATTAAGCGCTTATTCAAGTAATTGAGTAATTTGAGAATTTATTAAAAATATTGTTTTTGTTTTTTTTTGTGAGACTTTTGAAAGAAGTATGCAAAATTTATTTGTTATTTTTTATACCGAAAAAGAACAAATAATTTTATAAAAATCCTTTTCTCTTATTTTATCATTCCAACGGTTAAAATTCTCCCAATTTGTTTTCCGTCTCTTCTATAAGAATAAAACATTTCATTATAACTATTTAAATTCGATACTTCAATATTTTCTTCAAAAAGTCCGCTGTCAATCATTTGTAAAACCGATTCCATAGCGTTATCTGTATGCCATTTTCCGTTTATAATTCTTTTAGCTCTAAAATGAATCGCTACCTCCTCGCCTACTTCATAATCTTTTTGAAATATATGCGCTCCTATATATCCGTAAATTGTCCTTGCGTCAATATTATATTCTTTTTTCATTAATTCTATAGTTTTAGGAACTATTTTTTGAACTATTCCTCGCCAGCTACAATGAATAGCAGCCATAGATTTGCTTTCTTTACAATATAATATTATAGGCAGACAATCGGCGGTTTGAATTACCAAAGGAACATTTTTCAAATTTGTAATTAAAGCGTCAGTTTCTTTAATGGGATTTTCTTTACTATAAATATTTTTATTAGTTTCGTCTATTTTTACAATATTGTCTTTATGAACTTGATGCATAAAAATAGCTTTCTTCATATCTAAATTAATTTTATTAAAAAAATCAATTTCAATTTCTTTTCTTTTTTCTTCCGTAATTTCAGAAGCCTTTATATTTTGCCCTTTAGACGAAGAGGCTATAAATATTTCATTTTTATCGTTATTAGAAGGAAAAAAAATATTAATCATTATTTAATCTTTTTTGTTTAATTTAATTTGATTTTCCAATTCTTTAATTTTTTCGGTTAACTGCTTATTTTCTTTTCTTGAATTTTCCATAATATTTTCATACAAAACAAAAAATCTTTGAGCGTATTCAAGTTTATTTTTTAATTTCGTTATCTCTTCTTTATAAACTTCAATTTTTGACAAAAGCAGTTTATTATCTTCTTGTAAATCCGAAATAATATCTTTTTCTTTGTATTCCACTTATCTTATGCCTTTAATTATTTTCTATATACTATATAGTATGTTAATAAAAATCGAATTGTCAAGCGAAAAATTAAAAAAAATCTAAATTTTTGACATTATAATATCGCCCATTTCAGAACATCCGACTTTTTTATATGATAATTCCATATTTTTTGGAATTAAATCTATTGTTCTGTAATTTTCTTCAATAGTTTTATTAACCGCATTTTCAATATCTTCCGCTTCTTCAAATAAATTAAAAGAATATCTAAACATCATAGCTAAAGATAAAATAGCGCCTATTGGATTTGCAATATCTTTTCTAGCAATATCGGGCGCAGAACCGTGAATAGGCTCATACATCCCGATAGAATTATCCGACAAACTTGCAGAAGGCGACATTCCAATCGAACCCGTTAACATACTCGCTTCGTCAGAAAGTATATCTCCAAACATATTTTCCGTTACTATAATTCCAAATTGCGAAGGATTAGCTATTAATTGCATTGCAGCATTATCGACATACATATCTTTATATTCAATCTCTTTATATTCTTTAGCTAAATCGTTCATAATCTCTCGCCATAATTTTGAAGAATATAAAACATTAGCCTTGTCTACAGAAACAATATTTTTTTTATTTTTTTTAGCCATCTCAAAAGCGACTTTTCCTATTCTTTTTATTTCGTCTTCTCTATAAATCATAATATCGCTTGCCTGCCTAATATTATCGACAGTTTCAAAAGAATGTTTGCCGAAATATATTCCGCCCGTAAGTTCTCTAACTATAATAAAATCTATAAAATCGTTTTCATTTATTTTAAGAGGCGATGCATATTCCAAAGGCTTTAAAATTTTTGTCGGTCTTATATTTGCATAAAGATTCATTTCTTTACGAAGCTTTAATAATCCTCTTTCTGGTCTATTTTCTGGCTCTACATTATCCCATTTATAACCGCCAACCGAACCAAGCAAAACCGCATCCGATTTTAAGCACTTTTCTAAATTTTCGTCAGTTAAAGGAATTCCATATTTATCAATCGAACATCCGCCCATATCGACATATTCCAAATTAAATTTATGCGAATATTTTTTTTCTATTTTCTTTAATACTTCTATAGCTTTTTCAATGATTTCTGGACCGATTCCGTCTCCTTTGATAACCGCAATATTTTTTTCTATTTTTTTAATTTCTTTATTCATAATAATCAACCGTTTTTTATAGAATTCAAAAGCCCGTTTGAGTTTATAATATTTTTAATAAATTCTGGAAAAGGCTCGGATTTATATATTTCGTTTTTAGTAATATTTTTTATTATTCCGTTATCAAAATCAACTTCCACTTCGTCATTATCTCCAATTTTTTCGCTCGCTTCTTCGCATTCTAAAATTGCAAGCCCAATATTAATTGAATTTCTATAAAAAATTCTTGCAAAAGAAGAGGCAATAACGCAAGAAATTCCCGATTCTTTTATCGCTATCGGCGCATGCTCTCTCGAAGAACCGCATCCGAAATTTTCGCCTCCGACAATAATATCTCCTTTTTGGACTTTATTAACAAAATCTTTATCTATATCTTCCATACAATGAGATGCAAGCTCTTTATGATTAGCGGTATTCAAATATCTTGCTGGAATAATGACATCCGTGTCAATATTATCTCCGTATTTATGAACATAACCTTTAGCTTTCATTTAATTAACTCCTTTTTTAATAAATTATAATAATTATTTTGGCTCGGTTATATAGCCCGTTAATGCGCTATAAGCCGCAGTCGCTGGACTTGCCAAATAAACCTTTGAAGTTTTATCTCCCATTCTTCCGACAAAATTTCTATTCGTAGTCGTAACGGCAACTTCATCATGAGCGAGTATTCCCATATATCCGCCTAAACAAGGTCCGCATGTCGGAGTAGAAACCGCGCATCCCGAATCGATAAATATATCCATATAACCTCTTTTAATGCATTCTTTATAAACTTGTTGAGTGGCTGGAATTATAATGCATCTAACATTTTTAGCTATTTTTTTATCTTTCAAAATATTAGCCGCCGTTTCCATATCTGAAATTCTACCGTTTGTGCATGAACCTATAACTACTTGGTCTATCTTTATATTTTTAAGCTCTTTAACTTCTTTAGTATTTTCGGGCAAATGCGGACATGCAACCGTAGGTTCTATAGAAGATAAATCTATATCTATAATTTTTTCGTAAATCGCATTTTCATCCGCTTTGAATATTTTATAATCTCTACTAACTATATCTTTTAAATAATCTACAGTCTGATTATCGACTTCAAATATTCCATTTTTAGCGCCCGCCTCTATTGCCATATTTGAAATGCATGCTCTATCGTCCATAGTTAAAGAATTAAGTCCTTCTCCCGAAAACTCCATCGATTTATATAAAGCTCCATCAACTCCGATATTTCCAATAATATGAAGTATAACATCTTTACCCGAAACATTATTTTTTAATTTTCCTTTCAAATTAAATTTAATAGCCGAAGGAACTTTAAACCAAACCTCGCCCGTAGCCATAGCCGCCGCCATATCCGTGCTTCCCACTCCCGTAGAAAAAGCCCCAAAAGCTCCATAAGTGCAAGTATGGGAATCCGCTCCTATTATAAGTTCGCCAGGAGCGATTAAACCTTTTTCAGGCAAAAGCGCATGCTCTACTCCCATATCGCCGACATCGTAATAATGTTTTATATCGTATTTATTTGCAAAGTCTCTGCATTGTTTACATTGCTCTGCGGCTTTTATATCTTTATTTGGGGCGAAATGGTCCATAACCAAAGCGATTTTTTCATTATCAAAAACTTTATTAAATCCGTATTTTTCAAATTCGTTAATCGCTACGGGACTCGTTATATCGTTTCCTAATACCAAATCGGTTTTTACTTTTATAAGCTCTC
>ULMG01006799.1_pt1 | contig 10334 bp, 1 predicted proteins | sample 1951601 | NCBI WGS metagenome assembly ULMG01 (sample SAMEA4835545, study PRJEB28245) | human gut metagenome | biome: gut microbiome; material: fecal sample | place: Denmark | collected 2008
CGCAAGAACCAAGTCTTTGTATAGATACAGAAAGCTCGGAATAACCTATTTTAACTATCTGAATGTTATTAGATATATCGATGTCGTTTTCACAAGAAACATCAAAATTATATTCTGATGACATGCTCAATGTGGAATCAATAGGAAGCGATATTTCAAGGTCTCTTGTTTCTCCCGGTTTAAGATCTTCATTTAATGTAAAAGTGTAATTTTTTGACAGACCGGATACATTGATCGTTTCTTTTGTAATTGTTTTCATTCCCGAGTTGGTTACATTCAATTTGCAATTTAATGTTTCCCCCGGAATGACATTATCACGATCATAGTAAACGCTGTTTAATGATAAATCTGTGTCCTCCTTGTAAACAAGAGAATATAAATCCAATTCATCTTCAAAACTGCCTTTTTGATATCCGTTTTCTACTGTTTCGGATATGGTTTCATTGTGTTTAACCTTAGTGTATACAAGACCGATTGTATCATCTGTCTTGAAATAAGCATCAAAGTTTTTAATATCAATATCGCTTTCAGTCATTTTTACCGAATCAGACCATACTTCACCATTGTATGTACAACCGTAAACATTGGAAGCTGTCTTAGATTCTTGGTTGGTATTCACAAGTAAAGTTGTATTATTGCCGTAACTTATGAATTTGAAATCCGGCGATAAAAATCGTGATTCAGTTCCCTGAACGGTGCTCCAAGATGTAGCATCAAATGAATAATAAACCTTTCCGTCGGAATAATAAGCTATAGCGTCATTCCCACCGATTTTTGTAAAAGTGGCATTTTCCTCATATGTTTGATTTGAAGTAATTTTTTCTCCATTGATATATATTTCTTCATCGTTGTTTGTTTTGACATCCGAATCCTCATCAATAACATAAGCAGTTTTAACTCTTCCGTTTAGTTTTCCCGCTACGGCTGATATAATCGGTTTCTCTGAAGCAGTTTCAAACACACTGATAATATCATCGTTATGAATTTTGACAAGATGAGCGTAACCTTTGCCATTCAACATCATAGGTTCGTTACCGTCATTTGATACATAAGAAACATATACATCACCGTTTTCGGCATAAAGTGACGGTGAGAAATCAAACATTGAATCATTTGAAATTTTAATCGGCTTCTCAAAACAGTCATTTTCGCTGTTATATTTCGCTACGCATACATCAAATGAATCTGCCAGCTTTTTAACAGTTATAGTTTCCGGTTCAAAAGTCGCGTTAGAGTTTGCCCACGAAACATAAATATCATTTCCGTCTGTAGTAATTGTCGGATATCCGTCTGCTGTTCCGTCATCGTTTACAATTTTCGGCTCACTCCAAGTATTATTTGTGCTATTATAAACCGAGTAAACCACAGCCGTTTGATTTCCTGATGTTCTCTCGGCAATGTCCGCAGTCCAAATCATCATTGTAGTACCGTTTGATATGGTTACAACCTTAGGTATTGATGAATCATAAATTGATGATTGCAATAATTTCTCGGACTCAATGACTGAAGCAGTGTTCAATGACGAATCTATTTTTTCGCCTAACCAATCCGATTGTTTTTCCAAATACTTTCTTTTGTCAAGGCTGTATTTTTTTGAATCAAGCTGATTGCTGATTAACTCATCAGAACTTATAATGTTGCCTGCATATGAATTTAATGTTGGATTATCTCCCCAATATTTTTGAAAGTACTGCCACTGGCAGAATTTCCACAAAGACTTCTCTCCGCTAAATACAATAAATTTTCCGCTTATTCCCAAATCACCGTCAAGCACACAGTTCAATGTCTTTCGTCCGGCAGAAAATTTTACATGGTTTTCAAGCTGCAAATATACCGATCCGTCCACAACATGAACAATACCGATTCCAGCGGAGCCTCGAACCGAGGGAACAGTAAAATCCAGATCAAAATTGTAAGAAATCTGATCATTATCATATCCAATTTCAATTTCGGCATCTAAACCGATTTCACCTGAGAGTTTTAATACAACAGGAACATATAAAACCGTCGCTTGCCATTCATTTGAAATCTTTCCGGAAATTTGAATAAAACCTTCGCTGCCGATTCCCGTCCATTTGCCGTTTGTATATTTAAATTCCGCATAAGCGGCAATTGCACCGTTTATTTTGCCTAAAGCTCCATCACTGACAATTGATGAACCTCCAAGTCCGAATCCTGAAAATTTTTGAAACCTGTTTTGTATAATTGCCGTAGAAATACCCTCGGCAATATCCTTTTTGGTATCCTTTACAGTTTTTTTGAGTTCTTCAAAAAAACTTTTATCGTCTTTTTTTCCTAATTCTGCAGAATATCCAATGCCAATTTTCAAGGTATCCTCAGTTTGAATGTATCTTACCGGTAATTTTGATAAATCAAAAGAAATCTTTGTTCCTGCCAAAACTTGAGGCAATGAATCAGGTAAAGTTATATCAAAACTCTTATCGGTCAAATTAAATATTGTTTCGCTTTTAAATGATTTTATATTAGATACAATTTTATTATATTTTTTTCCGTCTGAGTCAACCACCCTAAACTGAACATTTGCTCCGACATTCAAACTGCCGGCATATACTTGAAAATGGCCATCTGAACTACTCTTTAAAACACGTCCGCCCTGAAGCATATCAATGCTTTGGTATGAAGACAAATCAGAATATACATGTATATCCAAAACTTTGTTATCATCCCGATCTGTACCCGTAATTGGGAATGAAACATTATCTTTCTCCGAAAGTGCATCAAATCCATTACAGTGCACTGCCGAAATATGACTTTGAGTTGACTCCGGGACAGCAGCAAACATCATTATTGCCGAATTAATAAGCGTACATCCTGATACATCAACATCATAAAAATTATCCGCCTTAATCGACAATTTGTCGCCGTTGTAATCAACCGTTGCATTTAAAACTGCTTTTAAGCTTTTATATTCAAGAACAGTATGCTGAGATTTAATTTCGGTTAAACCTTCCCATTCGCAAATAAAAGAATAAAGTCCTTCCATTCCCCATCTATAATCATTCCATTTTCCGTCAGTATATTTATGATAATAATGAATAACATCTTCATTTCCGCCTGCATCATTTGGTTCACCACTTGCCCAATTCAAGTATTTCAGTTCATTGCCCCATACATCAACCCATTTCCCACTAACCTCTCTCATTCCTAAGGATCCATTTTTTTCGCCTAACCCTGTAAGCCACTTGTAAACTGCTTGATTTTCTTCTGCACTTTCAATTACAGCTAAATGTCCTCCCAATGTTTCACAGTACTCTTCAGCTTTATCAAAAGAATCAAATTTATTTGTAAAAAACTCATAATAATGTCCGTTAATTTCCGTCATCCCACCGGTCGATGTTGTCGCCTTTGCGTCAATCTTAAAAAGCTTAGCCCAATCCATTCCTGCGATACCGGAAAGTGGAGCAGAGCATACAATAATTACTGCCACAATAAAACCTGACAATATTCTTTCAGCAATCTTCTTCATCATTCTTCCTCCTCAAAATACTTACTGTTTAATTTTACTCTCTTTATTTCCAATTCGCAACAGTGTGACAAAAAACAACAAAAAAGTATTTTTTGTCACACTTATATATTTTTATGCAAAATAAACAAATATTGAAATATCCCCCGAGATTTGCACTCGGAGGATAAAAATCAATATATTCTTATGTATATCATAATGATATTTTTTATGATGTATAGAATGAAATCTATCAATTTTTCTATCCATCTTTTGTGTAACAACGGGGCTTCCGTTTCATCATTCTCCGGCTCATCGCTCTTGACTTCAACGCTCTGGTCAATCAGGTTAAGATATTCATTATATTCCGAAGATGTTTCGAGCAATTCCTCTGTCGGCTTCGTCTGATCAACACTCGAAAGAAGCAAGCCTGCCTGATTTAGCAAGTCCACATCGGCCTGATCTATCTTTCCGTCATGGTTGCAGTCAGCCGCCATCCAAACAGCCTCGCCGACCTGCTCACGGCTGAGCATACCGTTAGCAATCATACTAACCGTAACAGCATCACGACCGTCATACCATCCGTCACCGTTGACATCGCCGAAAAGAACTAATGAATAAGTCTTCACTATTTCATCATCTGATATTACATTTATACTTGTTCCTGTTCCAAAACCATTTTTGCTAGCAATTGTAGATAATGTACAATCTTCTTCCGTATAAACATAATCGTCTATCGATATTATTCCGGCAGGAACTCCATAAACAAAATTATTTTTATTATCAACAGCAGTTGTCGTTCCTTTGACCGGATATAACATCTCCATTACATAAATTTTTACATCTTTACAGTCAAGGTGTACATCTTCCCAATTCTCATTAAATGTGTCTTCTTGAGAATATGATAATAAAATACGTGTTTTACCTTGCTTTAAAACCTTAAAATTCAAATATAAGATACATCCATCATTCAAATAATCCGACGAATTAATCCATATTATCTTTATTTCCCCTGCGGTCTTTTCAACATTATAATCAAATGTACCGCCTAAATCAGGATTTTTTTCAACTGATAAAGATTCAAGAAATTCAAAATCATATTTTACAAATATTGTATAACTCATGATTCCGGTATTCCCATTAATTTTTATTGGAATTCTAATATTCTCTCCGACATCTACATTTATTGGGTCTGCATAAATTGTAGTTTTGATGTTTGGATTTTTCAATGCAGAAATAAATCCACCTTTACAGTGCTTTAAATTGCCCAAATTATCAGACAATTTAAACTCAGATATTCCCAACTTCAATGGTTTAAACACTAACCACAAAACAGCTTCCCCATCGTTATGCAAATCCATTTCGGAAATTTTAATATTTAACTTACCGGCTTCCCCTAATACAGATATTTTTGCCTTATCACTTTTTACATTAATGTACTGAAAAATGTCGGCATCATATAACAACATTACATCAGCAGATTTCAATCCACATTGATTATTGATATTCAACGGGATAGAAAAGTTTTCACCAATGAATGTACTCATGTCTTCAATATAAAGTTCCGTTAAGTTAACATCACCTGGGTTTTCAATAGAAATCACAACATCATTACAACTAAATGTAACTGACTCCCATTTTTCGTCAAAAGTGTTATCTGTATCATATGTAACACCTATTATGTTGCTTCCGGATTTTGCATTTTCCGAAACTTTAAATTGTACGCTGAACATTGTTCCATCATATGTAATGTTTTCACATGCTATCCAAACAATTTTCAACTTTCCATTTTCAATATATCCTATACTAGAGTTTATAGTATCATTATCAAGCACCTTATCAAAGCAGGAATCAACAGTTACGGAAATCGGTGTGAACACAGAACTGTCGTAATTTAAATCAATTTCATAACCCATAACTCCAGGATTTCCTGAGATGGAAAACGGTATACTAACCGTTTCACCTGATTTAACATTTTGATTTTCAGCACTTATTACTGCAATAGATTTCCATTGTGCATAAATCGTTAAATCCTGTACAGCGGGACTTTTACCGTTAACCTCATTTCCTCCATCCTTTTCTGTATACCAACCAACAAAAGAATATCCCTCCTTTGTTGGAACAGGTAGCGTAAATGTATCCTCAAACTTAACATTCACTTCTTTTTGATTGCATATTCCACCGTTCGGGTCTAAAGATATTTTATAGATTCTTCTTTCCCAATGTGCATGTAAAACAATGTCATCTTCTATTAAGGTATCATCGGTAATTTTTTTGCCGCCAATTGCCTCGGTATACCAACCTGTAAAGACATACCCTTCCAAGAACGGGACCGGGAGGTCGGATATTGGATCATTATAATTATATTTTTGGGCCTTTTCGAAACAACTTCCTCCATGTAAATCTAATACAGCCGTATATGTATTAATACTCCATTCGGCTTTTATAGTATCATCACCTGCACCAAAAGTATAATTTGAAAAGCCATTGCTTTTTTCAATAGTTCCGAATTTTACATTGCTCCAGCCAATAAAAGTATATCCCTTTTTTATCGGATCTTCAATCTTAATTTTGCTTTGGTAGTCACAAACACGAGTTTCGTATTCGGAAATGCCTCCGTTAACATCAAAATCAAGTTTATAATTGTTTATTGACCACTGAGCCGTAAATATATCGTTTCCATCTCCAAATTTATATGTTTTGTCTGTTTTATCGTAACTTCCATAAACAACACTTCCATTACTTGACGTTATCTTCCAACCTGCAAATGTGTAGCCTTCTTTCACCGGATCGGGAATTTCTACTGTTTGGTCATATTCACCGTCAATTTTCAACGTATAATATGTTCCGCCGTTTGGAATAATGAATACACTGTGTGGATTAGGATCCCATTTGGCATATAATGTTTTACTACTATTATAAAATTCAGTAATCTGATTTGAATAATCTGTTGAGTCATACCATCCTTTAAATGTATATCCCTTTTGGGCTATTGGATTGATTTGCAAAAGATTAGTACAACCTGTAAATGCACTGCATGTAATTTTTGTCAAAGAACTCGGAATTGAAATTTCTGTCAAAGAAGTACAATTTTTAAAAGAACTGTATTCAATCTGACTTACACTGTCAGGCAAAGTAACAGATGATAAAACTCTGCAATTTTCTAGGCAGTTGTTTTCCAGTTTGGTTACGGTATTTGGAATTCTTACACTTCGTAAAGAATCGCAACCGGAAAAAGCTCCTTCAGAAATATTAATCATGCCATAAGGCAACACAACACTGCTAAGAGCAGTATTTTTTTCAAAAGCATAATCCGCCAAAAGTCTTGTTTCTGATTTTACAACATAGTGGATAGTTACAATATTAAATTTTGCTTTTATCAGATATTTTCCTATGTATAAAACATTGTTTTTCCAGTTATTTTCATCAGCATATAGTGCCGTATCGTTAAAAACATCTTTTCCGATTCGTTCCAAACCGTTTGGGAGAATTATCGTTTTAAGTGCTGTGCAACCGGAAAAGGCTTCATAAATCATTTTAACATTTTCAGGTATTTTAATACTTTTTAAACTCGTGCAATCATCAAATACTCCCGCATTTAACGTTGTTATCCCCTTTGGTAAACTGACATAAGAAAGATTTGTACAGCCGGAAAAGGCATCGTTTCCCAACAAAGAGACTGTTTCAGGAATTGCAATTCCTTCCAATAAAGTACATCCTTTGAAGACACCTGTACCTATATAACGTAATCCATCGGAAAGATCAGCATTAATTAATCCCGTGCAATTTTCAAAGGAATAGTCTCCCAATCGATTTATTGCACTTGGAATTGTTATATCAGTCAATCCTGTGCATCCATAAAAAGCTTCTTCACCTATTACAACCACGCTTTCAGGAAAAGAAACAGTGGTTATAGATGTTTTGGCTTTAAAAACGCTATCAGCAATTTCAGTGGTTCCTTCTTTAATAGATACGCTTTCACTTATATCACTTTTACAATTTATCAAATGGGTCCCTATATAAAGTAAATTTCCATCCCAATTATTTTCGTCTAAATAATATCCGGTTTTATAAAATGAATTTTTTCCAATTCGTATTGAAGGATTGTTTAAAACAATATCTTTTATTGATGCCGCTCCGTAAAATGCGTAATCGTAAACTTTTGAAACGCTTGCCGGAATCACAAGATTAGATATAAGCGTATCATTAACATAAAACTCGGCGCCGTAAAAAAGCGGATTAGAGTAATTACTCCTGAAATTAATATAACACCATCTTTCAATAGTTCCCTCAAAATATACCTTATTCAAATTTTTACAATCTCTGAAAGCATCTTTTCCGATTTGATGAACATTTCTTGGAATACTGATACTTGTAATATTTTCGCATCCATAAAAAGCATAGTCGCCAATGCGGTTCACTCCATACCTTGCCGGGCCATTTTCAAACACTATATGAGTTATTTTATCTCGATAGCTATACCACGGCGAATTGATTTTTGAACTTAGCGGTCTTTTTACATAGTTTTCCATGTTGCCGTCACCGACAAATGTAAGTGTTCCTGTGCTTTCATCAAAGCTAAACGTTAAGCTACCGCTTTTTCCTTCAATCTCCGTTGCCGCAGATGCCTTTGAAATAAAAGTGCCTAATTCCATTAATCCATCAACGGAAAAGCACGAAAATATCATAACAAATGATAAAATAAATGTAATAACTTTTTTTACAATTTTTTTCATCCGTCATTTCTCCTCAATCATATAGAATCAAGTAATTGCCGTACAGCGATTGCTGTACGGCAATCTTATGCAATCATTTGATTACCTTTATCTTATCAACAACGAATTGAGCCATCATCGCATCATCTCGATTGTTAACCTTTCCATCACCGTTAACATCTGCGGCAACAGACTGAATCTCATCTATGTTCTCCTTTTTAACAAAAGATCTGCTGAGATAGGCAACATCTCTCATGTTAACCTTTCCATCGCCATTAATATCTCCTGTCATTACAACAGTTATGCTGTCAATGGCCTTTCCGCCGCTGATTAAATAGATAACCGTGCCGGTTCCGACCAAATCGGTTGATTCAAGAACAACTCCGTTCCTGCCAATAAACTTTAAAGCGGCTGATGCGTTATCAAACTGTGAAGCAACAAATTCAACCGTATTTGTGTTATCCTTGCTAACAGGTATTCTTCTGAGATATCCCTGCGAATCAATATCCAAGGTTGAAAGCTTGTTGAGACAAATCGATGTATTTGGATTACTTCCTACAGTAACAATACATTCAGCATACCCGGACAAATCTTCTGTTGCGACATAAATTTTTGTCTGTCCTTTTCCAACTGCCGTAACCGTTCCATCATCCGATACCGTCGCAACATTACTGTTCTCGGTTGCCCAAATAACTTCAATATCCTTCTTGCTGTCCGGAGTAATTGTAGCTGTGAGCTTAAATTCGTATCCGGCATCAAGAGAGTATGATGTTTTATCAAGACTCACATTTACAATATCTGCCTGATTTTTATAGACCGGTTCAAAGACGGTATCTTCACTGATGAATGACGTATCTCCATTCCAGCCGCAGAAAATCATGTCGCCAAGATCATCCATTTTCGGCGGTTCGGCGGATGCACCGTAGCTAACCTTTGCCGTGCTGATTACATTGCCGGTTGAATCCTTAAATGAAACATTATAAGTGTTCAACGTGTGCTTTACATAAAGTTCAACAATGTTACCGAAGGTATCCTTGTCAAAATCAGCTTTTTGTGTATATGCCGTGTCATAATAGAATCCGTCAAGACTGCGGCCTTCTTCGGAATATGATTCTTCAGCAAGCGAAGCATATTCTTTCATTGACTTAACAAGAATTGTATCTGTTTCATCACCATAAATATCATTATGCGTATTTACAATGTATCCATCATTTCCGATAACATAATAACACGATTCGGTGTTACTGTCATTCTTTCCGAATGATGTTGTATAGTAACTGAGTGTAGCTGTGCTTGAAATTGTGATCGGCTCTGTATACTGTATTGCATCAACATTACCCTGCGGATCGCTTCCGTCGAGCGTATAATAAATAACAGCATTTTCATCCTCACAAGAAAGTGTAACTGTCTGAGCCGAATCATATACTCCTGTGCTTACGCTCGCCTTAGCAATAGGTGCGGTTTCTGCAAATGTGTAAACAGGACCGACAGCAATGTCTTCCTTAACATTCATGACATCCTCTTTTTCAATATCCCAATCGAAATAGATTATATCATCAGACTCGGGAAGTTCAGGCGACTCGGTTGCGCCGTCATACTCAACGGTCTGTGAATCAAGCAAAGTACCGTCATAATCATAATATTTAACACTATATGTACGGGTATCATAAGCCGCAGTAATTACCATATTTGAAGTAACGGTAAGCTGATCATCAAGAACAGCATCCCAGCCCTTAGCCTTACCGCTGTCACAATCCTCAACGGTTGTACTAATTCCGTCATCCTTATTTTCGCCACGGAAGATGGGATCACCGTAATGATAATCAAATCTTGTTTCATAAACCTGATTACGCCAGTCGATAAAAATAACCGTGTAAGTGTTTTGAGTATATATCGGAGATATATCCATATTATGCGTTACATTTGTTGCGGTTGCATTCCAACAAACGAAAGTATATCCGTTTTCTTCAAGCTCCGAGCAATCCGGAGCAACGGCAGGTTCACCTTCAAGAACCTTCTGTGAACTTATGATTTCTCCCTCACGGTTATAGTAATTGACCGTGTAAGTTTCTTTCGGTGCCTTGATTATATCAACTGTTTGTAAGGAATCTCTTCCTTCGACACCTATAGCAACTGTGAAGTCTCCGGTCTCGGAT
>ULMG01002121.1_pt1 | contig 10303 bp, 8 predicted proteins | sample 1951601 | NCBI WGS metagenome assembly ULMG01 (sample SAMEA4835545, study PRJEB28245) | human gut metagenome | biome: gut microbiome; material: fecal sample | place: Denmark | collected 2008
TAATTTTTCATTTTTTCAATTCCAAAATTATTTGTAAAACTATTGACAAAAATTCTAAATATTGTATAATTTATCTATAAATAAACAACCGAAAGAAAAAATTTCGGAAATAAACTATTTAACGGGAGGAAAATTCTCATGAACGAAACGAAACGAAACGAAACGGCTATAATAGTCTTTTAGCCAAAAATCCATTCAAAATATTTCTAATCGCAACACTATCATTAATCTTATTATTTTCAATTAGCTGCAGTAATGAAGATAAAACAGGAGAAAATAATACGGGAACAGGAAAAGATAATATTGTAAATAGTGGTGATAATACAAATAAAAATAGTAGTGAAGAAACAGCAATATATTCTTCTTATGTAGGCGATTGGTATGACTCAAAAGATAATACGAAAGTCATGACAGTAAATTCGGACGGTTCTATAACTATAGATGGAATAGGAAAAATTACCAACATAACAAAAAAGAGTGATACAAATTTTGTTATGCAATATAATAAAAAACAGAATATAAGCGGAACCGAAGTATCTGTTACAATTACATATGATATAAAATTTTCAAGTTATACTTCTGGAACTGTAGTGATTTCTCAATCCGCTACAATAGGAGGAAATGCAGGAACAACTCCATCAAGCACGATTAATATTGTTAAAAAATAATAGAATGATTAAAGCGATTATGCCGAGTCTTTTTAGGCTCAGTTTTTTATTTAGCTGTTGAGAGCCAAATACCGAGACTAAAGTCCGCCTTTGGCGAGGCACACAGCGCTAGGGTGTCAATCTACATAGAATAGATTGCTTTTCTTAAAAACAAGGAGTTTTAACCCCTTGCTTCCTTATGCAATTACACACAATGGACTTACTAATGGCACGCAGAAGCGACTGCCACATTGTTATTCATAAAAGCACAATTTCTAAATATATATTACTTCAGATTTTCGCTTACAGCAGGCTTTAGCCTCAAGTCCTTGTAATGGCAGCTATTTTTAAGATGATTTTATCTAAAATAATAAGACAAAATATTTTTAAAAGAATTTATATGATGCCTTATATCGTAAATATCTCTTATATCTGCGATTTTATGAAACAAATATAAAGGATTAAAAGACAAATTATAAAAGTATTCTACATATTTATATAATTTCTCTTCGTCAAAATTAAGTTTAATTACGGATTTACGCATATCGAAATCGAACCAATTTTTAGTTTTAAGCAAATCATTTTCCTTACAATAATTAAATAATTGAGTATCAGGATAAGGCACAAATATGGAAACATTCATTGAATTAACATATCCGCCAAGCATTAATTTTTTTACTATTTGAAATGTTTTTATAATATCTTCTTCCGTTTCATTTGGATAGCCCAATTTTACCATTAAGTCTATAAATAATCCCGCTTTTTTTGCTAGTTTAATCGATTCAACCATTTGCTCTATATTATTTCTATCTATTCCTATTTTTTCAATCGTATAATTATTAATCGTTGGCAAATTAAATATTATAGTTTTGAAGCCAGCTTTTTTCATCATTTTAAAATCTTCAAAATGCAAAATATTTAAATACATATAACAATCTATATATACTTTTTTATTTAATCCTCTCTCTCGCATAGTTTCGCAAAATAAAGAAAGCCATTCGTCAGTTGGAAAACAAATAGTGCAATCTATAATCTCTTTTATTCCGTATCTTTTATTTAAATATTCTATCTCATCAACCACATTTACGGGACTTCTAAGCATAACGCTATTAAAAAGAACGCTCGAAGAATTGCTATTAAGTCTATTATATATAGAGCCTCTTCCCGACATTATAAAAGTTCCTGGATATTTTTTAAAATATTCGTTTTTCTTTGAGTAAATTTTCCAATTAGTTAAATTTCTATCTATAAAAGGTAAACTGTCTAAAGGATAATCAAGTATAAACTTTCCCGTATTTTTTATATCTCCCGCTTTGTTTCTGTAATATATTCCTTTTTCTAATTTGTCGCCGTTATTTATATGTTTAACTATGCTTAAAAGAAGAATCTCATAATTTCCGCCCGTTATAATAAAATCGGCTTTTGAATTAATTAAACTCTCTTCAGGCAAACTCGTCACATGGTCGCCTGCTAAAACCACATAAACTTTGCCGTATTTATTTTTTAAAGTGTCTATAGTATCCCAAATATAATTTATAATCGGAGTTCTAGTTTCAAAAAATATTAATTGAGGTTCTATTTTGTCAAGTTCGCTAAACCATTCTATAGTATCCATATTTCGCGCGATAGTGTCAAGAAAAAAAACATTATAACCGTTATTTTTAAGCAAAGTCGCCGCATAAGCGGGAAGAATAGGATAAGTATAAGACGGATTTCTTAACCATTGAAATTGTTCGTTTAAAGACATTAAAGGAAAGCCTTCGTTATTTTCAAAAGGCGGATATGTTATGCATATTCTCTCTACTTTATCTTTTTTCATTTTATTTTTAATTTTATTTCTTTTTACCCGATTTTTTAGATTTTATAATTTTATTTTTATAAACATATTTTTCAAGTTCGTATTGGTCGTCAAATATAATATTAAACCATTCTTCGTATCTTTCGCATTTCGGCGGACTATGTTTTGAGCAAATCTCGTTTCTGTTTTCGTAATTTTTGCATAAATATGTTTTTTTATCCAAATATCTGCATTCGCTTCTTATCATATGATACCAAGTATCTTCGTAAATAAATATAAATGAATGTCTAAAATGCAAATACCATTTCAAAGTGTTAAGTTCTTCCTCGTCTTTCGGAGGCGATATTTCCATTACCAAATCATGACAGCATAAAGAATTACAATCGGCGCATAATTTTTCGCTAACCGTTTTCTGCCTACTTTTTAATAATTTATCCGATGGTATAATTTTCATTAATATAAACCGTTTTTATAAAATTTAATTTATATTATATTAAAGATTAAATTAAAATTCAATGATTAAATACGAAACTTGCATATCTAAAGTAGATAGAAACCAAAGTATATAAAAATATTTCTTTTATAAAAAGTAATCAAAAATTCTTGTTCTTTTTTGATAACACAATAGGCTAAAAACTAACATAGTAAAGCCTGCATTCGTAGAAAACATTAAGATTTTAAGCAACGGCAATATCATTGCCTTGATTATGCGGGCTTTAAACCTAATAATATAAAAATTTTATTTGTTGGAATAAGAAAAGTAAAAGAATATAAATAAAATAGATGAATCATAAACAATCTAAATTAAAATATTATTAGAAAGCATATCTTATAAAATTTTAAGCAAAATCGGGTAATTTATAAAACTCCAAAAAATTATTAAAGTATTTTATAATTAAGATAATAAAAAACAAATTATATATTAATTAATAAATTTATTATAAATAAAACCTTTCAAAAATTCTTATTATAGTTTATAATATAATGAATTATATTATTTTATTGGAATTATTAATCGTGGAATTATTAGCTATTATATTTTTTATAATTGTAATTATAGTATTTATTTTAATGTTTGGCTTACTTTTTTTCGTATCTTTTATAAGCAAGACATTTAATTTTATATCGTATTTGATTTTTAGAAATCGTGAAGATTGTCCTTTTTGTCATAGTAGAAAATCTTTAAAAATTATAAAGACGGAAAATGGATACAGAAAAGAATGCGATAAATGTAAATTTTCGGTAGAGGTGGAAGATAAAAAATATAACGAATAGATTTACGAGGGGAGGGGGTTGAACCCTCATGCCTAGGCACTAGATCCTAAGTCTAGCGTGTCTGCCAATTCCACCACCCTCGCTTTAAGTTTATTTATTATACATTATATAATATTTTTTTCAAGTAAGAGTAATGCGATATGAATAGAATTCAAAAAATAAATAAAAATTTTCAAAAGTTAAAAAAATTCTTTAGCGAAGATATATATTATACTGACGCTTCGATATTTAATCCTATAAAAAGATTTTTTATAAATTTATTTAGAGTAATAACTTTTGCGATAACCGATTTTGTTAAAGACGATTGCACAATAAGAGCGGCTTCATTAACCTATCTTGTAACTTTGTCTTTAATTCCCGCTTTAATAGTAGGTTTATTTATCTTGAGAATTTTTAATTTATATCAAAATATTTTTACCGTGATTTTTGATTGGATGCAAACAAACGCTCCTTTTTACGAGCCAATGGTTAGGCAAATATTAAATATAGCCGACAATACAAATTTGGCAAGTTTCGGATTAGTCGGCGTAATTTCTACTTTGGTAAGCACAGGATTAATTTTGCATAATATACAGCAATCGCTTGTTAAAATATGGAGAGTTAAAATAAAAACTTCAATTCCTAGAGTCGCTGCGAATTATATAGCTTTACTTTTTTTAATTCCAATAATGATAGGAATATCTTTTTCGCTTATAACTTATATGCATATTAGCTCATATAATTATCCGACTATAATTAGAATATTATTATCTTGGGTTACTCCAATAATCGCTATGTCTTTATTAGTTTTATTTTCTTACGTTTTAGTTCCTCAAACAAAAGTAAATTGGTCAAACGCCGCTATATCTTCGGTTTTGGTAGCTATAACTATAATAACTCTTTTTAGCGTTTATTTTAGATTAAATTTAAATGTAAAAAATTATAAACAAATTTTCGATAGCGATAAATATAAAATAGAATATATAGTAAAAGAAATAAACTCTGGCGTTAATAAAAATATTTCAAATATTACTTTAGAGAGAATAAGCTATAGAATAATTGAAAATCTTGGAAACGGTTTGAGTGCTCCAACTTACGATAGAGAGATTATTTCTACAAATATTCTTAACTTTATTGATTTTTCGCCAAATGTATTTGAGCAGTTAATGAAATATAATTTTAAAATAGGCGATATTGTAGTGATAAGCAACGAAGATAATACTTTAACTAGCATAAGTCCAGCCGAGTTTTCATCGGCAAGCGCTTTCGCTCAAATTCCCGTTTTGCTTTTGCTTTTATATATAATTTGGATAATAATTTTATTTGGAGCAGAGCTTACTTATTCTCTTCAATATTTTAGAGCTTATGGAGTCGATAGGACAAATATAAAACTTTCATTTGCGGAAAAAGAAGTTATAGCTTTAGAGTTTATGCATGCAATCGCTTATAGATTTATTAACAAGAAAAAACCTTTTACAATATACGAACTTGCAAAAGAATTAAAAACTCCTCCGACAATAATAAATGAAATATCCGAAAGTTTAGAAAAATCTATGTATATAATAAAAACTGTTGACGGTTCAAAAATATCTTATATATTAGGTTGTCCTCCCGAATCTATAACTGTTGGCGATATTTTATATTCTCTAAAAATGAATGGCGGATTTAGAAATAAAAATCTCTCTCCAGATGATAAATATAAAAAACTTATATACGAAAATAAAACTATATCGAATAAAGATTATAATAAAGATTTATATCATTTGGTTATTAATAAATAATTTTTAATTTTCTTTATTAATTTTATTATTATGGCAAATTATTTTTATATTTTGAATCTTTAAACTCTAAATAAGGCTTCGAGCTTAACATATGAATCGCAGTTATAAGAGAGTAGCTTATCCATGCTTTTTTTTCTGCATCCTTTTTATCTTTGCTCGATTCATTTTCTTTTAAGAGTTCGTTTAAGGTTTTTGAAATATTTAAAATATTATCTTCAAAAAAATCTTCGCATTCTTCGCAGGTATCCATTGTAGCCTGTCCTTCAATTTCTTCAATTTCTTTACCGCACCAAACGCAATTAATACTCATTTTATCTCCAATTTTTTATTTATAATAAATCTTAAATAACAAAAGAATAATATTTAATATTTCCTTCAGTATCCAAAACTTCTATTGTAATTGAACCCGCTTCTTCATCTTCTATTATAATAGTAAAATTTTCGCTCATAGAATCCAAAACTTTATCATCGGGAAGTATATAATGCCATTCTTCCGTTATAGTTGAATATCTTACTGTTTTCAAAAATGAAAGTTTATCTTCCGCTCTAAAAGTTATTATTCTTTTATTTCCTTCGGTTTTTACGGCAAAATCAAATATTTCAGGCGAATCATTATCGTATTTTATATTAAGAACTTCCAAAGTTTTAGTTTTTGATAAATCTATCGGATTATCGAATCTGTCGCTTGCCGTTATTCTAAAATCATAAATTCCTGAAGGCATTAAATAAGACTTAAATCTAAAATAGGGCGTTTCTAAATTATTTGCAAGTTTTCTATAATTTTTTTCGCCTTTTAATCTATATTCCAAATCGTAAATAAGTTTATCGCCGTTTGGGTCGCTTCCTTTCCAATAAATCATAGTTTCGTTTTCTTCAAGCTGCGGACTTTTCGTAGTTTCGCTTGAATCGTTTTGCTGTTTATAATAAGTAGTTAATCCGCCATTTAAAACATCGGGAGGCAAATTATTTTCAATATAAGTAAAATCCATAGAACTTAAAACAGGAACTGATTTTTCATTAGCGTTAGAATTTTTCATTGTTATTCTAAATTGCAAAAATCTTCCGTCTGGAGCGTTAATTTTTCCGTCTTCCGAAACTTTAGTAAAATCGCTCCAAGTATTATCTACTCTTGCCACATTTCCCGTTCTCACTTCAAAAGATATATCCGAACCATCTGGAATAGTTGTCATTGCTTTTAAACTTCCTAATTTGCTTAAAAGTTTTAAATCCAAAGTATCGCTTATAAAACTGCCTTCTGAAGGATTTCCGTTTTGCATTTTATAAATTTCTCCCGTTTTTGATATTGCAAAATATAATCCGTCTTTCGTAGCCGAAAAAGTTGAGAGAGTTTTATTTTCTAATCCGCCAATATACGATAGAAGTCCGTCATTTCCGTTTATTTTATAAATGTCCGCGTTATCTCCCGTTATAAAATATATATTATTATCGATATCGCTACTTAAAGCAAAAACCAAAGTTTGATTTAAGAAAAATAATCTTTGAACAGTTCCGTTTGTGTCCGCTTTATATAAAGAATTTCTAAATTCTTTTGCGCTATCGTCCGCCAATTTTCCGCCGTCTATTATCGAAGGCAAAATTAAATATGAAGGCTCTCTTGTCGCAGTTCCAAAATATAAATTTCCTATATTATCCATAGTTATCGCGTAAACCTCATTTTGAGCGGTATCGTAAACAGTTTTATAAGAAGGATTTTCTAAATTAGTCGATAAATCCACAGATAAAACTAATCCTCTTCCTGCCGTTCCTATATAAAGTTTATTGTTTTTAGAATCAAAATAAAGAGACATTGCATGCTGTTCTTCCGTTTTTAATATTTCCGTTATATTTCCGTTTGAAGATATTTTTAATACTCTCGCATTATTTCCGCCCGCTGCTGCATATAAATTTCCGTTATTGTCAAATTTCATATCCCAAATATAAGTGTCATCTACATTTTTATTCCAAATTTCATTTCCCGATTTATCATATTTTATAATTCTTGCATAAGGCGCTGTAGCCGCGTATATATTTCCCGAATTATCTGAAATTACAGAAGTAAAAGCGCTTTCGTTTGTAGATTTGACAAATAAATTAAAATCTATTTCTCCCGCTTCTCTTTTATACAATTCCGCTCCGTCTCCGCTTATAGCCGCATACATAGAACCGTCCGAAGAATTATATATTTTCCAAATAAATTTTCCTTCTATAGCGCCGTCTTTTTCTATAATCGGAGCTAAAATTAAAGAACCTTGTTCGGTGAGCATTATTCCGTTATAAGTTCCGTTATTATAAAAGCCCTTTCTTGAGCTTGAATAATTTCTTGTAACGACTCCGAAAATATTAGTATTTGATAAAATTAATAATATTAAAATGATTTTAGCGATTTTCATATTTATCCGCTCCTTCTATGATTATATCTATTTTCATTAAACCCAATATTGAATAAGGCATATCAAATTGTCCTTCTATAGCGTTTATAACCGATGCTTTATCCGAAGTATAATTATTTGCCATTACTCCGTATTTTGAAATAGGAAGCATAGGAAAAGAATCTTTGCCTATTTGAACGCCTCTCGCCGAAGAATAAAGCCAAACTTTCAAAGCCTTATCGTCATAGGATTTGCCATATATTCTCATAACATCGTCTAAACTTCTTATTTTATATTTATTCGGCATAAATAACCGCTCGGCATAATTATAAATATATTCGTTAGCCGCATAAATACTGTAAACATCCGTAGTCAAATTAACGGGAAGTTTAACGGGAATATTTATATAAGTTTTTTCTTTGCCGTAAGGAGTTATTCCAACTCTTAAATGTATAGTCTCGCCCGCTTTAGCTTTAGGCTCAAGCAAAGTTATATCGTTTAAAAAAGCGTATTCTAAATTACTTCTTTTTATAGAGAGTTTTATTGATTTTATTCCGACTCTATTAAAATTATTATAAATAAAAAAATCAACGGGAGCTATTAATTGTTCTATTGCCGTTTTGAAAGCGTCTTTAGAAGAGTAGCTTAATATTCTATCGATTACTTTATAAGGTTTTTCAAAATAATCCGTTTCTATTTCATAACTTACGCTAAATACTCCGTCCTCATCGCTTCCCGCGCTTGAAGTTACGGCAGTATAAATTGCCATAGAAAGCAAATAAGAAAAATATGTCGGGTCGTTCAATACTCTAAAATTAAAATCTTTATTCAAAAAACTTTGGTCTTCAACTTGCAAATTAACGGGAATCATAGTATTTTCGGGCACTTCTCCGTAAACTCCCGAAACTCCAAAAGTTCCGTCATAAACTGTATAGCCCAAATAATTAGAATAAGCCGCTCCTATTTTAAATGAAGATGCTGTTGAAGCTACAATATGATTTATATAAGCTCTTGAAACGGGCGCTCTTAATCTTCCTTTGGACCACATTGAATGCCCGAATAATAAAAATTTTTCATTGTCCGTATGCGAAACAGTGCCGACTCCAGCTATTGAAAAATCTCCGTCAATTAAAACTATCGCCACAGAATCGCCGAATAAAAATTTACCACTTTGATTAATATCCGAAATTGAGCCTCCAGCTTGCATTGGATAAAATCCCATTTCTTTAAATTTATCCGAATATTCTAAAAAAGAATCTCCGTTAAAACCCGAAAACATTAAAGGAGTTTGCAAAGAATTTTTACTTATTGAAGCGACTTTTGAAGCGTTTGTATCGTTATATAATTTATACATTTCTTCTATTGGAGTGACGCCCGCAATCGGGTCTTTCGCATAATTCCAACCAAAAGCCAAAGCGCCAGCAATTTTTCCATCAAAATAAATTGGCGAGCCGCTCATTCCTGCAACCGTTCCCGAATGTTCCAAATTAAGCCCTTCAAGTTCTATTAATATAGCATCGCTTCCATGCCACATTTTTCTTAAAACGGAAATAACTTTTACTTTAAAAGGCTCGACATTTGTTCCATGTATTACCGTATAGCCGACTCCTTCCATTCCTTCCGTTATTTCGCTTATCGGTATAACCTGCGGATTATCGGGAGGAGAAGGCGGCAAATTTTGAGCAAATAAACTTAAATTAAATAAAAATAAAGTTAAAAATATTCTGTTCGTCATAATATCCTATATCTTATTAAAAATTAAAATTTATAATAAATATTATACTAAATTAAATAAAATTCAATAAATAATAACTTATAATTTATCGACATGTAAAGAGTTAAAAATAATATCTTTTATTGTAAAACAATAATAGAAGAATTTAAAAAAATTTTTTACTTTCTTTTTTTATAAATAGCAAGTAAAAATTCTTGTTCTTTAATTTATAACGCCAAAAAATGAATATTTTGCGTACTTTTAATAAAATCCTTAAATCCCATTATTGAAATATATTATTAAAAATAAAGCAAATAAAAAAGGCGCCGCAATTAAGCGATGCCTTTATTTTCTCTTATCTCTTATCAGTTTAACTCTAAAATTTTATTATTTTGTCGTTGCAGCTGGTTCTTTCGTAAAAGTCTCATTAACAGGCTCATTAGGCTTTTCTCCAAATGTTATGGTTACATCGCAACTACTCGCGCTTTTGAATGTCAATGTGGCGTCATATGTTGGATAAGTATCTTTTTTGCTAACACTTGTTGTATATTTTTGAACTTCTTCATTTTTTTTGGTATCCCAGTTATCTGCTTTTTTAATATTATTTAAAGTCGTATTATTTACTGTTGCTTTTGCACTACCATCGTTATTTATCGTTAATGTATTACCTGTTTTAGTGCTTTCCCAATCTCCTATGAGAGAGGAAGGTTTGAAAGCCAACTCTTTTGTCAATTTCACTT
>ULMG01044091.1_pt1 | contig 10260 bp, 5 predicted proteins | sample 1951601 | NCBI WGS metagenome assembly ULMG01 (sample SAMEA4835545, study PRJEB28245) | human gut metagenome | biome: gut microbiome; material: fecal sample | place: Denmark | collected 2008
GCAACGAAGCTGTCGGCAAGATTATAAAGCTGCTGAAATATTATGCTGCCGAAAAGGGGAAGGCAGAATTTCCAAACCACAGTATAGGGCTTTCCTATCGTTAAGTCCTTATTGATAACACACACATCCTTATTGACGAATATTCTTAATTATATTATAATACAAGAAACCATGTATGTAAATCATTTTTTGAAGCTTGGCTGACGGAGTGGAACTATGCAATTCTTGACAATTTGTCAAGCCGGCAGGATCGGCAAGGAAATTTTACTTGGCATCCCTGTAGGTTAGGCTGATTAGATTCTGCGCAGGAAGCAAATTTATATCGGAATTTTCAAGGTGCGATGGAGGCATCGAACTCTATGGTAAGTGCAGAAAAACAATGTCGTACAGAGGAATGAAGCGGCACAAACGGTAATTTCATCCTCCGACAAATGAAATAACACAATTCATCACCAAAATGCATTATTATTCATTTATCATTCACTGCATTGCTCGCCGCTTTTTAGCAAACAACCGATTTATGTGTGCGGTAACGTACTATCGAAGTCAAACGCTTTGTAAATTTGCATATAATATTTTATACACTTGAAAAACCGTTGTGCATATATACAAAAACGCTTGAAGTATGAAAAAATGTCTTGCATAAATATTCATTATATGCTAATATATGTGCATAAAACACAGACAATACTGTATATCGGAGGTATTATTATGAATAAGAAGGATATCAAAAAAATTGTACTCGCTTACTCGGGCGGACTTGATACATCAATCATCATTCCGTGGCTCAAGGAGAACTACAACAACCCCGAGATAATCGCTGTTTCGGGTAACGTAGGTCAGGCAAGCGAGCTTGAAGGACTTGAGGAGAAGGCTCTCAAGACAGGTGCATCAAAGCTCTATGTTGAGGATCTCACAAAGCAGATGCTTGACGAGGTTGCTTTCCCGTGCGTTCAGGCAGGTGCTCTTTATGAGAACTATCCGCTCGGCACAGCTCTTGCACGTCCGATTATTGCGAAGAGACTTTGCGAGATCGCCGAAAAAGAGGGCGCAGACGCTATCTGCCACGGCTGCACAGGTAAGGGCAATGACCAGGTAAGATTCGAGGTTGCCATTAAGGCTTTCGCTCCCGACATGACAATCATCGCTCCGTGGAGAGAGTGGGATATCAAGTCACGTGATGAGGAAATCGACTACGCAGAGGCACACAATGTTCCTCTTAAGATAAACAGAGAGACAAACTACTCAAAGGACAAGAACATCTGGCATCTTTCTCACGAAGGTCTTGACCTTGAGGATCCGGCAAACGAGCCGCAGTATAACAAGCCCGGCTTCCTTGAGATGGGTATTTCTCCCGAGCAGGCTCCGGACAAGCCGACCTATGTAAAGATTCACTTTGAAAAGGGCGTTCCGACCGCTATCGACGGAGTAGAGATGGATTCCGTAGCTCTTGTTACAAAGCTCAACGAGCTTGGCGGCGCAAACGGCATCGGACTTCTTGATATCGTTGAAAACAGACTTGTCGGCATGAAGTCAAGGGGCGTATATGAGACTCCGGGCGGAACAATCCTCTACAAGGCTCATGAGATGCTCGAAACAATCACTCTCGATAAGGAAACTTCGCACTATAAGGCACTTGTAGGTCATAAGCTCGGCGAGCTTGTTTACAACGCTCAGTGGTATTCACCGCTTACAGAGGCTATCCTTGCTTTCGTTAAGGAGACTCAGAAGACGGTTACAGGTGACGTAAACGTTAAGCTCTACAAGGGCAACATCATCAACGCCGGCGTAACATCTCCGTTCTCACTCTACGATCCCGAGATCGCAACCTTCGATGAGGACGAGGTTTACAACCAGGCTGATTCGGCCGGATTCATTAACCTTTACGGTCTGCCGACCAAGGTTTATTCAAAGATGAAGAAAAAGGCCGGTCTTGACTAATCAATAACGGAGAATTATAAGCTATGGAAAAGATGTGGGCAGGCAGGTTTGCCAAGGAACTGAATAAGGAAGCCGATGATTTCAATTCGTCGATTCATTTTGACTGCAAGATGTATAAGCAGGATATAACGGGCTCGATGAAGCATGCGACAATGCTTGCAATGCAGAAAATCATCACCGACGACGATTGCGACAAGATTCTTGCCGGACTTCAGTCGATACTTGACGACCTTGACAGCGGCGCTCTTAAGTTCGATATGGACGCCGAGGATATTCATATGTTCGTTGAGTCCGAGCTGACAAAGCGTATAGGCGACGTCGGCAAGAAGCTCCACACGGCGAGAAGCCGTAACGATCAGGTTGCCGTCGATATCCGTCTTTATCTCAGAGACGAGACGGAAGAGATTATTCCGCTCATCAAGAATCTGCTTGCGGCCATACTTTCCGTTGCCAAGGATAATAAAAACACGATTTTACCCGGATATACTCATCTTCAGCGTGCTCAGCCGATAACCTTTGCTCATCATCTTTTGGCTTACGCTATGATGTTTATCCGTGATATCGGAAGGCTTGAGGATGCCATGAAGAGGATGAATTACTCTCCTCTCGGCTCCTGCGCCCTTTCGGGTACAACATACAATACAAACCGTGAATTCGTCGCTGAGCAGCTCGGATTTGACGGAATCACGCTCAACAGCATTGACGGCGTTTCCGACAGGGATTTCTGCGTTGAGCTTATGAGTGCATTCGCAACGATCATGATGCACCTTTCCCGTTTTTCAGAGGAGATTATCCTTTGGTCGAGCTGGGAATTTAAGTTCATTGAGCTTGACGACAGCTTCACGACGGGCTCAAGCATCATGCCTCAGAAGAAGAACCCCGATATGGCGGAGCTTGTCAGGGGCAAGACGGGTCGTGTTTACGGCGACCTCTTCACAATGCTCACCGTTCTCAAGGGTATTCCGCTTGCATACAACAAGGATATGCAGGAGGACAAGGAGTGTATATTTGACAGCATTGCTACCGTTAAGCAGTGTCTTAAAGTTTTTGCTCTGATGATTGAAACAATGAAGGTCATCAAGGAGAATATGTATTCTGCGGCTCAAAAGGGCTTTATTAACGCAACCGACCTTGCCGATTACCTTGCTAAGAAGGGTCTTCCGTTCAGAAGTGCATATAAACTTGTCGGTCAGATTGTCGCTCATTGCATTGATAACGGTCTTGTGCTTGAAACAATGCCGCTTGAGGATTACAAGAAGTACAGCGATTTGTTCGAGGAGGATCTTTTTACCGAGATTTCTCTTGAAACCTGCGTTTCCAAGAGAATTTCGGCAGGCGGAACGGGTCCCGAATCCGTTGAAAAGCAGATTGCGTATGTTGAAAATTATATTTAAACTTAAAAATATTTGGGCTGTCCTGATGAACAGCCCTTTTGTTCTAATTAAGTATTTGAAAATATTGCAAAACTATTTGAAAATTTTATTAAATGATGTATAATTACAGGAGGGTGATACCGATGGTTAATTTAAAAGGCAGAGACTTTCTTAAATTGCTTGATTTCACAAGCGAGGAAATTGAGTATCTCATCGACCTTGCGGCTGATTTGAAAGCAAAGAAGAAAGCGGGAATCCCACACAGGATCCACGAGGGTAAGAATGTTGCTCTTATCTTTGAAAAGACAAGCACAAGAACACGTTGCAGCTTTGAGGTCGGTGCTAACGATCTCGGCATGGGCTCAACCTATCTTGCCGAGGGCTCGCAGATAGGTAAAAAGGAGAGCATTGCCGACACGGCGAGAGTTCTCTCGGGCATGTTTGACGGCATCGAGTACCGCGGCTACGGTCAGGATCTTGTTGAGGAGCTTGCAAAGTATGCGAGCGTTCCAGTATGGAACGGCCTTACGAATGAATTTCACCCGACTCAGATTCTTGCCGACTTCCTGACTATTAAGGAGCAGTTCGGTCATCTTAAGGGAATTAACTTCGTTTACATGGGTGACGCAAGGTACAATATGGGCAATTCACTCATGGTTGGCTGTGCTAAAATGGGCATCAACTTCATCGCATGCGCACCGAAGAAGTATTTTCCCGACCATGACCTTGTTGACACCTGCAAGGCGATTGCAAAGGAAAACGGCTGTGAAATTAAATTCAGCGAGAATCCCACGGAGGCCGTAAAGGACGCAAACGTAATTTATACGGATGTTTGGGTTTCAATGGGCGAACCGATGGAGGTTTGGAAAGAAAGAATCGACGACCTTATGCCGTACCAGGTCAATCAGAAGCTTATGGATGCGGCGGCAGATGACGTTGTGTTTATGCACTGTCTGCCCGCATATCACGACCATAAAACAAAGGTTGGCAGGGAAATCGGCGAAAGATTCGGCTGTGACGCTCTTGAGGTCACGGACGAGGTCTTTGAAAGCGAACGTTCAATCGTTTTCAGAGAGGCAGAAAACAGAATGCACACTATAAAAGCAGTTATGGCGGCGACATTATGATTAAAAAAGTTTACATTATACTTGAAGACGGACACATTTTTGAAGGCAAAAGCTTCGGCGCAGAGGGCGAGGCTCTCGGCGAGCTTGTCTTTACAACAGGCATGGGCGGATATATCGAAACGCTCACCGATCCCAGCTATTACGGACAGATAGTCATGCAGACCTTCCCCCTTATCGGCAACTACGGCATCATGGAGGAGGACTTTGAAAGCGACAGGTCCTATGTCAGCGGCTACGTTGTCAGGGAGTGGTGCGAACTGCCGTCCAATTTCAGGACGGAGTATGACCTTGACACCTTCCTCAAGAAGCAGGGAATAGTCGGCGTTTACGGCGTTGACACACGTGAGATTACGAGAATAATCCGTGAAAAGGGCGTTATGAACGCAAAAATCGTCAGCTCGGTCGACAATATCGACTATGACGAAATCAAGGCTTACAGAATCGTTGACGCAGTCAAGAGTGTAAGCTGCAAGGAAAAGTATACGGTATCGGACGAGGGAGCGAAGTATAAGGTTGCGCTGCTTGATTACGGCGCAAAGAAAAATATCGTTCGTGAGCTTGTTGCAAGGGGCTGCGAGGTCACGGTTTTCCCGTATGACACCTCGGCTCAGGAGATTATCGAGATGAATCCCGACGGAATCATGCTCTCAAACGGCCCGGGCGACCCGGAGGAAAACATCGTTCCGATTGAAAACATAAAGGAGCTTGCCGGCAAATTCCCGATTTTCGGAATCTGTCTTGGTCATCAGCTTACCGCTCTTGCAATGGGCGGCAAGACCATGAAGCTCAAATACGGTCACAGAGGAGTTAATCAGCCGGTCAAGCAGCTTGAAACGGGCAGAACCTATATTTCAAGCCAGAACCACGGATATGCCGTTGTTGCCGAAAGCCTTGACAGGCGATATGCAAGAGAGAGCTTTATTAACGCAAACGACGGCACATGTGAGGGCATGGAATACAGAAGCAAGCAGATATTCACCGTTCAGTTTCACCCTGAGGCATGCTCAGGCCCGAAGGACACCAAGTTCCTGTTTGACAGATTTATTTCAATGATGGGAGGAAAAAACAATGCCGCTGAATAAAGACATAAAGAAGGTACTTGTTATCGGTTCCGGTCCTATCGTTATCGGTCAGGCGGCTGAGTTCGATTACGCCGGCGCACAGGCCTGCCGTGTCCTCAAGGACGCGGGACTTGACGTTGTGCTTGTCAATTCCAACCCTGCAACTATCATGACGGATAATGCGCTCGCCGACGAGATTTATCTCGAACCGCTGACGCAGGAGACCGTTAAAAGAATTATTGAAAAAGAACATCCCGATTCTATCCTTGCCGGACTCGGCGGACAGACGGGGCTTACAATAGCTATGCAGCTCGCTCAGAACGGCTATCTCGAAAAGATGGGCGTTAAGCTGCTCGGCACGAATGCCGAAGCCATTGACAAGGCGGAGGACAGACAGCTTTTCAGAGACACGATGCTCAAAATCGGTCAGCCTGTCGTTCCGTCGGATATCGCAAACACCGTTGACCATGCGGCCGAAATTGCGGCGGAAATCGGCTACCCCGTAATCATCCGTCCCGCTTTCACCCTCGGCGGCGCAGGCGGCGGAGTTGTTTACAACGAAGAAGAATTAAGAATTATCGCATATAACGGACTGGAGCTTTCACCCATCAATCAGATTCTTGTCGAGCGTTTCATCGGCGGCTGGAAGGAGATTGAGTTTGAGGTTATGCGTGACAGCGTGGGCAACGTTATCGCTGTTTGCTCAATGGAAAACTTTGACCCGGTCGGCGTTCATACGGGCGACAGTATTGTTATTGCTCCGGCCGTTACGCTTTCGGACAAGGAATATCAGATGCTTCGTTCCGCTTCGCTCGATATTATCACCGAGCTTGGCATCGAGGGCGGCTGTAACTGTCAGTTTGCACTCAATCCCGAGAGCTTTGAATATTCCGTTATCGAGGTTAACCCGAGAGTTTCCCGTTCCTCGGCTCTTGCTTCAAAGGCGACGGGTTATCCTATTGCAAAGGTTACGACCAAAATTGCACTCGGCTACACGCTTGACGAAATCAGAAACGATATCACGGGCAAGACCTGTGCCTGCTTCGAGCCTACTCTTGACTACGTTGTCGTCAAGTTCCCGAAGTGGCCGTTTGATAAGTTTGTCGGAGCAAGCCGTAAGCTCGGCACTCAGATGAAGGCAACCGGCGAGGTAATGTCAATCGCTCCGAGCTTTGAGATGGCGGTCATGAAGGCTGTCAGAGGTGCGGAAATTTCACTTGAAACACTCAATTATAATAAATTCCCCGATGAGATGGACGTCGTTGAACGTCTGCATGAGCAGGACGACCTGCGAATCTTTGTCGTGTTCAAGGCTCTCAAGGAGGGCGTAAGCATTGAGAAGATTCATGAAATCACAATGATTGATGAATGGTTCCTCGGAAAGCTCAAAAATCTTGCCGACTATGAAAAAATGCTTGAGAGCGGCAAGCTTGACAAGGATTACTACGAAAAGGGCAAGAAATACGGCTACAAGGATTCGACGATTCTCAAAATGGCCGGCAAGCTCCCCGAAAAGACGCTTAACGCCGTCTACAAGATGGTTGATACCTGCGGCGCAGAGTTCAAGGCCGAAACGCCCTATTTCTACTCAACATATGACACCGACTGTGAGTCAAGAGAGATTGAAAGAGGGAAAAAGGAGAGAATTATCGTTCTCGGTTCGGGACCCATCCGTATCGGCCAGGGTATCGAATTCGACTATTCCTCCGTTCACTGCGTATGGACTCTCAAGGAGCTTGGCTATGAGGTCATCATTGTAAACAATAACCCCGAGACGGTTTCAACGGATTTCGACACGGCGGACAGACTTTACTTTGAACCGCTCAACGATGAGGACGTAATGAACATCATCAAGGTTGAAAAGCCTGTAGGCGTTGTTGTTGCGTTCGGCGGTCAGACGGCTATTAAACTCACAAAGTTCCTTGACGAGAATAATATCCCGATTCTCGGCACTTCGGCCGAGGGCATTGATATTGCCGAGGACAGAGAGCGCTTTGACGAATTGCTCGAAAAATTCGGCATCAGCAGACCCAAGGGCCAGACTATCATGGACACCGAGGACGCTATCAGAGCGGCAAACGAGCTTGAATACCCCGTTCTTCTCCGCCCGTCATACGTTATCGGCGGTCAGAACATGACTATTGCATATAACGACACTGATGTTAGGCGTTACATGGATATCATTCTTTCGCAGAAGATTGAAAATCCTGTTCTTGTCGATAAATATATGATGGGCACGGAGCTTGAGGTTGACGTTATCTCCGACGGCAAGGATGTTCTTATCCCCGGCATCATGGAGCATATCGAGCGTGCCGGCGTTCACTCGGGTGACTCGATTGCGGTTTATCCGCCCTATAACATTCTCGACAGCATGATTGACAAGATTGTTGATATTTCGACAAAGCTTGCACTTTCGCTCGGCACAAAGGGTCTTGTCAACATTCAATATCTTATCTATCGCAACGAGCTTTACGTCATTGAGGTTAACCCCCGTGCGTCAAGAACAATTCCTTACATCAGCAAGGTTACAGGCGTTCCGATGGTTGAGCTTGCAACAAAGGTCATGGTCGGCACAAGGCTCATCGAGCTTGGCTACGGCACGGGACTCTACAAGATTCCGCCGTATGTTGCAATCAAGGTTCCCGTATTCTCGTTCGAGAAGCTCAACGATGTCAATTCCGAGCTCGGACCCGAAATGAAGTCAACCGGCGAGGTTCTCGGTATAGGCCGAACCCTCAACGAAGCTCTGTTCAAGGGACTTATATCCGCAGGCTTCAAGGTTGGTCACGAGAGCACATACCACGACAATAAATACAACGGCGGCGTGCTTATCAGTGTTCACGATAAGGACAAGCCCGAGGTTATATCGCTTGCGAAGAAGTTCGCAGACGTCGGATTGAAGATTTATTCAACACCGAACACGGGCAGGCTTATTCAGTCGGCAGGTATAAAAGCCGAGATTATCGAAGAATTCAGCGACGGCAAGCACGTTATCGAAATGCTCGAAACAGGCAAGATTGATTACATTGTTTACACAGGCTCAACGGCTAAATCGACAATTGAAAACTTCATCAAAATTCACCGCCGTGCAGTTCAGCTCTCAATCTGCTGCCTTACATCGCTTGACACGGCAAATGCACTTTGCGATATTCTTTCAAGCCGCTTCACTCAGCGCAACACCGAACTTGTCGATATCAACCATATGCGCTCAAAACGTATGCGCCTGAACTTCACCAAGATGCAGGCGACGGGCAACGACGATATATATTTCAACAACATGAATAAGAATATTCCGTCACCCGAGTCTCTGACAATCAACTTCACCGACCGTCATTACGGAATCGGCGGTGACGGCGTTGTTCTTGTTGAAAAATCGGACATTGCCGACGCAAAAATGGTTGTTTATAACGATGACGGAACTCAGACGCTCATGGCTGCGAACAGTATTCGCTGCGCCGCGAAGTTCCTCTATGATAACGGAATCGTGCCGAAAACGGCAATGACGATTGAAACGAACTGCGGTGTCAAGAATGTTCGGCTGTATTCGTTCAACGGCGAGGTAAGATCGGCTCAGGTCGATATCGGCAAGCCCGATTTTGACCCTGCAAGCATCCCGATGAAGACCGACACCTACATGATAATCGACCAGCCGGTTGATGTCGGCGGCGAGACTATTAACATCAGCTGTGTTACAATCGGCAATCCGCATTGCATTGTGTTCATGGAGAATGTCGACAGCGTTGACCTCAATGAGTTCGGAGATAAAATTCGTAATTCGGGCATTCTTCCCGAGTATATCAACACGGGTATCGCACGAATGATCGACAGAAACACGATTAAGCTCCGCTGCTATGAGAGAGCGGTCAACGGCGAGAGTCTCGGCTGCGGAACATCGGCGGCTGCGGCAGTTGTTGTTGCAACGGAAATGGGTCTTTGCAAGAAAGGTGAGGACGTAACGGTCAAGATGCCCGGCGGCGACGTTGTTATCACCTATACCGACGAGACCATTCTTGTTAACGGCGACACAAGAAAGATCTATGAGGGCGTAGTTGAATATTAAGCATAAATTTTGATTTTTGCACCTTCTCTCGGCTCGGGGGAGGGTGCTTTTTCTTTGCTCTTCTATGTAATTTATTTTGACAAGCATGCAATAATTATGGTAAAATAACCTTTGGTGATTTAATGAAAATCGGAAATCTTGAAATAAAAGGACACGCTTGTCTTGCACCGATGGCCGGAGTTGCCGACAGGGCATTCCGTGAGCTTTGCGTGAGCTACGGTGCGGCATACGTTATCAGCGAAATGGTCAGCTCCAAGGGCCTGACGATGCAGGACAAAAAATCAAAGGAACTGCTTTTTCTCTCGGACGCAGAACGTCCGGCAGGTGCACAGATATTCGGCGATAACCCGGATATTATGGCAAAAGCCGCATTGAAGGCTATGGAGTTCTCTCCCGACTTTATCGATATAAACATGGGCTGTCCCGCACCGAAAATTGCAGGCAACGGAGGCGGATCGGCTCTTCTCAAAAATCCGGAGCTTATCAGCCGAATTGTCGAAAGCGTGGTTGAAGCTTCCCCCGTTCCCGTTACGGCGAAAATACGAATCGGTTGGGATGAAAACAGCATTAACGCCGTCGAAATAGCAAAGCGAGTCGAAGCGGCCGGTGCAAACGCAATCACGGTTCACGGCAGGACGAAAACTCAGATGTACGCTCCGCCCGTTTTGCTTGAAGAAATTGCAAGGGTCAAAAATGCC
>ULMG01004261.1_pt1 | contig 10207 bp, 9 predicted proteins | sample 1951601 | NCBI WGS metagenome assembly ULMG01 (sample SAMEA4835545, study PRJEB28245) | human gut metagenome | biome: gut microbiome; material: fecal sample | place: Denmark | collected 2008
AAAGTGGTCAACTAAAATCGTTAAACCACACAACAACCTCTATGCCAAGCGGCTTCGATGGCAGATGAAAGCGGCTTCGATGAGCAATGAAAGCAATTGCGTTGGGCATCGAAGCCGCTTGCATTTTTTTTAGAATATTCTTCTGCAAAAATATAATAAAGTGGCAAAGGCGTCGTTATATTAACAAAAGCAAGAACATAACATACATAAAAAAGATGCCTATGAAGCAATATTCTACATCTGATGAAATGAGACCGTCGAAAAAGACTATCAATATGATTAAACAGATAGCCTACACTTATCGCGCTATCAAAATGAATGGACGTTATGAGGCGTTCTGCCTCAACTAAAATAAGAACAAAGAATGAAACCAATCATATCCCCATCTCTGTTGTCTGCCAACTTTATCGACCTGAGAAGCGACATAGAGATGATCAACAAGAGCGAAGCCGACTGGCTTCATCTCGACGTAATGGACGGAGTTTTCGTGCCCAATATCTCTTTTGGATTTCCTGTCATCGAGGCGGTGTCAAAGGTATGCACCAAGCCTCTCGACGTGCATTTCATGATTGTCCACCCAGAGCAATACATAGAGCAGACTGCCAAGGCGGGTGCAATGATGATGAATGTGCACTACGAGGCATGCACCCACCTTCACCGTACCATACAGCAGATTCATGCCGCTGGAATGAAAGCCGGTGTAACCCTGAACCCATCCACACCTGTCTGCGTGCTCGAAGACATTATCTGCGATGTGGACATGGTGCTGCTGATGAGTGTGAATCCGGGCTTCGGCGGACAGCAGTTCATTGAGAACACCATAGGCAAGCTGGCACGACTGCGCCAACTCATCAAGTCATCCGGCTCGAAAGCACTGATAGAGATCGATGGTGGCGTGCAGGCAGAAACGGCTCCCCGCCTGATAGAGGCTGGTGCCGATATCTTAGTGAGTGGCAGTTATGTGTTCAAGAGCAAAGACCCTCTTGCCACCATCCACGGTCTTAAAACATTGTAATATTCGAGAAGACATCGTGCTCCTTAGCCATACGACGTAGGTTAAGGAGTGCGTAACGCATTCTGCCAAGACTGGTGTTGATGCTTACATTCGTAAGTTCGGCGATTTCCTTGAAGGACAACTGCTGGTAATAACGCATATACACCACTTCCCTCTGGGTAGGTGGCAGTAGGTTGACCATCTTCTTAACATCCGACATCACCTGTCCCCGCACGATAGTGTTCTCCGCATTATCGAAGACCACGTATTCGTCTCTTATCTTCGACATATCGTTGTCATCGGGAGTCTCCACGATGTTCTGCAATCTGTTGTCGCGATACATATCCATCATCACATTGTGGGCTATGCGCATGCACCATGCCAGGAACTTGCCATTGGGCACATACTGGCGCTGCTGCAGTTTGGAAACCACCTTGACGAATGTCTCCTGAAAGACATCATTCGCCTTTTCCTGGTCGTGAACCACAAACATAATGTAGCCGAACAGTTTCACCTCGTTGCGTGACAGTAACAAATCGAATGCCCGATTGTCGCCCTCGACATAAGCCAAGGCGAGTTGCTCATCGGTCATTTCTTCGAGTTTTCTCATTTTTCTAACCTCTTTAGTTTCTTCAAGTAGAGATCTTAATCTATAGGCTATTTGTTTTTATTGTGTTAGGAATGTTAAAAATCACTGCAAAGATAGTACTTTTATCAAAAACCACCAAACAAGAAGACTTTTTTATTATCTTTCACACTATTTTTTAACAATTAGTGGCTGAGGAGAGGAAGGGTTCTATTAAGGAGTTATGATGAAGTAATCATGAATGTTAGCAGCGTCATTATCTGATTATTTCTCGGATTTGAGTATTTTACCATAAATTATTTCTCGGATTTAAATATTTTATCACAAATTATTTCTCGGATTTAAATATTTTCATTATATTTGCGGCTGTTATTCAATTGATTACGATTATGACAGAATACATATCAAGAAATATAGACTCAGAACTCACCGCATGGAAAGAAGATTCCATGCGGAAACCACTGTTGCTTCGTGGTGCCCGACAGGTGGGGAAATCATCAGCTGTCAAAAATTTCGGGAAACAATTCAGGTATTTCGCAGAAGTAAACTTTGAACGCAACAAGGCAATAAAAACCTTCTTCCAAGGTGATATTGACGTACGATTGATTGCTAAAAAAATCAGCAGTTATATCAATGTTCCAATAGAAGCTGGCAAAACGCTCCTCTTCCTGGACGAAATACAAGAATGCCCAGAAGCTATCATGGCACTGCGCTTTTTCAAGGAAGATTATCCAGAGCTACATGTCATTGCCGCTGGTTCACTTCTTGAATTTACACTTCAGGAACTCCCAACTTTCGGAGTAGGAAGAATACATTCTCTCTTCATGTATCCAATGACCTTCGATGAATTCCTGCATGCCAACCACGAAGAAGCCCTCATCCAACTCCGAAATGAAGCATACGGGAACCTATCTATAGAACAAGCTTTCCATGACAAACTCGTGGAATACTTTCGTACCTATCTGCTTGTTGGAGGCATGCCGGAATCTGTACTTGCATGGATTAAGACACACGATTTCAACCGATGCAGAAACATCCAGGAAGACATCATACTGACATACGAAGATGATTTCAGTAAGTATAAAAAGAGAGTCAATCCAGACTTACTGCGAACAACGATGCGTGGCATCTGCCACCAGGCTGGAGAAAAGTTGACCTACAAACAAATATCAGCAGACTATCAGAGTTCACAAATTAGAGAAGCCATCCGCCTGTTGACGCTATCTGGAATCGTAACTCCTGTCGTTGCAACCTCAGGCAATGGCATTCCTCTGGATGCGGAAGCAGACGAAAAGAGTATGAAGATTCTATTCCTGGACCCAGGACTGCTATTAGCGGTACTTCAGCTGGAAGGCGACTTATCTCAACAGCTCATAGAACTTATATTAGCTGGCACTCCCCAGGAGCTTGTCAATAAAGGCGGTCTTACAGAAATGGTTGCAGGACTTGAGATTATGCGCAACAAACCATGCATCCAGCGACAAAAAATGTTCTATTGGGAAAAAAAGGGTAAGAGTGTTGCAGAGATTGACTATCTCGAAATTCACAACATGAAGATTACCCCTATCGAAATCAAATCAGGTACGCAAGGCGGCATGAAGAGTCTCTGGCTATTCATGAGAGAGAAAAAACTCACAGAAGCCTTCCGTTGTTCTCTTGAGAATTTTGGAGCTTTCGATTACATTGACAATCAAGACAACAATGCTACAAGACATGTTACCATACTGCCTCTCTACGCTTTGTCATTATTAAGAAACCATTCGTAAGCGGCTTCACGTTTATACCTTGCATAATTTTAAAAGACGGAATAACCTTTTTCAGATACAAACATCAGCTTGTTGTTTCTTAACTTCCTTGAGTTTTTCCGAAAACACCTTTATATATAGAATTCAACTTTCGCAAATGGGGAAGTTAAAGAAGTTAGAGAAGTTAAAGCCATATGCTTTATAGATAGATATTCACCCCAAAGGCTATTGGCTATAACTTCTAACGACCGAAGGGAATGATAAATTCTTTAACTTCTGAACTTGCTAAAGTTCAATTATATATATACAAAAAAGAGGTTGGTGCAGGATGCACCAACCTCGTGATAATGATTTCAATAAAGAAAATTGAAATCTTGTAAAAGATGCTGCAAATATAAACTTTATTATTGAGAACTCCAAGCTTTTTTGAAGGAAAATGAGTTTTTTAACATTGTGTACGCAACCATTACCAAATAAATTCATTATCTTTGTGGCGAAAATAACAACTACAGTATTAATCATTATCTATTTTAAAGCAAATTATGAGATACTTAAAGACACTATTGCTCGCTCTCCTATTGCCAGCTTGCGCCTTTGCAGCAGGATGGGATGACAATGAGTACAAGCGTATCGAGCAGAGCATCCAATTGCCAAAAATTGCCGAACGCCAGTTCCTTATCACATCTTTTGGTGCCAAGACTACAGCTACGGCTGCACAAAACCAAAAGGCCATCAACAGAGTCATCTCTCTTGTCTCCAAGAAGGGAGGCGGAAAGGTGATCATCCCTAAGGGTACCTGGAACACAGGAGCCATTGAGTTGAAGAGCCATGTCAACCTCGTTCTTGAGGAAGGCGCCACCCTTCACTTTGCCTTCGAGCCTAAGCTCTATCCCCTGGTACGTACCTCTTGGGAAGGTCTGGCTTGCTGGAACTACTCTCCCTGCATCTATGCCTACAAGGCTACCGACATTGCCATTACCGGTAAGGGAACCATCGATGGAGGTGGCAACAACGACACCTTCTGGCAGTGGAATGGCAGCCCTCGTTTCGGTTACAAGGAGGGTGTGACCAAAGAGAGCCAGAAGTTGGGCTCACGCAGCAAACTGCTGAAGATGGCAGAGGACGGTGTGCCTTTCGACGAGCGTAAGTTCGGTATGGGCTATGGCTTGCGTCCTCAGTTGGTCAACATGGTACACTGCGAGCGCATCCTTATCAAGGATGTCAAGATGATCAACTCGCCTTTCTGGGTCATCCATCCACTGCTCTCCAAGAACATCACGGTAGACGGTGTGTATGTATGGAACGAAGGACCTAACGGTGACGGTTGCGACCCAGAGGCTTGCGAGAATGTTCTCATCCAGAACTGCGTGTTCCATACCGGCGACGACTGCATCGCTATCAAGAGCGGTCGCAACAACGACGGTCGTCTCTGGAACCAGCCTTCCAAGAACATCATCATCCGCAACTGCAAGATGGAAGACGGCCATGGCGGTGTGGTGATAGGAAGTGAAATCTCGGGTGGCTGCGAGAACGTATATGCCGAAAACTGCGTGATGGACTCTCCACACTTGGAGCGCATCCTGCGCATCAAGACCAACAACTGCCGTGGCGGTCAGGTGCAAAACATCAATATGCGCAACGTCGTCGTGGGTCAGTGCAAGGAGGCTGTAGTGAAGATCAACCTCGACTACGAGAGAAAAGAGATATGCTATCGTGGTTTCGAACCTATCGTGAACAATGTGAATGTAGAGAACGTCACCTGCCAGAAGAGCGACTACGGCGTGCTGATTATCGGCCGCGACTCTTTGGAGAATGTCTACGACATCAATATCAAGAACTGTAAGTTCGACGGTGTGGTGAAAGAGCCTGTCAAGATCACCGGCAAGACCCGCAACGTGAAGTTCGACAACCTCGTCATCAACGGCTCCCTCGTTCTCAACAAGGAAGACCAGCCCTACAAGAACTATAGCGAATGGCTCACCTACAGCGAGATGAAGCGCGTGCCCCACTCTTACCTGCTCGACTTCAGCAGCAAGCCCAAGTGGAGCTATGTGATGGGTATCGAGATGGAGGGAATGCTCGACACCTACGAGCACTACAAGGAAGGCAACAATGCCATCCTCGACTACCTGAAGGAATATCCTGCCAAGATGATCGACGAGAAAGGCAACATCACTGGCTACAAATACGAAGACTTCAACCTCGACAATGTGCGTACTGCCAAGTTCATCCTGCGCATGCACAACCTCTTCCCTACCAAGGGAACAGAGAAAGCACTGAAGACACTCTTCAAGCAGTTGCAGAACCAGCCTCGCACCAAGGAGGGAGTTTACTGGCACAAGGCTATCTACGCCAACCAGGTATGGCTCGACGGTATCTTCATGGGACTGCCTTTCTACTGCAACTATGCCGTACAGACCATGAAGCCCAAGAAGGCAGAGAAGTATCTCAACGATGCGGTAGACCAGATGGTGAAGACCGACTATCGCACCTACGATGAGAAGACTCAGCTCTGGAAGCACGCATGGGATGAGACCCATCAGCAGTTCTGGGCAAACAAGGAAGACGGCAAGAGCCAGCACTGCTGGGCAAGAGCCTTGGGATGGTATGTGATGGCTATGACCGAGTGTCTCGACGCCATGCCCGAGAACTACGCACGCCGCCAGGAGGTGATCGACCTGCTGAACAAGGCGATGAAGAGTGTGGTGAAGTACCAGGACAAGAAGACTGGCGTATGGTACGACGTGCTCGACGTGAAGAGCGACAAGAACTACTTAGAGAGCACAGCCTCTTCGATGTTTGCCTATGTGCTGCTCAAGGGCTACCGCAAGGGTTACCTCTCTGAGGAATATCTCAAGGCTGGCGTGAAGGCATACAATGGTATCTTGAAACAGTTTATCAAGGTAAACGCCGACAAGACCATCAGTCTGACACGCTGCTGTGCAGTAAGCGGCTTGGGCCCTGGCCCCGGCCCATACGTCAAGAAGCCCAACTACAAGCGCGACGGCAGCTTCGAATACTATATGAGCGAGCCTATCCGCGACAACGATGCAAAGGGCGTGGGTCCTTTCATCTGGGCAAGTCTCGAAATGGAACAACAGGGACTTATCAAGTAACTCTATAAAAACAATCAGGCTAACAAATGAAGAAATCATTATCTATCATTGCGGCCTCACTCATCAGCATATCTACCATGGCACAGGCTCCTGCTTTCCCAGGAGCCGAAGGCCATGGTAGATATGTTACTGGAGGTAGAGGCGGTAAAATCTATCACGTAACGAATCTCAACGACAGCGGAACTGGCTCTTTCAGAGAGGCTGTCAAGTCGGGCAAAAGAATCATCGTCTTCGATGTGGCGGGTGTCATCGCCCTGAAGTCTGACTTGAAGATAGCAGACAACATCACCATCCTCGGACAGACAGCCCCTTCGCCAGGCATCACCCTGCGCTATTATACGGTTCAACCGGGCAGCAACAACATCATCCGTTTCATCCGCATTCGCCGTGGACAGGAGAAGGACATCAACGATGGAGCTGATGCCTCATGGCAGCGCAACAAGACAGGTATCATCTTCGACCACTGCTCCTTCAGCTGGAGTATCGACGAGGTGGCTTCGTTCTACGACAACAACAACTTCACCATGCAGTGGTGCACCGTGGCAGAGAGCCTCACCAACCCTGGTCACTCCAAGGGTGCTCATGGCTATGGCGGCATCTGGGGCGGTAAGTTAGCAAGTTTCCACCACAACTTCGTAGCTCATCTCATGAACCGTGGTCCCCGTTTCAATGGTGCCCGATATGGTTGGACGGGCTATACCAGCAACAAGGAATACAGCACCTATAAGTGGCAGAACACCGTACAGGCAGAGAACGTAGATTTCCGCAACTGCGTGATGTATAATGCTCAAGGAACCTGCTATGGCGGTCCTGGTGGTGGACAGATCAATATCGTCAACAACTACTATAAGGCTGGACCCAGCCATAGTTTGAAAGGTACAACTCTCAATGGACTCAAGGTGGATGTGAGCACAGGTAAAGAGCGAGGAAGCCAAGACCGTATCACCCTTGTCACACTTTCTACACAGAGCAACTCCGACAAAAAACATCCAGAATTATACGACATGACCAGCCGTTACTATATCAATGGTAATACGACAGAAACCACGAAAGGTCAGAAGACGGAGAACAAAGACTGGAAGGGCATAAGCTACGACAAGGGTATTCCAAGCCTGAACGGAGAATATTACAGTCCCGATGCCAAGAACTTCTATGGCGATGCTGTGGCTCATACCACTATCAGCGGTAAGTCGTGCGTCAAGATCAAGATGGACAATCCTGCTCCTACAGGAGAGGTAACCACCCACTCTGCTGCCGAAGCTTACGAAAAGGTTCTCGCCTATGCTGGCGCCTCACTCTATCGTGACGAAATAGATGCCAGATACATGGAAGAGGCCAAGACGGGTACTGCAACCTACAAGGGAAGCATCACCAAGTCGCCTGGTATTATAGATAAGGTGTCAGACGTAAATGGTTATACGGAAGCTAACTTCGGCACAGGCTCTCGTCCTGCAGGATTCGACACCGATGGGGATGGCATTCCTGATGAATGGGAAAAGGCCAACGGTCTGAATCCAAACGACGCTTCTGATGCCCTCACCTACTCGCTCGACGCTAAGGGTTACTATACCAACATAGAGGTATATGCCAACTCGTTGGTTGAAAACATCATGAAATCAGAAAATGCTGATGCCCTCAATGCGGTCGATGAGTATTATCCTGCTACGATATCTACAGGTATCAGCCAGACGGTTGTCGACAAAGGCGAAGTGACTTCCATCACGTATTATGCCCTCAACGGCTCTCGTCTCAATGCCCCTGCCAAGGGTATCAGTATCAGAAAGATAACTTACAGCAATGGCAAAACCGCAACAGACAAAGTAATTAAATAAAGAAAAGCCTATCGTTCATGGTCGAAAAAGGGATGTTTTATGTCCTTTTTTCGACCTTTTTGCATTTTAATCGAAATTTAATGCCTTTTTTAGAACAACCTATCTAATTTTTTACTAACTTTGCAAAAGAAGATAAGAGCACTCGGCAATCTGAAAGTTGTCTTTCATTGCGCTCGTTTGCACTATTTTCACCTTAAGAGTTAAATAAAACATTAATTAATCTTTTAAATCTTACGTTTATGAATAAAATTTTACGCATTTCAATGATCGCTGTTTTGGCATTAATTGCTAATTTCAGCTTTGCTGGTGTATCAACCATTGATTTTACAAAACTTTCTGTTAAAACTGTTAGTGATGTAAATAATAAAGAAAACAACGGCTATACTTTCACATCAGGCGACTTCACATTTACAGCAAAGAAAAATAATGGTCAAACTGCACCAACCCAAAATACCAAATCCAAAGAGCTACGCCACTATGCCAAGAACAGCATTACCATTAGCGGTGCTAAAATGACAAAAATGGTCTTTACAATGTCTGAAGCGGGTAAAAAACAATGGGCAACAGTGACTGCATCAGAAGGCACAATGACTGTGGATAAAACAAATGGTACAACAACATGGGAGAACACCAATGGTTCTTCATCTGTAACATTAACGGTTGGTGATAAAAACGATTTCGGAACAAATAAAAATAAGACTGCAGGACAATTTAATGTAGACAAAGTTGACATTACCTCTGATGGTCAAGGTGGCGGAGAAACTCCAACACCTCCTGCAGAAGAAACTAAAGCAGAAAACATTGCAGCGTTCAAGGCTTTGGCAAGTGGAACAACTGCTACTTTAACTCTCAAGAATGCGCAAGTAGTTTACAAGAACGTTTACACAACAAAATCAGGTGCAACAAACACAGAGTACTATGTTCGCGATGCATCAGGTGCTATTCAGTTCTTCAATACAGATTTGGAATTAAATGTAAATCAAATTATCAATGGTACTGTAGAGGTTAAGTACACTCTTTACAACGAGATGACTGAAGCTACAAAGACCGCAAATACATCTGCTGAAAAGTTAACTATTACTGATGGTGAAGCAGCAGTTCCTACAAAGGTTACTGTAGCAGACCTCACAACAAATAAATATCTTTGCGATCTTGTAACAGTAGAGAATGCAAATATAATATCTGAAACTTCTGGAACTTATAATAATCAATATCTTACAAATGGTACTGATAAAGTTATGATTTACGACAAGTTTAAAACCAATACAAGCATCACTGATGGTGAAGGTCTTGACGTAACTGGTATCTTAGTCACAGCTAATTTGAGCGGTAACATCATTAAAGAATTGGCTCCTATTTCTGCTCCTATACCAACAGGCATCAACAACATCACAACCGATGCTACACTGGAGAATGCTCCTGCATTCAACCTCGCAGGTCAGAAGGTAGGTAAGACATACAAGGGTGTAGTCATTAAGGCTGGCAAGAAGTTCGTACAGAAGTAATTTTTCTATCAAGAGCATCATTACTCTTACGCAGTTAAGCCTCCTTGTTGGTAAGTCTATCCTACCAGCAAGGAGGCTTTTTTATTTCGTTGCGTCCTCACACACTGCTTTTTGTCACTTTTCTTACTAATAGAGTTTTGTTGTTTCGATAATAATTGCTACTTTTGCCGATAAGATAATTAATAGATAGATTAAGGAGGATTTTTATGGCATTAGAAATTACAACTATTCCAGTCTTAACTGGTGACGTGGCTGAGAAATTTGAGGCTCAGGCAACCAAAGCATATCAGAACATGCTTGAACGTAAAAAGAATAATACGCCCCGACGTTCGAGTTATGAGAAAGGTATGAATTTGGTAAAAGAGATATTGTCACATTCAAATCTATAGGAAGTTTTAGGCTCACCCGATATATCTAGGGGATTAAGCA
>ULMG01043783.1_pt1 | contig 10138 bp, 5 predicted proteins | sample 1951601 | NCBI WGS metagenome assembly ULMG01 (sample SAMEA4835545, study PRJEB28245) | human gut metagenome | biome: gut microbiome; material: fecal sample | place: Denmark | collected 2008
AGGTCGTGGGTTCAAGTCCCGCCTCCGCAACCAGAACGAGTGTTCATAACAGATTTGAGTTATGAACACTCGTTTTGTGCTTCTTTTTTGAGCAAGACTGGCCTGCTCTTTTTATGTCGGGATGTACTCCACAGCAATTCCTGTAACATAATACTCCGTCAGCGGCGCTTTCGGGATATCAATATAGCCCAGAAAATAATGAGGTCGTAAATATTTTCTCTCATTAAAAATTTTCCCTCAGTTACTCTAGACAAGGAGTGCTTTTGGGGCAGGGGCTTTTTGCAAATGGCTTAAAATATTTTTCAAAGCGCAATAAAGACGCAGCCAACAGATCACTCCAAAAGCTGCGCCTCTGCATTTTTGGGTATTCAATTTTGCAATGCGTTATTTTAGCAGGCAGACCGTTTTTACTCCTATTCTTGAAAAAACGGTATTTATCAGGGTGCCCCCTGACCAACCCATGTATTCAAATAGAATTCATAATATTTAGCAAACTTTGGTAACTGTCTACATCGTGGTATACGACATTACTGGTAGACATCTCGTTGAACAGCTTCTTGGCACAAGAGATTTTCGCCTGCTCAATGGGACGCAGTTCAAGGCTTTCCATTGTGCCTTTTGTTTCGGCTATGAAGAAAATGTGCTTGACCGTACCTTCATAGAAAGCGATTGCCCAGTCCGGCGAATAGTTGCCCACCGGTGTAGGGATTTGGAAGGTTCTCGGCAGCTTGGCATAGACACACACCTCGTCTGCCGCATCCAAATCTTCAGCAAATTTTCTCTCAATGCTCTTATCCGCCGATCCATCCGTGAACACATAGTCCTGAATGGCCTTCTTTGCGAGAAATGCCTTATCAAAGCTCTGCGTTGCCTTTTCAGCCGTGAAAATAGAGCTGTCATATTCGCCCTCAATGGTATCGTAGGAAATGTGCTCTACTATCATTGTGGCTTTCTGCTCATTGATGAGCCGGATGACCTTTGTGATGAACTCCTCCGGGTTGTTCTTGAACATATAGAGCTTGTCCACACGGATACCTTGCAGGATAGCAGAAACCGTGCGCCGTGTCAGAACGGTACCCTCTGCAATTTTTCCGATGAGATCGTACTTGATCTGACTGGTTTCGGAGTGCTTGAGCGTCTTTGTCCGGGTCTTTTCACCGGTGAAGGATGCTCCACGCTCGATTTCATACTCGTTCATCTCTGTTTTCTGCCGTCCGATGGTGGTCGTGTATTGCAGCTCGGAAACAAAGAGCTTTTCGTCAATATGAGCGATAGCCTTGCGAATCAGCTCGGCGCTGTCAAAATCAACGGTGTAGGCGTACTTGTGGTTGATCTCACGCCACAACGCCTGAAACTCTCGCTTGGCGAAGTTTTCGTTAAGCGGGTTATCTTTGACCTTGGTTTCGTGACCGTCGGAGAACATATCCTTGAGGACACTGTCATCATAGACTGCCTGAATGAGCGTGTGGATACCGTCTGCAATCGGTCCCAATTCCTCCGGCAGCTTTGCAACGGTTCCGTTCTTAATATCCTGACGGTACTTGTCTGTCACCTTGCGCTTCATATCCACATAGCCGTTCTGAATGAGGTAGAATTCGATGGCATTGGCTTTTTCATCGTCGATAAGCGTCGGCACATCGTCCACCTTGACATATTTGCCCTTGAAGTATTCGCTTGTAGCAACCATGGGTCTGTCATAAAGCACGGTTTTAATATCCGACTGCAAGTCTGCCACAAAGGTCTTGTAGCTTTCACTGGCGACTACTGTCAGCGTGTTGATCTCGTGAACGCTGTCGCCGCAGCTCTGTACATCCATACGGTTGCCATCCTGATTGACGCAAAGGCGCAGACCACGACCGACTTCCTGCCGCTTCGCCGTGTTGCTGTCGGAGTGCTTCAGAGTACAGATTTGGAACACATTCGGGTTATCCCAGCCCTCACGCAGTGCGGAGTGGGAGAAGATAAACCGTGTCGGTTCGTCAAAGGAAAGCAGCCGTTCCTTGTTCTTCAGAATCAGGTCATAGGCGGAAATATCGTCAGAGAACTCGCTGCCACGCTTGAGCTGACTATCCACGCTGCGCCCGGTTTTCTTATCGATGCTGAAATAGCCCTTATGTACCCGGCTCACATCGCTGCAAGTGGATTTGAGATATTTCTGATACGGCGTGTCAAACATCGTAATGTACTCGTTCAGAATGGCAAGATATTCCTGCTCAAACATCACGCCGTATTCGCCAAGCACCTCGTCGCCGTTTTCATCGTATTGGCGGTACTTTGCCACTTCGTCGATGAAGAACAGGGACAGGCACTTGATGCCCATATTAAAGAGCTTTTCCTCCTTTTCAAAGTGGGAGAGGATTGTTTCCCGAATCTGAATGCGGCGCATATCCTTTTCGGACACATCGCCCACCACATCACCGGCTTTGATAACCTCGCCGTTGGTGAAGGTCACGGTGCCGCGCAGCGGGTCAATTTCCGAAATGGTATATCCCTTGTACTGTTCCATTTTCTGCGAAACAAAGTAGAGGTCGTCACCAACGCCAAGAATACGGGTTTCACGGTTGATGGACTTGTTATAGCCAATCTCCAGCTCGATTTTTGCCATCGGCGGCTTCTTGCTGGAAAGAACGATCTGTTCAAGGTAGAGGTAGCTGTCTGTGCCACGGAAGTTTTTGACCTCAAAGCCCTTGACCTCGATTTTCTTAACCAAACGCTTGTTGAAGGCATCCAGCGCATCCAGCACATAGACAAGGTTGTGCTGCTTGGCGTGGGTAGCCGAGTAGTTGAGCGAGAATAGCGGATTGAAGTTCTTCAGTGCCTTCTGCGTTACATCGCCGCCCATCTTCTGCGGCTCGTCCAAAATAATGATCGGACGGTTTGCCTTAATCACATCAATCGGACGGCGGGAGCCGAACTCATCACGCTTGGAATAAATAATACGAGCTTCCTTGCTCTTACCGTCCTCTTTCAGCGAGGAGGCAAATGCCTGTGTGTTGATGATCATCACATTGATGCCGGAGCTGTTCGAAAAGTTATCCAACTGGTTCAGGTTGGAGCTGTTGTAGATGAAGAAGCGGGCTTTCTTGCCGTAATGCTCCATAAAGTGGTCTGCGGTGATTTCGAAGGACTTCTTTACGCCCTCACGGATCGCAATAGAGGGAACGACCACGATAAACTTGCTCCAGCCGTACTTCTTGTTCAGTTCGAACATCGTCTTGATATAGACATAGGTCTTGCCCGTGCCGGTTTCCATTTCAATATCAAGGCTGCAACGCCCCAAATCTTTGACAAGGGAAGCGGACAGTTTGATGTTGTTCTGACTCTGCAAGGTCTGAATGTTGTGCAGAAGCTGTTCATCGGAAAGCTCTACCGCTTCATTCTTGTAGCCGGTATCGTTCAGCAGATCGATGACTTCAAGCTCCTCATCGGACATACCGAGGGTCATCTGATACGGCTCCGCTTTGACCTTGCCGCGGTCACGGATATAGCTGATCTTGTCGTGAAAGCCCTGCCCCTGAAAGACACGCACAACGGCATCGACCGCATCAGTTTGGTATTGTTGTATTTTGAAATTAAATTTCATATTGTAGTACTCCTCATTGCTAACAAGACTTTCTGTGCAAGTTACCGGCAAGCTCAAAAATCCCTGCATATAGTTATTATCGCCGAAATAAAGCCCATATTTTGTGCCCTTGCTAAAGCTCTGCAAGTTACCGGCAAGTTAAATTATGCCCAGATAGGAATATACTTTGTATGTCGAGGAGCAGTTTCCTCAAGCTTTTTTATAAGACCTTTTTCGCACGCTTCTTTGATTAGGCGTGAAATGCTTGCAGAAGACTTTTCTTCCAAACCAAAACGCATTCGCAATGAACTGTTAGTCAAAAATTCGCCTTGGATAAATTTTATACATGAATGCATATAGCAAGCCCACAGTTTATCTTGAGGTGAGAGATCAAAGAAATCCACCTTGGAGAAAAGTGTCACCTTGGTGTTTTCTTCATAAATATCGATATGCGGTGTCGGTAACTGTTGCAATTCGCATGAAATTATAATCTTGTCCCAACCGGTTCCGAGTTCTTCGCACATTCTCAATCTGCGCATTAGAGAAGCAAGCTTCTCATTTCTGGATTTAGGCGGATTATCCACGATTCTATAAATGTCAACAAGAGGTATACCGGGGTTGGTTATTTCAATCCTGTTGTTGAAAATTTCAATTACAACGCCTGTTCCGGTAATAGAAAAATCTTGGTGAATCAATGCATTTGCAATAGCTTCTCTCAAGGCTATCGGCGGGTATGGTGAAACTGTTTCCCGTTTTGCGCCTTTTATTACTTCTTGTGTAGGCAAAAGAGCTTCAATGTACTTAAGCAACCCATCAAATCCAATAGCATAGCCCTTATTGCCAACATCCTCTTTGAGCATATTCAGTCGATTTTTGCCCTGATATTGCACAACACGAACAGCCTTTCTTTCAAGGCGAGGAAATGAAGATAGCCTTTTGGCAAACAAAATAGCACCGAGATTTGTTATTGCGTATTCACCGCTGTCTTGTTTTACAATAATGCTTTCCTCTTCCATATAGTGTATAATGCCTTTTATATCGGTCGGAATCGGTTCGCCTTTAATATCGAAATATGCCGTATAATCTAATTGCTGCAACGCTTCCTCTACAGTCAAATTTTGCATTGCATACTGTTCCTCAAAACGGCTATTACGAATTTTGTCCCATAATTGTGCTTGCATTTGCGGATAGTCACTCAATTTTTTCGTGTAACTCCCCACTCTGATATAGTCAACCTTCTTGAATGTTACAGTTTGAACGGTTGCCTTATATATTATGAGCACAATAATAGGCTTATTATCGCCTTTTTTATCTTTAATCTGAATTTTGTGAAATTCAAACTCAGCATTTTTCGAAATGAGATTTCTAAGCCAGCTTTCTATTTCTTGGTTTCCGACCAATTTTGAATATTGATCCAGCTCTGTTCCGACTATATCGTGGGACTTATCATCGATCCCCCAAATCATATATGCACATGACTTTTCGGCATAGGCGGCACCATTTGCTAAAGCACTAATATCTTGACCTATCATTTCAGGGTCGTAATTATTGCATTTGAACTCGAACCAGTTGGTTTCGTTTTCATATTTTAAAAGTTGATTTACGAGCAATTCCAAGTTTTCCATATCAAAGCACCTTCCTTACCGTATCGGGGCTGTAGGTAGCGAAGATCTGATCGAAGTTGGTTGCCACGCTGTCGTTTGCCATAGAGCTGTCACGCATCACAAAATAGTAAGGCTTCTGTTTTGCAATCTCTGTAATCACATCTTCAGTTACGTTGTCATCAAAGCAGGCAATCAGATAGTTGTCCTCCACATTGAACACTTTCTTGCCGGCAATGGTGGTTTCCTCGATTTTACTGGAGAGCAGCACACCCAAATCCAGCATCACTTGGAACAGCAGATCCTCCGGCGTTCTGTCCTCTTTGATGTTATCCTCAAGGCTGGAGAACAGGCTGGCTTCATACTCCGCAGGGTTATAGTAGACCTCTTTCATGTTGGAGGTATCGCACTTGAGGACACGGAAACCGATGTCGAGTTTGGAGTTTGAAGTTTGGAATTTGGAGTTAACAACTCCACTCTCCACACTCCTAACTTCACACTCATTCAAGATTTTTTGCCCGGCACGGCGGATACGCTCCTTGCCGATTTCGCAAATGGTTTTGTAGCCAGCTTTATAGGCTTCGCTCTTTTCATCAGTTGCTTCGGGAAGCTGTACCATGATGAATTTGCGGTGTCCGCCATCTTCTGCGTTGAGCTGCATAACGGCTTGAGCAGTTGTAGCAGAGCCAGAGAAGAAGTCAAGAATAATATCATTGTTTGCTGTTGATAAAGCCACCAACCTTTCTAATAAGGCGACCGGTTTTGAATAGTCGAAAACACTTGCCTCAAAAATACTAAGCAAATTCTTTTTGGAGTTATCATTAGAGAACTCATTTCCTATAAATTCCAAAGACGAAATTGCTCTTGTTCTCTCACTATACTCTATAGAAAAAGTTTTGCCAGCTTTCTTGATTGTGGCATTCTGGTATGTCTTTGTATAAATTCTGAAGTGATTATCGTAATGTTTCACAACTATAAAACCATTAGCAAGCCCAAACTCAAACAATTCCTTACTCCAACGCCACGCCCAGTCCGCTCTTGCGTGATGTCCTTTTTGCCTTTCGAGATATTTTTCGTAGGAACCACCCGGATAAATAGTTCTACCATCAATCTCGATAGGATAATCTAAGCTTGGGCTATACTGCAGACTATCGTAGTCCAGAGTTTGATTCAGTTTATATTTGCCTCTCTTTGGCTCGAATTCATCACTGTATTTAAATCCTTCGTCAGTATGTTTGGGCAAGTACAATGTGGGCGATGAATTTTTAGAGCATACAAGGATATAATCATGGTTTTTTGCAATGGCCTCAGTCGTTTTTCCGGCTTTTTTGGTGACCCGAGGAAAACAGGCCAATATATTGGACTCACTAAAAATTTCGGCAATCAGTTTTTGGAGATTTGTCACTTCATTATCATCAATACTGATAAATATCAAGCCATCATCCGAAAGCAAATCCTTTGCAATCCTCAGCCTCGGATAAATCATATTCAGCCAATCGGTATGGAAACGACCGTTGCTCTCGGTGTTCTGCACCATACGGTTGCCATCCTCATCGATCTGCCCGCTGTTTGCAAGATACTCATCCGCACTCTGAGCAAAGTCATCCTCGTATACAAAATCGTTCCCGGTGTTGTACGGAGGATCAATGTAGATCATCTTGATTTTGCCGAGATATGTTTCCTGCAACAGCTTCAACACTTCGAGGTTGTCGCCCTCGATATAGAGGTTTTCGGTGGTGTCGAAGTCCACGCTTTCCTCACGGCAGGGGCGCAGCGTCTTATTGATTGGGGCATTGGCAAGAAGAACCGATTTTTTCTTGTCCGGCCAAGTGAACTGATAGCGTTCCTCATTGCCGTCAACAACCTTGCAAGAGATTTCCTGCATAAGTACATCTTTATCAATAGCACGAACCACTTCGCCGTTTTCGTTGATCGTTTCCGTCACGGCGTTCGGGAACATCGCCGCCAGCTTTCTAAAATTTTCATCCGCTTTGTTCGGCGTGTGCATTTTCAGTTTATCCATTAGGCTTGTCCTCCGTTTTCCAAAAATGATATATTGGATATGTCTTAAATTCTTCCTTTTGTGCATCATCTAATCGTTCGAAATGTATTTCAGCCAGCGGTTGCTGGTCTAATAACAAATACGCTCCTACACGCACAAGGTCTGTTGATGTACTATCTTCGATGATGGAATATACCGTTCTAACTTCTTCAATGGTAAAATCTCTCATTCTCTTTATTACTTGCAGCCTATTAAGTTCTTTTACGGCATAAGGCAATTCTTCTTCAGAAAAATCACACAGCCATATTGAGAACTCTTTTGCTGCTTCAAGCAGGTGCTGATTTTGACTTTCATCGTATGCAGAGAGTAATTCTAAGAAAAACCAGTTTGCCCGATTTATTGACTCACAGTGGCGCTGTGCTTTTTGAAATGATGGCAACAAAACTTCAAACCTGATATTATCCAAACTATTCAAATCGTTCTTTTTAAGGATAAAGTACTGTGATATAGAAACGGTTTCACCTGATTCCAATTCTATGCAAGCAGGCATTTCTGTCTTGAAAAAATCCGAAAGATAATAAGTGTCCGTTTCTTTTTTATCAGGTGTTAGGCAAACAGCAAATCTAAGCTTACCAACATTAAAAGCTTGAACCGGTGAAAAGTTTTCAGACTTAATTACTATAGGCTCTTTATATATCAGCCCTCTAATAAGTCTATCTAAATTAACCCAATCACTCTTTGACAAGTCATTTATGTTAATGTCCTTTGCACATCCGAGCATATCCAATAAACGAACAATATCCTTTGCACTTTGAAGATTCTTTTTTTGCTCCTCTATATCAAAATTTGATAAATCTGCATTATCGTAATCGAATTTCATTTGATGTCCATTGAGTGAGAAATATCCTTCTTCTATATAGGTGATTATAAAGTCCAAATCCTTAGCCATAACTCTAACATTGTCTGAGTTTTTGTAATTGATTTTACAAGGAGCATCGTTTCCTGAAAATGCTATGGAAAAACTTTCACCAAAAACACACTTCGTTTGCTTTGCGTTTTTAATTCTGCTTAACGAAGAATAAAACTGTTTATCGCCAATAGAAATATTAGCCGACTCCGTTTCCTGAGTGTGCATATTCGTTGGTATAAGCTCCAAAGGTTGCGGTATTGAACTGCCTTTTATATTTACATACACATATACTTCGGAATTAAGTAAAGCAAGCTTAGGGTCTTCTGTACCTATTGTCGAAATAGGAACTGTTATTCCCTCCAAAACGCCCTGTTCTTGAAGTTCATCTAAAGTAAGCAGTGTCGCACTGGAGAAGCTGGCTTGTCTTCTGCAATTTTCATAACAGTTCAGAAATATAGATGCTTTTTTATTATTGTCAGTTGGAAATTCCTTTAATTTAAGCGTTTTTGTCTTTTGTCCCTTTGCTAAACCCAGTTCAACCCTCAACTTTATAGGTGGCAATTCTATGTAGTATATCTTTTTACATAAACCGCTATTTCCTATATAGACAACGAAAAGAATAGCTCCGCCATCATCAAGATAATTATTCAAATCAGCAACGCTCATTGAATAGGATATTTCCTCTTTTGATAAATCGTTGCACACTTTTCCTTTAACCTGAACAGGTAAACGTCCTTTGAGATTGTCTTTCGTGCATTTTTTGTCTTTATAGATATAGACCGCACCATCCCAAGAAGGTTCTTTATCGTTATCATTTATATAAGGGGTCAGATAATCAGACATCAAAATGCTGTCTTTAACTGCATTGACAGCAAAGGTTTCTATCTGAGTAGAATTCATATACTCTCAACCTCCTTTTTTAATTTATTTACTTTCTGAACCAATTCAAATTTCTTTTTCGGCTGTTTCTCAGCCCGTGCCTGCTTTTCCAGCTTTTCTATTTGCTTTTTCAGGTTTTCCTGCTCGGTATGCAGTGTAAGGTTTTCATCGAACGATAACTCCTCATTTTAGAGTCTTTGTGGTGTTATTTATAAGCTCCATTTTTCTACACCCATCCTAATTATAACAAAATCCGTGTCCGATAAATCGGACTTTATACTCATTCGTCATACTCTATCAATTAGGATTTTCCACGGCTTATTGTATCTAACCATTTTAAATTTTCCTTTCAGGCGCTTTTAGATGACAAATATATAGCACAAACAGCTTTATTTATTATAGCGCAAAAATTTAGTTTTTTCAATTCAAAGTGTCGAAACATACACGCTTTTATCATAATTTTTGACAAACCGCATTTGATTAACAAATCTTTTTCTATGAACGGGTCTTATGGTGTCCCTAACGAGGACTTTTTACAAAGTTCAACAAAGCGGAGTAAAAAGGCACCGCCTGACGGTATATACATCCCATCTTTTCTTATTTTGTCATTATCGTTATCTCCTGTCATCCCGTATAAACGCCCTGAATTTTTCTACCTTGGCGTTTACAAATTTGAGTAGTAGTTCATCAACAACATCGGTAAACTGTCCAGCTGTAATAAACCTACTCTGCAGGTTATTCAAGCCCCCGATGATAAGCCTCCGTTCTGCCGTATCAATCGTTAGATAATAGTTTGGCTTCATCCGCCGTTTCTCCTTTGATATTCTGCAACTATTATATCGAAGAAAGCAGCCTGAATCGAATGTGCAGATCGGTAAGTAAATATGTGTGCCGGCTCCGGTTTTGCTGTTTTACGAAATCCCTTATTAGTAGTTGCAATTATAGTTCTCGCTATCAAATGACAATCACAAAGTACACCCACAATCCTTAGGTATGCTCGTCACTGTTATTGCTCAGTTTGCTATTCAGAAACTAATTGATGGATTCCAGTATTTATCAACATAGAAGACGAGCTTGCACAGAAGGCGGATGAAGCTCGCGAACAGTAATACAAGAGTACAAATTAACATCAATATCAAGAGTATTAAAAATTCAGAAAATCAACTTTTATTCGCCAAAGTAAT
>ULMG01035348.1_pt1 | contig 10101 bp, 6 predicted proteins | sample 1951601 | NCBI WGS metagenome assembly ULMG01 (sample SAMEA4835545, study PRJEB28245) | human gut metagenome | biome: gut microbiome; material: fecal sample | place: Denmark | collected 2008
AGGCAAGAAGCTTTTCGCCGAGTGCAAGAAAGTAAAAGAGGGCAGAAAGCTCTGCTTCTATGAAATAACGATAACCGACGATCTCGGTGTTGAAATCGCCGTCATAAGCACGACCGGGTTCCACATCAGCACAAAATGAGGTGACTGAATGACACAGACATTATTATGTATCGTAACATCATTTTTGATGCTCATTGCCCCGATTTTTAAGATTGAGCCGACACCCGTCGCACCGCCCGAAAATCTCGCCCTTGAAAACGAACCGACAGCCGACGAAACACGCATCTACGACCGTGTTGACGGTGTAAATGATTCCGTTTTCTACATTGCAAGACCGAACGAGAAAAGCTATAAGACCGTCAACGCTTCGGTTTTCGGCGTAAACACAGAGGCAAACGACAACTATACCGCATTTTGCAAGGCGATTGAATATTGCAAGGTCAACCCGAACACTACACTCAAGGTTGACGGCGGCAAATACTATTTCAGAACCGACAAGGCAATTATGCTTGACGGTCTCAAAAACATTCTCATTGATGCCGACGGCACACAGTTCATTTTCGAGAACCCGAATTATTTTCATATTGTAAACTGCGACTGTATTGAAATTCGAGGTCTCGGTATAACATGGAACTTTGACGTTTCAAGACTCGCCTCGCTTGTGAAGATAAGAAATGCGAGCAAAGAATCTCACAGCTTTGAAATTGAATTTACCGAGCTTGACGAGGTTTCGGAGGACATTCCGATAATGGTATTCACAAAATATGACCCGGAAACGCTCACTCCCGGAACAAGGAAAGATTTCAAAGAAAACTATGTCTATCAATTCCCCGGCAGCATTAAAACCGTTGAAAAAACCGAGCGCAACGTGCTGAAAATCACACACAACGGCTCACTTGATAATTATACGGACGGAGAGGTTTATCTTCTGCGTCACCATGTTTACGGCGGCAATGCATTCAATGTATACAACACGTCGAACATCACTTTTTCGAACATTAAGCTTTATGCGATTGCGGGCATGGGTTGGCTGATTGAGAGCCGCACGGAGCGTTTTCTTCTTCTCAACTGCGTTATCGGCCTTGATCCCGAGCATGACGATAACAGGGTTTCGGCAACCGCCGACGGTGTGCATATTGCAAACACAAACGGCAAATTCAAAATCAGCGGCTGCGATTTCAGCTTCATGGGTGATGACGACGTTAACGTGCACGACAACGTTGCAAAGGTTACGAACAGGCTCAACGACAAAGCGGTGGAAATTTACACCAACGCAAACAATTTTGCAGCCGGAGATACTGCGATTTTCAGCAGTAACGGCTTTGATGACCTCAACTTTTCTGCAACCGTCATGTCCGTTGACGGCAGCAAGCTCACATTTGACAAAGAGCTGCCCGATTATATTGCCAAGGATTGCATCGTTTCAAACGGCAGCATTGACAGCGGAAATTACGTTATTAGTGATAACAATTTCCATGAAAACCGTGCAAGGGGCCTGCTTCTTCAAAGTAACAACGGCCTTTGCGAAAACAACAGATTCTACAAGACTATGGCTAATCCCATCAAGGTTATCATGGACATTTCGTCCGGTCTGTGGCTTGAGGGTACAGGAGTTAACGGACTTGTTATCAGGAATAACAGCTTCGTCGAATGTAACGTTGTTGAATGGGGTGCACAGATAAACATCTCGACAAATATTGACGGAAATTCCGCTGATTCAACTCTTTTCTACAATATAACCATCGAAAACAACAGCTTTGAAAACTTCTACGGCAGGCTTATTGATGCGTCAAACGTGTCCAATCTCAAAATTTGCGGCAATAGGATAAGCAATAAGGGAGGCAGTTGGGAATCCCGACGAGGACGAATCATAATTCGACAAAGCTGTGCAAAGGTTGCAATCAACGATAATGAATACAAGGCATCAGTCAAAGCTCCTTTTCAAAGGCTGATTGAATTCAAAAGCATTAAATCGGCGATATAACATAAGCTGCACTTTCACCTGTTTACCTTTCTGGAATATAATAGTAATGTCGGATTATTATTTTTGATCCCCGAAAAAATGATTAATCCGGTAAATGATTGGCAAATATAATTATGACAATCAAAATCTCGGAGAGTGATAACAATGACAATAAAACGGGGAGATATTTATTACGCAGATCTCAGCCCGGTCGTCGGCTCTGAACAGGGCGGGATGCGCCCCGTACTGATAGTTCAAAACGATGTCGGAAACAAATACAGCCCGACGGTCATCGCCGCTGCAATAACAAGCCAACGCTTCAAGACTCAGTTGCCTACCCATATTCAGGTGGACGCTCAGGACTGTGGGCTCTCTAAGGATTCGATAGTTCTGCTCGAACAGGTGAGAACGCTTGACAAACAAAGACTTAAGGAGCGCATGGGCAACCTTGACGAAAAAGACATGACGAGGGTCAACAGAGCGCTGTCCGTCAGCCTCGGAATATTGAACTGAAAAAAGATTCGGAATCAAACGGTTCCGAATCTTTATTTTTCCTTAGCTCTTTATTACGTTTTAAAACAAAATATAAACAATCAATATTAATTATAAGAAAAAACCATGTTGATTTTATGAGCCAAGTATGATAAAATAAACAAGTATTACGCTGTGAGGAGTTGAACACATTGAAGAAAAAAATAAAGTATGCCGATTTCCCGGATATGAATACGGTTAAGGACATCGTTATTTTCGGCGGTAAAAAGGGTGCAGACAAGCCCCAGTATACTTTTTACAATTTTGAAGGCGAGATTGAGAGCAAGACATTTGCTCAGGTTAATTATGATCTCACCGGTCTTGGCCAGTATCTCTACAAGCTTGGTCTCCGTGGCAAGAAGGTAGCTATACTCAGCGAGAACAGCTACTATTGGATCGCTTGCTATTTTTCGATTATCACAGGCAAGATCACCGCTGTCCCGATGGATCCGAAGCTTCCCGATGACGATATAATCGATATCATGGTTCGCAGCGGCTGCAATGCAGTCTACTACAGCGAGGATTTCAAGGACACTGTCGAAAAAATGAAAAAGGCCGACGGTGTTGTAATTGAGCAATATATCAAAATCGAAGATTTCTATTCAATGGTCGAAGAAGGTCACAACGAGGTCAAAAACGGCGTTAAGAGCTATCTTGAAGACGAGGTTCTCCCGAGCGATTTGGCGTTCCTCGTTTACACCTCCGGCACAACAGGCAAGAGCAAGGGCGTTATGCTCTCTCAGGAAAACGTTGCCGCAGACAGCGTAGCTTCATGCCGTGTTATGACCGGCGGTCCGGCAATCGGCTTCCTTCCGCTTCACCACACTTTCTCATGGGTCGGTGCTCTTTTCTCGGGCAACCTGCTGACGGAATGGGGCTTCATCTGCCGCAGTCTTAAGGATATTCAGAAGGATTTGAATACATATCATCCGCAGAATTTCTCGGCGGTTCCTCTTGCAATCGAGACGATTTACAAAAAGATTTGGTTCACGGCGAAAAAATCCGGCAGAGAGGAAATTCTCAAAAAAGGTCTCAAAATCAGCAATTTCCTTTTGAAGCTCGGAATTGACAAGAGAAGAAAAATTTTCTCCGAGATTATCAACAACCTCGGCGGCAACCTTGAAATGATTGTCTGCGGCGGTGCATATCTTGATGAACAGTATGAAAAAGGCATGGAAGCTTTTGGTATAAAAATTATCAACGGCTACGGAATCACGGAGTGCTCCCCCGCCGTTACGTGCAACCGACTTGACGCATACAAGGTCGGCAGCGTCGGAATTCCGCTCCCGTGCAACGAGATTAAGATTAAAGATCCCGATGAGGACGGAGTCGGCGAAATCTGCGTTCGAGGCAAGAACGTTATGATGGGTTACTATAACGAGCCGGAAGCAACGGCGGCAGTATTTGACGGCGACTGGTTCCTGACAGGCGACTACGGCTATATCGATGAGGACGGTTTCCTCTTCTTCAAGGGCAGAAAGAAGAACCTTATCATTCTTTCAAACGGTAAAAATGTATCTCCGGAGGAGATTGAGGACAAGCTTTCGACGATTGAATACGTCAAGGAAGTTGTTGTCTACGAAGAAAACGGCTATATCACGGCTGAATTATTCCTCGATACAACTGAAACTCCCGACGCTAAGGACCGAATTAAGGCAGACGTTAACGAAATTAACAGAAAGATGCCGACATACAAGCAGGTCGCAAGGGTCAAGACGAGAGATACCGAATTCCCGAAAACGACCACGCTCAAGATTCTCAGAAATTATAAAAAATAACATAAAAGACAAAGCACATTCAAAATGAACTCTGTCAACACCAAACCCGTCCGGTCATGAACCGGGCGGGTTTGATTTTAGTTTTGTATTTAATACCAAATCCAGCCGAAAAGGAGGATTTTAATCAACCACTGGCCGAAGGAGTATTTGACCGTTACCTTGCAGGTGTCCTGAACGGTGTTGCCGTTGGAATCGGTTACAGTGCAGGTGATTGTTGCACTGCCCTTCTTTGCGGCATAGACCTTGCCGTTTTCATCAACCGTTGCAACCTTTGTATTCGATGAAGAATACTTCACCGTGTACTTTGCGCCGTCATCAACAGTAATGCGATATGCCTTATTTTCATACAGTGTTTATTGTTGTTAAAGTATAACTATTTTATATTCTTTTATTATTTTCCCATCCTCCAAAAATTGCTTTCTACATTTTTATCAATTTAGAACAGTACCCTGCCTGTCACATAGTCACCCGTGAGCGCAAAGGTTGTGTGCACGGCTCGTGTTCTGATGCCCAAATTCATCTTGCCGAGATTAAATTTAAGCGGTATTGTCCATACAAGCTCGTCGCCGTCCTCTGTCGGTGGAGTTGAATATTTGCTGAAAGTTCTTGTATTTCCGTCGGGGTCGATAAACTGAATTTTCAGAACATCCTTGCTTGTTCTGATTATGACGTCATGCACACCTGCATATATTCTTCCGTCCGTATATGTTCCCGACGGATACATGTCGGGTATACTTACGGAGTGAATACCGAGGTCGGGGCCGCTTGATGCGGTCACGATCAGCGTTACACCGCTGTCGATATAATCCTCGTTATATTTTATGAAGATGCTGTAAGCTGTCTTTTCCGATGTAACGGCAAGCTTGATTCGCCAAATTTCATTATTGCCGTCCTTGACCGTCAACGCCGAGCTTCTGTCAAATGTTACTGCGTTTTTCTCTTCGTCAATAAATCTGATCGCTTCGGGCGAACCGTTTACGGTAATCTCAACAACTGCGTTTGCGCCGAGCGTCGGTGTGCCGATAACTCTTGCGCTGACGGCATTTTTCCTGACAAGATTATTTCTTGCATTGATTATTTCCTTTATCGCCGCATCAATAATATTCTGCTTGCTCTTTGCCAATCCTCTGTCTATGCTTGCGCCTACTGCAACGGCGGTTGAATAATCTGACCACGATTCGGCTGTGTAAAGCTCCGATTGTGAGCTGTCGAATTCATTAAGAACCTTATCAAGAGCTGTGTAATCTGCCGTCTGCGTTCTGTTTTCACAGGCACTTGTTTTAATCGTTATGGGGTCAAAATCGCCGTCTTTACTCGTTACCACGCAGTAATAATACGGAGCATAATAATTGGCAGGGTTAAAGTTTTTGCCTGTTGCGCCATCAATCGGTGTTCCGCCCTCATTGCTGTTGACATCATTTGCGTACCACTGATATTGTCTGTTAAATCCGACAACATCTGCCTCAAGCTCGCCCATGTATAGCTTGTAATATTTCGGCAGATCTGTTATTACTGCGGTTTCCGGCGTTACTTCAATAAAATCGAAGCCCTTTTCCTTTGCATATTTTTCAACATACGTTCCTGCGGAACCGTAAATCTTGCACAAAGCAGGAACATATGCGCTCACATCATCCGGTAAGCTTTCAACTGTTGACGGCAACACAACACTAACCAGTCCTGTACTCGGCAAATCTTTTAATCCTTTTATTTTTGAAAATTCTAACCGTGTTACCCTATTTCCATTTATTTCACCGGTGCTTCTTGAAGAAAAACATTTACCCTTGACATCCTCTAACACCGGAAAATCTGCAACACCCAATATGCTTGTGTCGCTAAAAACATATGCATCGTCCTGAACTGCAACATTATCTTTGCCATCTATGTATGTATTATTGACTTTTGATAATTTAGGACAATAAAGAGTAGTAACCTCCATGTTGGCAAAGGTATACAATCCGCATTCTTCAAGGTTAGGTAATGATAAATAGTATAAATATAAAGCAGATAAAGCTTCCTCCGCTATATAAGTAACATTCGGGAGAACCAACTTCTTGAATGTACTTATACCATAGAATGCCTCTTCCCATATTGTTTTAACTTTGGGGAAATTGCAAAAAGTGAGTTTTTTACAATTTTTAAATACCGACATACCTATTTCTTCTATTGATTCTCCATCAATAAACATAAGGGTCTTATTATCCTCAAATGCTCTTGCGTCTATTCCTTTTTCAAAGAATTCGTCAATTGTCGTTCCTATTCTTGTCATGGTATTCGGCAAGGTAATGCCGGAAACATTCTTGTCCTTAAACGCTTCTGCGCTGATGTTTTCGACTTTAATTCCCTTTACTTCAAAGGGAATTATAATATCATGATGATTTCCGTTATAAGCCGTAATTATGCCGTCTTCGTCTATTTCAAAATTCTCGCCGCTTTCCAATACCGACGATCTATACAAGCACGACAACATTCTGCTGGGGATTCCATCATCATTATACGATATTGCGTTCAGTAAGAACTGATCATCATACATTTTTATCGGTTGTGTAAATACTTTTCTTGATTCTTTGTCCGGGAAGCTCTGCGAAAAAGTATAGTATATTTTTTCATTGTTATCCGAAGATAGCGAAACCTCTATTTCACCTGTATATTTTCCGGGGTTGAGATCAGCCTTCACAATCGGACGTTTTATTCCCATCGCTTCAACAGCATCCAAAATTCCCGTTCCGTACAAATAGTTTAATCCCGTTATTCCGAGGCTTTCATCATACGGCAAGGTTGTCGCTTTTATAATATCAAATATTTCTCTTGGGGTATACTCCGGATGCAAAGATAATAGCATGGCGCATGCCGAAACAGTCAAAGGAGAGGAAAAGGATGTTCCTTTTCCCAGAACATATCCGTCACCATACGCTAACGGTAAATCAACGCCCGGAGCAGTTAAATCAATAAATATCCCCTGACCATACGTTGGATGCATAGTAGGCCCTTTTGTTATTGCGCTCACTGTAAGCACATACTCCGATGATTGGGGCAGGAAACGCTGCGGCAGACCGCCTATATTTCTGTAATTTCCCCCGGCGGCTACTGTTAATATTCCTCTGTTATATGCTTCTTCAAAAACATCTGAAGCCATTTTGTATTCTGCAGAATTCCAAGCGAGTCCATAAAAACTAAAGCTGCAATTAATTATATCCACTTTATCATTAATGGCCTGTAACACTGCAGTTATCATTGCACTAAAAGAATTGTCTTCTCCGGCGACCAAGCCTCTGTAATTACGAACGACAACATTTTCGGTAGTCGAATCAACAATAACACTTGTCACAGCTGTTCCGTGGTCGTTTAAATTATTTGATTCATCGGAATCGCTCAATACCGAATTAAACCCTGTACGTTCAAGTCTGTCTTGTTTATCTTTAAAAAAATCATGTTGGAATCCGATTCCCGAATCGCAAACAGCAACGGTAACTTTATTTAACTTAACATTATTTCTCCTTAAATAATTTTTTACTGCATATAATCCGGTAAAATCTGAGCCCCATGAGTTAAGACTGGTTTTTCCGCTTTCGTCCATGATAGTCGAAACGTCTTCAAGCAAAGGAACAATTGATTTGCCCTCTGCATGTTCTTCTTTATCATCTAATTCAAAAGAATCAATTGACTGTGAACTGACCTTACCGCTTTCTATATTAACACTGCTGACACTCTTTTCTTTTTCGTAAAAGCTAAGAGCATTTTTGGCGTCAATTTCATTTTTAAACTGTATTATATAATAATCTTTAAATCCGCTTGCCATTCCGACCGAATTGAGCTTTTGGGGTTTCTTGTTTGATTTCACAATCAATCTGCAAGCAGAAAAATCCTTATTGTCTTTGTTACCATCATCGTTTGCTGAGTTTGTTTCAATCAACTGCTCAGGCTCAAATGCCAATAACTCTTTTGTTTCGTCGATAAAGCCTTGCAGATCGTCTTCATGGCTTATTGCGAACACTTTTCCGTCAAATATAAATGTTGCAAAAAGCATTAAAAGTGACATTATTAAACTTAAAATCTTTCTCATAAATTATACCTCCATACAGCATATTATCATATCAATTACTGCTTTTGTTAAAAGCAGTAAAAATGATTTAAAAAACGGCAAAAACGATATTGCATTGTGAAAAAACAATGTGTTAATTAAAGGAATTATATGTTATAATACATTAAAGATTTTATCAGGGAATTTTATTATGCTGAATATTCTTGTCTGTGATGACGATAAAGATATTGTAAATCAAGTGAATAACTTACTCACTGATTTCGGACAAAGAACAGGATTGGACTTTTTTATTGATTTAAAAAGCTCGGCAAAGGATGTTTTGAACAGCTCCGTAAATTATGACATAGCCTTTATTGATATTGAAATGCCGGAAATTAACGATTTAACATTCGCAGAAATGCTGAACCCAACAAACGAAGACATGATTGTTATTGTAATAACCTCATTTCAAAGCTATCTTGACGATGCAATGAAAATCCATGTTTTTCGCTATTTGTCAAAGCCCATTGATTCCGAAAGATTTCTAAGAAATTTAATGGATGCCGTGTTATCGTACCAAAAGATAAGCAAAACAATTCTTGTGGATTTTTCGTTATCTTTCGTTCCTGCCTGCAAAGGAACGGGATAAACAACATCCCCTGTTACAACAACAAGATCCGGCTTTTCTTCCGTGACCATTGCGGCAACGGCATTGAGCGCCTTCAGATCTTTACTCGTGCTAAAAGATCCCGCACCGATATGGATATCCGTCAAATGCAAAATGCGAAAATCCCTGTCGGTTGTAAACTTATATGTTCCGTCCTCATCAACAGTCGGAATAAGCTGATTTTCATATTCAACCTGCTTAACCTCATCACGAATGAACTTGAGATTCGATTTCACTCCGATTGTGCCCGCACCGGTTATAATTCCGAGTATCAGAGCAATATTTACGATTATACTGATAATAACATTCATAAAAAATATCCCCTTGCGGTTATTTTTCTAATTATATCATATAAAAGATATTTAAGCAATTAAAATCAGCATAGATTTTTTACTTTTTCTCTGCGTTGTAAATAGATGTGGCCCATTTCAGTAAAAAAATAATAGTATGTAGTAAAAGATTATTGATATTCTTTAACAATAAATTAAGGCACAGCAGTTTACAAATTCTGCTGTGCCTTATTCGTTATGATATTGTTTCAAGCCTGTCATTGACCTTCTTCGCAACAACAACCATGCGTCCGTTTTGCCTTGAAAACTCGCAGGTTGAGAGCGTTATGAGCTTGTCGCCGTATTTGGCGGTCACGCCCGTATCATAGAACGACAGCTTCTTGCACTTGGCAACGTATTCGTCAAAATCTTCCTTTCGCTCGGCTCGGACAAAGCGATCGTATCTAAACCCATCATCGGAGTAAGCCACCGTCTTGAAGGCGGCAATGACCTCGTATTCACCGAAGCCCTCCATGGTGTCAAAGCGAATGTACTTATGATCACGGTAAAAGTCCTCGTCAATATACTTGCAAAGATCGGTGAACATACTGCCGTTATACATATGATGGCCGTACATTATCAGGTTATCGGAGGTCGCAACATCGCAGTTTTCCTGCATGAACGGCACTCCGAATTTGCTGTACGCCTTTTCAAAGTCATGGTACAAATAGAAATTCGGATTGTTCTTTGACTGCATAACAGGGTAGTTGATTCGGGTATCCGGAACCGTGATCCAGCCGATAAAATCGTTGTTTTGAGCGTATACCTTCGAATATTTATTGTAAGCGGCGGCTTTATTCGCATCCTGCTCCGAG